>JAEEGK010003673.1_pt1 | contig 38038 bp, 21 predicted proteins | sample 8958771 | NCBI WGS metagenome assembly JAEEGK01 (sample SAMN16246547, study PRJNA631951) | gut metagenome | biome: gut microbiome; feature: rumen; material: SC-attached | host: Bos | place: Iran: Karaj | collected 2018-10
CATTTAAATTTTTACCATCTCTAATTTTATAAACAAAATCTTTAAAACTATCATTTTTATCATCAAGTTTATCTTTTTTAAAAATATATCTTTCATTTCCTCTTAAACCCATATGAATTTTAGATTCAACTACAATTATTACATTGATTAAAAATAAATTATCTAAATCTTCTATTTTTGTATTTTGACCAAATATATCAAGTGATATTCCAGGGAATCTTAATTCATAATTTGAATGTCTTTTATAATCTCCTATTATTTCATCTACAAAATTTTGATATGATTTATCTTTTAAAATCCATAATCTTAATTCATCTGATTTTCTTCCTTTAAAATTTAAAATTGTTTCTTTTATTTTTTCTTTTACTTCTTTAATTGTAAATTTATGTGATACATATAAATTTTTTGGCTCATCTATTTTGAATGGAATTAATCTTCTAGATTTTAAATCTTGTATATAATTACTTTTTATTATTATTATTTTTAAAGTTTTTAATTTTGATTCAATTAAAATTGCATTTTTTTTATTATTTACATTTAATTCATTTGATTTATTTGATGTATTTTGAGGAAATAAATTTAATGTTTTTGTTTTAATTATTCCTCTATTTAAATTATATCTTCTTATTTCTTTTCCACCATAAATATAATAAAAAAATTTCCAAATATTTCTTGTTACTATTATATAATCTTTTCCATAAATAAATTTTTCATCTATATTATAATTATAATTACTATCTTTATTATCAAAATTAAAAAAAGATAATTTTTTATCATATAATAATAATTCATTTGTTATTTTATATGGATATTTGTCACTATTATCAGTTAAAAAAAGAGAATTAAAATATTTTAATAAATTATCCTTAATTTTAGGATTTTTAAATAATTTGTCAAAAGTTTCTTTTAATGGTGCTTCTCTTGGTCTTATTGGTAATGAATTAATAGATAAATATTTAGAATGAAAATACATATATTTATCGAAATTAACATATTTTTTCCATTTTTCAAACCAAGATCTACTTAAAATATAAAAACTTTTATCGTTTTGATGTTTGGATGTTTCATTTAAATCATAAAATAAATTTGCAATATAAAATGCTTCATACATTAATTCATAATTATATCTTGATTTCAATGAATTTATATTTTGTTCCCTTAAAAGATTTATTGTATCTATTTTACTATTATTTTTTTGAAGGGAATGTTTACTTGAAAATAAGTGATGTGAGTACATAAATCAAAATTTAGTTTACAAAAAATTAAAATTTAAAATATAAATAAATATTTATATTATTTTTTTGAAAAAATTGTATATTTAATTAATTAATATTTATTTATTTAATGATTTAAAATCATTATTTAAATTTTTCATAATAATTTCATATTCATTTATTTTATATTGAATATTTTTAATTTTTTCTTTTACACTTTCTCCAATATGTTTAAGTTTTTTATTTTTAACTAATTCAGCAAAAAATTTAGAATTTTCACTTATTCCTTCTTTATATTTATTAATTCTAATAACATCAAAATTTCTTAATAAATTTAAATTATTATAATAATCATCAGAACGAAAAATGTCTTTAGCAGACAAAAATTTTTCTTTTAATTTAGATTTTTGAATTTTTTTATCTTTTGATATATTAATAATTTGTATTTCTTCTAATTCTTGTCCTGTAACAGATAATCTAAATTTATCAAAAATTGAAGTTAAAAATTGTTCAAAAAAAATCCTTTTAATATACATAATAAATAATTCAATAGGAGAATATTTTTTATGTCTGTGATGACGACGTTTATATCTTTTTTCTTTTACTTTTTCATGATTTAAATGAATTATACTGTTATTTAAATCATCATCTTTTGATTCTGAAAAATCTTTATCATCATCATTATATTTTATTCTTAAAGGATGAAAATCAAAAACAATTGTACTATGAGAATTATTATTATCAGCTTCAGATTCTATTGTAATAGTTTCTTTATCATCTAAAATTTCTTTATATTTAACTTTATTTAATAAACTATGAATATTTTTTTTTAATAAATTACTTTTTGAATTATTATAATTGATTTTAATATAATTTATAAAATCTTCTTTTTTTTGTCTTTCTGTCATCATCATTTCAAATTTTTCTTTATTAAAATAACCTCTTGCTCTAAATTTATCAGTAATAATCATATTATAAATAGGATGATTATGTATAAGTTCCCAATTATCTTTAAATTCAATAATACTATTATTATGAATATTTGTCAAATTACTAAATTTTTCTGCTAAAATAACATATTTTTCTCTAGTTAATTTAAAGTAAAGTGGTTTATTTATACTATTTGCATATCCTGTCATTTGTGTATAAACTACACCTGTTGTTTTCATATAAAATCTATTTGTTAAATATAAACATAAAAGTAAATCATCTTTATTTTCTGAATTTATTATATGAAGTTTTTCAAATAATATTGATATTGTTTTTATATAATTTGAATAATCTTCATATAAAAGTGAGTTTTTTTCTTTTACTAAATTTTCAAAATTAGTAAATTCATTAAGTTCTAAATTGTTTCTTGAATTTAAAGATATATATAGGAATTTTAAAATATCTAAAATTGATTTTGATTCAATTTTTTCATTTTTTTTATTAATATATAAGTCTTTTAAACAATTTAGTAATTGCTTTATATGTTCATTAAATTTATCTTCATTTTTTTCAAAAATTAAAAGAAATGCAAATAATTTTAAATAATTTGATACATCTGTAAAAGGATTAATTGTCAAAATTTTATATTTAATATATAAAATATTCATTAAATGTATAAATCGAATAATAATAATTTTAATTTTTATAATTAATTTTGATGAATAATCTGAGTCCTTATAATAATTTTTATATTTATCAATATTTCCTTGAATGATATTATCAAAAAGAAGATAAGGTTCAAAATTATTTTTTTTATTTTGAATATAATTAATAATCGTATTATTATCATTTACAAAATTAAATGAATATTCTTTATTGGTATTATAAATTAAAGATATAATTGTTGAAATACTTTGTTTAAAATTATCTTTTAAATCTTGATATTGTTCTCCAAAAATAATTTCAAAAACTGTCATTGAAGAATTATTTGAACATAAACTTTCAAAAAAATTATTAACTTTCATATTTTTATTAAAATTTTCTTGATTTATAATATCTTTATCTAATGCAAAAATTTGTGCAGAAAATTTACTATATAATTCAAAATATTCATTTCTTAAAGCATTTTCAAAAAATTGAAATTGTATTAAATCAGGAAGAATTGCAATTAATTCATGAATATTTTGTCTTACTTTATAACTTTCTTCAAAAATAAATTTACAAAAAATACTTTTATAAAAACTTAAAATAATTTCAAAATTTTTAATTTCATCTGAATTTAAAGTTTCTTTAATATGAATTCTTTCAATTAGTTTATATATATAATATCTAACATAACCATTTAAAATTAAAAAAATAATTTCATATAATTCTCTTTTTAATCTAACATCAAGAATTTGAATAGAATTAAAAATTAAATCTTTATGTTCTTCAGAAAGAAAATATAAAGCAGAAAATTTATGAATTAAAAAAATAAAAAATAAAAGAATAGAATAAACATATAATCTATTTGAACTATCTTTTGCATTTAAATTTCCTTCTAAACTATTTTTAGTAGTATAAATTTTAAAACCATTTCCTAATAAAAAATCTCCAAAATCAAAAACATCATTTAATGTAATATTAAACTTCATTTTATTTTTTTTAATTAAACCAATTAAACTAGAATATAAAGAATAAGAAGAAGATGGAATTTCATCTTCTTGAATTTCATCATTATCTTCTTTTTTATTATTTGGCATTTCAATATTATAAGCATAAAATTCATATATTATAAAAGGAATATTTGAAGGAGAAACAAAAGAGAAAAATTTTTCATTTTTATTATAAATTATTTTTTTAGTATTAATATAAAACTTTAAAAAACTTTCAATAAAATCAATAACAGAAACAGCAAAAAAAAACAAATTAAAATAAATAATTTTTGATAAATTAATTCCATCAGTAGAAATATTTTCAGGTTTTTTATTAATAATATTAGCAACAGTTTGTTTTAAATGATTATTTAAATATTCTTTATAATCTTCAAATAAATCATAATATAATCCATTTGTAAAAAGTAAAATCCATTTTTGAATCATTCCAATATTATTCATATAATTATATTCACTTATTAAAGTATCTTCATCACCATTACAATAAGTTTCATTTTTAGGATTAAAATTTTGTAATTCATCAAGAGAATAAAAATCAGTAAAAAATTCTATTCTTGGTTTAAATTCACTTGGTTTATGATTTGGATATGGATTTTTTCTTGATATTGTTAAACAATTTGTATTATTTTTTAATAAAAAAGATAATAATTCTGCTCTTTGATTCATTGTTAAACCATTTAAAACATATTCTTCTCCTCCTGCTTTTATATTTTCACTTTTTAAATATTTCCAATTTCGAATTATTACTTTTAATATTAAATTTATGTCGTCTAATAAATTGTGTTTTTTTAATTTGTTTATTGTTACTTTTGCTAAAATAAAATATAAAACGTTTATATTTAATGCTTGATTATTTCTAAATTCTATTAAAGCATTGAAAATTAATATTAATCTTAATTTTGAAAATAAACTATAATTTGTTATTTTATTATAACATTTTAATGAAATATTTGGAATATAATATGGATGAAATATTAAAAAACTTAATTGATTTTTTAACATTTGTTCTTCATTATTTTTATTTTTTAATGTTTTAAATCTAAATTGTTTTAATATGTATTTTTCACTTAATTCAATAAATAAAAAAGCTAACCAAATTTCTTTTAATTTAAGTAAATAAAAAAAGAAATCATTACAAATTATTATTAAATAAGATAAAAGAGATAAATTTGTTTCATGAATTAAATTTAAATTTCTATAAATTATAATGAATTTAACAAATGATTTAATAAGAGATGAAACATTTTCATTTTGAAATAAATTTTCATTTGTAGTATCTCTAGTAAACATTTCACCAAAATTCATAAGAATAAAATTATGTAATTTATCAAAAAGAGAAATATTTTTCATACTATCTAAACTATAATTATGTAATTGTAAATATTGTAAATTATAAATAAAATCATCAAAAGCAGAAGGATTAATATTAGTATTTAATAAATTATCTTCATATGAAATAAAAGTATTTAAAATCTGAAAACCAATAATATTATTATTTGTAAATAAAGCAAAATATTGTGCATTTCCTCTTGAACAATTTTTAGAAGATAATAATCTAATATTCCCAATAAAATCTTCTATTTTATTATATAAAGATAAAAAAGTATTTGGAATAGAAATAATATCAGTATTTGAAAGATTAGAAAAAGTATTTGAAGAATCAATAAAAGAAATAACTTGAAAATTGGTATTTAAAATAGTTAAATAACCATGAGAAAATTGAACAATTAAAAATAAATCATCATATATCCATTCAATATCTTCAATCCAAACTTTAAATTTTTTATTAGGAAATAAAGAAACTATTTTATAAGAAGTAAAATGATAAGTATCTGTAAAATAATATGCTAAAGTAACATTTGCTTCATTAATATAATTAATTCCAATTGCTATTATTGTTCCTCTTATATTTGATTTAGAACATATTTTTTTTTTTGTATTTATTTTTTCATTATTTAAATTTAAACTCAAATCACTATCATCATCTTTTTCTACTTGATTAATTAAAAATGTATAAATATATTTTGAAGAAAATTTAGTTTTATATTCTTTATTTATATTAGGTTCTTTATTAGTGTCATTTGATTTAAAATGATTATCTTTATCAAAAAAGAAAAGATAATTAACAATAATTACTTTAGAATATACTTTTCCTTTTTCTTCAATTGGAATTAATAAAATATAAAAAATATGAATATATGAACCTAAATAATATGAATTTCTAAATATACAACAAACATTTTCATCAAAATTTTCATATTTTTTTTTAGTTTTATCTAATAAAGTTTGTCTTTCTTCTTGTAATTGAATATAAATATGATATCCAATTGCTTCATTAATTAATTTTTTCCCTGAACTTACTTTTTCTTTTATTATTGATTGATACCAAATTATTATTTGTGTTCCTGTAAATATGACTATTTTATTTAAATTTTCATTTCCCCAAAGTTCTAAATTTGGTGAAAATAATCTTTCATCATAATCTGTTTCTTTTTTATCTGTTTTTATTATATTTCCTTTTAAATCTGAATTTAATGGAACATTTTGTAAGTTTTTGAAATAAACTATATTTTTGAAACAATCAATTGCAAAAATTTTACAATTTTTAAAAATACAAATTAAATATGTGTGATTGTTATTTCCAGTTATATATATAACTTCATGACTTTTTGTGAAATTTAATTCTTCTATTTTTTTATTTGAGATATTTAAAATATATACTTTCTTATCTTTTAAAAAATATAATGTTTTTAAATATTTTTTTTCATCAATATATGCAATTTTAAGTTCAAATCCTTGTTTTATTTTTATATCAAATATTTTGCCTAATATTAAATCATATTTGGAATTTCCTTTGTTTTTATTTTCCATTATTTTTTATATTTAAATTAAATTTATTATAAATCATAATTAATATAGAATTTTTATTTAATAATTTATATTACATTTATTTTAGAGATATAGAATTTAAAGAAATAGAAATATATAAGAAAAAAAATTGAATAAAAACTATTTTCAATTTTATTATAAAAATTCATTTAATAAAAAAGGATTAAATTTTTTATTTAAATATATATTTTTTATATTAAAAATATTATTCATATCTATAAATGAATTTAAAATTTGAAATAAAAAAAAAATTAAATTTTTAAAAAATGACAACCACGCCAAACAAAGTGAATAAAACATTAAAAAAATATGATTATTTCTTTTCTTTAATATCTTTCTCAAAAGAACCAATAAGAAAATATATTCAATACGCATATCATAAACTTCATTTAAAATATTATTCAATCCCCTTAATATATGAAATAAACATTATAAATAATATAATATATAATGAAAAATCTCATATAGTTGCAACATTCAAAGATTATTTAATATTAGATGACAATAGTGAATTTTTAAAAAGATATTATAAATTATATGAAAGTAATTCTAGATTACCAAGATTTTATGAATATTATAATACTTATTCAAAAATTTATCCAAATTATACTTCTATTTTAGAAGGTAAATATATTTATAGAAATATACAAAAAAAACAAAGAATGATAGATATTCAAGAACAAATAGAAATTGAAAATAGACATAATGAATTATTAAGTCCTAGAGATATTAAAAAAGAAGATGATGTTTTTAATACTGAAGTTATTGATTCTATTTTAAATGATACTAATAAAGAAGATATAGAAATTTTATTTAATGTTAATAGAGATAATAATAAAATTGAAGAACAAAAATTCTCCGAAAAAGTTTTAGACTTAGTAGACACAATTGATAAATTTGAAAATATAAATAATAATCATAACAATATTAATAATAATAATGAGAATATTTTTGATTATAATACCAAAACAAATACAAAAAATATTGGTAATGTTAATTTAAATATTATGAAAAAATATTTAAATAGTGGTATGAATAAATTTACAAATTTATCAAAAATTTTTAATAAAGAAAAAGTAAATTCAAATTATAAATATATATTAAATATTTATTCAAAGAAAAAAAATGATAAAAACAATCATAATGATAGTAATAATCCAAAATCAGAAAGAACACTTTTTGAAAAACTTGAACATAATTTATTAAAATTATCAAAAAAAAATAAAACATATATTAAAAAAACATCAAATTCATTAACAATGAAAATGAAAAATAAAAGTAAAAGAGATGATTCAATATCATCAAAACATAATATAAGTTCTTATTCAAGAAATACAAAAAATTCAACATCAATTAATTTTAATCCAAAATGTTCAAAGAGTAATAATAATATATTTAATAGTTTAAATCCACAAACATTTAGATTAGGTACAAATTCAATAATAACTTCAAATGAAAATAATATTAAATCTCCTGTTACAAGAAATATAGAAAATAGAAGTAAATCTAATTATAGAAATAAAAATATAAATATAAATAGTAATTATTATAATAATGTTTCTAATCATAAAAAAGGAAATAGAACTTATCAAAAAGTAAATAGTATGAATAATATTAGAGTAAAAACATCAAGAAATAATAATAAAATTAATAATTCTAATAAAAGCACAAATAATATTTTTATTATTAATCATAATCAAAAATATACTACTCATATTATTGTTTATAATGGTGATAATAATAAAAAGAATTCATCTAAAAGTCTTGTTAATAATAATAATAGTAATAATAATAATAGTAATAATAACAATAATAGTAATAATAATAATATTAATAAACAAACTTTAAATAATCAAAAAAATGAAAAAATTAAAAAAAGAAATACTTCAAATATAATAAATTCTATGACAGGTACAAATAATTTGTTACAAACTACTAGAGAATTAAATATTAAAAATTATTCTTTAATTAGAAATTCAATTAAAAATAAAATTAAAAAGAATAGTACTAGAAATAATAGTATTACTAAATGTAATATTTCAACAGGAAAAGTTAATAATAGAAATCAAAGTGTAGGAAGAAATAGGAAAAATGATATAAGTAAAATAAATGATAGTTCAAGTAATAAAATGAGTAAAAATGATTCTTTAACTAAATTTAATGAAATAAATTATAGGAAGAAATTAATTAAAGGAATTCAAATTAAAAATTTTTCTAAAATATTTAATATAAATAATCATTCAAAAATAGAAAAGAAAAAAAAAAAATAATAATTATAATCAAATTATCAAAAATTTTGAGATAATTCAAAAAATATATAATCAATTTCAAAAGAGTTTTTATTTTATTTTATTTTATTTCATGAATTTCACAATAAAAAGAATACTTTTTATATATATTAAATATATTTTTTTAAATTAATACATTTAATTTTAAAAATTAAATTAAATTAATGACTTCAAATTCAAATAATCTTCTTTTAAAAAAAGGAAATAATAATAAAGAATTATCAATCCAAGAAATAACATCAAAAATTTTAGAATTAAATAATGTAACAATTCAAATGATATTAGAAGAAAAAATTGAAAAATTAGATGAAGCATTAGAATTATTATCAGAAGCAAATGATATCTTAGAAAACTATTCATCTCAAATAAAAGAACCAAAATTAAAAGTAATAATAAATCATAATATAGGATGTTGTTATCAAAAATTAAAAAATATTTCAAAATGTGTAATTTATCTTGAAAAAGTGAATGAAGAATTTAATAAATATTTAGAAAACAAACATAAAATAATAATAAATAATTCATATTTCTTAGATGAAATATTAAATAATCAAATACAATCAGATATTCTTTTAGGAGATTTTATATTAGAATTAAGATTTTGTGCAAAATTCCATTTACAAATGTGTGCAGCATATTCTCAGAATAATAATCATAATGAAGCTTTAAATCATGCAAAATTAGCTGCATTAATATGTGAAGATAATATTGTTAAAACATATTTTTTATTTAAAAAAATTAAAAATGAAATTAATAAAGAAAATGGTATTAAAAAAAATAAAAAATACTCAAAAATTTTCCATGAAAAAATATTAGAAAATGAGCCAATAATAATCTCATTATATAAATATATAATTGAATATGCAAATAATTATAAAAATGGAAAAAATATTAATAATGAAATATTTAAAAAAGATAAAATATTATCATTTATTCATAATAATAAAATGAAAATATCAACAAGAAATATTTTAGGAATAATAAAAAATGATGATTGGTTAAATTTATTTAATATAGGAAATATAATGTTTTTATATGCAATGTCATATGATGATTTAGATTTAGATTCAGATCCAAAATATGAATTATTAAGAGATGCAATTATAGAAAAAATTTTAATGTTTACTGTTGCTTATTTTTCAATTGCAAATGAATTAAGATTTATTAATAATAATAATGATAATGGTTCATATTATCATTCAAAAGCAGTTGAAATTTCTTGTCTTTTTTTACCTGTAAGTTGTCCTATTGTTAAACATTATGTTAATACTTATTTTGAATATTATGATAATAATAAAAATATAATTGATTGGGAGAAAGATTGTAAAAAAATTGATAATTATGATATTACAAAAGATAAAATTTTATTTTGTGGTGATGATAATTGTGTAAATATTACTGAAATTAAATATTTAAATAATTCACAAAATGAACAAATTATTCAGTTAAATAATAATAAAAGTGAAAGTGATATTCAATTATATCAAGCTAAAACTGAAAGGAAAAGTGAAAATAGTTATAAACAAAGTTTAACTGGAAGGAGTTCTAAAATTAATTGGAAACCTAATAATGTTAATATTAAAATAGAGAAAAAAATTATTAGAGATAAATCTGCTAATAAAAGAGCTAATAGTAATAAAAATAATAATAATTATGAGAAATATAATTTTAATCCAAATTTATTTATTTTTAATAATAATAAAAAGAAAAAATAACAATTTATTTGGAATAAATTTTGGTATTTTTTTCAATAATTAATTTATTTTTATCTTCTTATTATTATTTAATATATTATTTTTTAAATATAAATAATTTTTTTAAAATTATATATTTAAATATTTAAAAGATTTTATTTTTTCAAAAAAGGAAATTAATACTATAAAAATAAAAATTCCATAAACATAATAAATAATATTAAAAATTACCAAAATACTTTTATTTCTCCTTATTTTAATGGGAAGTTAATGGTCTAATAATATTAAGAGTATTTATACTTAAATGTGGTTTTTTTTTTCTTTCTTGAATTGATTTAATATTACTACTTTCATAAAAGTAATCATCAATACGATTTGATTCTGTTTGAATTCTATAAGTAATAATTTCTTTAGGACCATTTAAAATATTATCAATATCATTTAAATCAGTTCCTTTTCTAATTAAGTTAAAACATTTTAAAATTTCTTCCTTTTTCTTTTTATCATTAGTCCAATATTGAACTTGATATTTATTATTAAAATTACTTGTTGTTTGATTCATTAATGTATTAATTAATGAAATATCATCAGAAACAATATTATCATTTATTTGTTTACTTCTTTTTTGAAATTTCATATAATTATATTTAATTGTAGGCTTTGGAGGAAATAAAACTTGTTTTTTTAAAATTTGATTTTTTAATATATTTCCTTTTGTACTTTTTATTCTTGGTATTTTATATTTTCCTATATATTTATAATTCTTTAATTGAGAAAATGATATTATTTTAGGAGACTGTATTTCTAATTTTTTTTTTGAATTTTTTGAACTATGAAATCGAATTTTTGATTTATTATTTTCTTCCTTTTTCTTTTCTTTATTATTTAAACAGTTTGATTTTATTGAAGATAAATAACTTGAAGTATTTAATGCTGTTATTAATGCACCTTTATTTAATATTGGTTTTTTATCATCATCATATGTCCCTATTCCTACACTTTTATTTATTATTGATTTAAATTTATTATTTGATATTATTGACACTGGAAAATTTTCATTATTTTCATCATTAAATGATACAGATATATTTGAAATTTTTGGAAAGGACATTATTAGTCTTTTTAATTATAAATATTTATTTATTAACTTTTAAATTTTTAAACTTTTTAAAAAATAATAATTGTAATAAATTTAATTTTTTGTTTATTGATTTTTTTTTTATGTTTATTTTAAAATATTTTAATCTGATCAGAATTTAAAATTAAAAATGTATTTAGGAAGTAGAAAAATTTCCAATTTCAAATTATAAATGTCTACTAATATTGAGCAATTAAATGATAATAATAATATATTATCTCAAAGAAATCCAAAAAGAACAATTTCAACAAAATTTGTATACACTAAAAAATCAAATTCAAAAGGTAAAAAGAAAAAATCAAATAATAAAATGAAACTTGAAAAAAAAGGAGATTCAAAAATTCCACTTCATACAATAAATGAAAATGATAAAAATCAATGTAATAGTTTAAAAATAAAATTATTTAATAAAGATGATTCAATATCAAAAGATTCAAAATCAAAAAATTTAAATTCAGATTCATTTTCAATTTCTTCAAAAAAAGAAAAACAAAAGAAAAAAAACAATGATAAGTCAAATTCAAATTTAAACATGGAAAACTTATTAATAAACATATCTTTAAAAGAAAAAAATAACTTTCCAAAAGATGAATATATTCATTTATTTTCAAAAAAAATAAGAGAAGAATATTCAATATCAATAATAAATTCATTATTATTTGACGAAGAAATAAATGAAAATTATTTATTAAATCATAAAATAACAGAAAGAATGAGAACAAGAATGATTGATTGGATGATTGAAGTATTATCAAATTACCATTGTGATGAAAGTACATATTTTGAAAGTGTTAATTTAATGGATCGTTATTTTAAAATTTGTAATTTAAATAATAAAATTTTAAAACCTGAAGAATTACATTTAATTGGAGTTTCTTGTATGTTTCTTGCTAGTAAATATCAAGATATTTATCCTTTGAGATTAAAAATTATATATGAAAAAATTGCACATAAGAAATTAAGTATTGATGAAATTAAGAAAAAAGAAAATGAAATTTTAAAATTATTAAATTATAATATTGGAAAACCAACAATGTGGGATTTTATTAATTTATTTATTGAAGAAATTTTCTATATTAATTGTAATAATTATCTTATTAAACATAATGTTCTTTTAAATAATTATGATATTATTGATAATAAAAAAGATAATATTGAAAAAGAAAATTCTGATATTATTAATAAAATTTATACTAAGAATATGATTAATTTATTATTTTATGTATGTATTTATTTAGCCAAAATGAATTGTCATGATTATAATTTAATGCAAAAAAAACCAAGTTTACTTGCAGCTAGTACTATTTTTGTTGCAATTAAAATTTGTGAACAAATTAATAAGGAAAATTATATTAATAAATATTTTAATAATAAATTAAGTGAAATTAGTCAAAAAAATGAAAAAGATATTATTAAAGTTTCTCAAATTATTTTAAATAATGCTCAAAATTTTGATACTTTGTTTAGTGGTTTAGAAAATTTGAAAAAAGTTCATTTTAATGCTATTATTGAATTGAAAAATACTAAATAAAAAAAATTTTTTATTTAGTATTTTGTTTATTATTTGGTATTTTTTGTTTGATTATTGTATATATTATTTAAAATTATGAAAGTATTATTTTTTTAATTTAAATTTTATTTTTTTTTGAAAATTTAAATAGTTTTTTATAAATTATAATAATATTTTTATAATTTTTATAATAATTATTTTTTATTTATTTCTTAATTTATAAAAAATAATTTTTTCATTGAATTAAAATAAATAATATGTATTCAAAAGATTTAAATAATATACAACCTAATCTTGAAAATCTGAAATTAACTCCTCACGAGCAAAAATTATTTGATCTATTCTTTGAAGATTATGAATATCAATTTGAAAATATTTTAAAGACACCAGAAAAAAATTTATTTAACATTTTATATAATCACATAACAAGTTTAATAGGGAAAATAAAATTAAATACTTATTCAAAATTATCAATAACAAAAATCCAAACATTACTTCAAACAAAATATTATTTAGAAGATTTAAAAAACTCAAAAAACTTCATAAATTATTTAAATTCTCAAGAAGATAAAAAAAAAGTATTATCAGAATTAGAAATTAAAAATATAAAACCACATTGTGAAAATTGTAATAAAGCAAATCATTCATGTGGAGAAATAATATATTATAATGAAGAATATGATTATGTAATATGTAATAAATGTAATGAAATATATTATCCATCATTAATTCATTTATATTGTGAAGAATGCGAAGAAGAATATTATACTAATATAATTGAAAAAGAAAATAAAATAGGAGATTTTGAATTAGCAACTTGGGAAAAATATCATTGTAAACCTCAATTAGAAAATAATATGAAATGTCCAAGATGTAATGAAGATTTATATTTTAGTCAAAAGAAAAAAATATTAAAGTGTTTTAATTGTAATTGGAAAAATAGAATTAGTAATATGATTTGGAATTGTGATAATTGTAATAAAGAATTTTATTCTGAGTGTAAAATTTATAATAAATTAGATAATATACCACAAAAAATTTGTATTAGAAATGCTTTAGTTAATAATTTTTATGCTAAACCTGAACAAATTTCTTGTTGTAAATTTGAGAAAAATAAATTTTTATTTAAACATAATATTAATTGTGATGGAAATTTAATTTATGGAATTTTAAATAAAAAAAAAGTTTTAGTTTGTAATAAATGTTATGATATTAATAAAATTGACAATTTTAATTGGTTATGTCCAAAATGTAATAAAAGTTTTGTTTGTATTATACCAAAAAAAATTAATCATATTAAAGGAAAAAGTGAAAATAATGTAAATAAACATTTTAATGAAATAAAACCAACTGTTCCTAATTTATTAAGAAAAATTAAAAATGATTTAAAAATAAATAATAATGATATTTTAATTGATTCAACTGATCGAATTTATAAAATAAATATTAGTCCAAATCCATATAATCAAAGAAATAAAATAAAACAAATTTTCAGTGATCCATTTCAAAAATCTCCTTCTGCAAGAAATAGAAATGTTGGAGTAATTAATAAAAATTTTGAAAATAATAATGTTCTTCATAATTGTAATTATAAATCAAGAAATAATATTAATGATTTATATGAAATTTCAGGGAGTAATTATTTAAATAATAGTAAAAGTAATAAAAATAATTTAATAATTAAAACTCAAGATTCTATTATGTTTAATTCTAGTAATCCTAAAAATTTAACAAAAGAAAAAATAAATTCAGTTGATAAAAAAAAATTAATTCCAAATCAATCACATGAAAAATTAAGAAAAACAAATAGTGGAGTAATTAATTTTGGTTCTTTTAATAAAATAGATAATTCAATATTAAAAAATATAAATTATCAAATTTTAAGTCAAAATATTAATAATAATAATATTAATTATAATAATAATTTTAATAATCAGAATTTATTTAATCAAATTCCGAGAAGACCAAAAACAAAAAGTATAAATGGAATAAAAACAAATATGAATAATATCAATTTAAATATAAATGTTAATTTTAATATTAATAATTTATTAAATACAAAAATTCATTTAAATGTAGAACCAAATGATTATATTAAACCAGAAGAATTTCAAATTGATCAATTAGTAGGAGAAGGAACTTTTGGAAAAACATATTCAGTAATATGGATAAAAAATAATAAAAAATATGCATTAAAAAAAATAATTTCTTCAAAACAAGCAGAAATAGAACAAATAAAAGAACAATATAATTTAATATTTAGATTTATAAAAAAAACAAAATGTAATGGAGTAATAAAAATATATGGTGATAAAATAGAACAAAATGAAAATAATTTTACATATTATGTTTTAATGGAATTAGCATTAACAGATTGGGAAAAAGAAATAAATGAAAGAAATAATAAAAAAAAATATTATACAGAATCAGAATTAATAGAAATAATAAAAATTTTAGTAAAAACATTTTCACAATTACAAAAAAATAATATTTGTCATAGAGATATTAAACCACAAAATATATTAATTTTTAATAATAATAATTATAAAATTGCAGATTTTGGTGAAGCAAAAACTATAAGACAAGGAGAACAAATTCATACAATTAGAGGAACAGAATTATATATGAGTCCTATTTTATTTAGAGCTTTAAAAATGAAAAGAAATCAAGTTTTACATAATTCTTTTAAATCTGATGTTTTTTCTCTTGGAATGTGTATTTTTCAATCTTGTACTTTAAGTTATAAAAATTTATTTTATATTAGAGAATTAAAAGATATGGAAAGTATAAAAGATATTTTAATTAGATATTTAATTTCAAGATATTCTAATGATTTTATTGATATTTTATTAAAAATGATTGAAATTGATGAAAAGAAAAGATTTGATTTTATTCAATTAGAAAATTTTTTATTTCCTGAGAATTAATTTTTACATTTTTTTTTCCTTTATTTTTGGTTATATATATAATTTTTAATTTAGTATTAAGTTTTTTTCTTTCTTTATATACAAAAAATTAAATAAAATATTTATATATTATATATTTTTAAATATTTAAAATAGATTATTTACTTTAAAAATTAAAAAATACAATTTTAATTTCTTTATTCATTTTTTTCTATTAAACTAGCTTTATTAAATTGAAAATTTGCTCTTTCTCTTTCATTTTTTGCACCTATTAAATTACCAACTCTTTCTTTTTGATATCCTATCCAATTATGATATAATCCATGAATATTATATCTTAAACTACTATCTTTAAAATATGGAATTGAATCCAATAAATTACTAATATTTCTAAACATTTTATTATTTGAAACTTCTTTTTCTTGTATTTCATTTTTAATATCCATTTATTATGATATGTTAAAAAATCAAACATTAATTTTATAAAAAACTTATTGAAAATAATTTAGAGGAAAATAATTTAAATAAAGTATTTTAAATAAATATTAATTAAGATTTTAATTATTTATTTCTATCTCAGATTCTTTTCTATATTCTATTTCATCATTTTCAACTATTTTTTCTCCTTCTAACTCATAAAATAAATTAACATTATGATTTTTATATATTATAGGCTTTAAAGTATGTTTTTTCATTTTTAAATCAATATAATCAATTTTAATAGGGTTATTAATTCTTAAATTATCATTTATTAAATTCATTTCATTTTCTACTTGATTAATATAATCTTTTATCCTTTAATTTTTTAACAATAATTGGAATATATAATATCATAATTATAAAATTAAAAGATGAATGCACAATTAATTTGATAAAATTAAAGTTAGATATAATGTAATAACAAATACTTACAACCATTGCATATATAAACAATACAAATGATAAGGATATAAAAATCCAATTGTATACAATTATAGATTTAATAATTATTTTATATTTATTTATACATGATTTTGTTTTTATTCCTCCATTTAATAATCTTTTTATAAAACTAAATAAATAAACAAATAATATAATAAAACTCAATATTAATTCAATAGTTTCAATATAATATTCAAATTGTATATAAACTTTAAAAGCAGCTAGATGTAATGCTGAATAAAGATAATTAGGTCTATCTTTATAAAATCTATAGGATTCATAATAATCTTCATCATTATAATAATAATAACTATTATAATATCTATATAAATCATCAATATCTCTATAATATTCAAAAAAATAATTGTCCATTGTAAAAATATTACTTAGTCCTATTAAAATTATTATAATAACAATCATTAAATTAATTAATTCATATAATCTTTCAATTTGAATATTCATATTATAATAATATAAATTTGTTGTACTTAATTGTTCTTTAATATAAAAATTATTAATATAAATATAAATATTATCATTTTTTTTAATTTCTGGAATTTTTACTTCTTTAAATGTATATATTTTATCTTCATTATCTAATTTAAATACTAAATCATCAACAAGTTTAATTTCAATATCTAATTTTTTTTCTTTAATATAAAGACTTGTTTTTTTATATTTTATAGTTTCTTCATTTCCATCTTCTAAATTAAGATGAGATAAAATAAGTTTTTTAATAGGTATAAGGAAAAAAAGACTTAAAATACATATTATAGTATTAAAAGTTATTGAAAGACTAAATACCCACCAATTATCATCAAATAAATATTCTTCTATATAATTAATATGATAGATATACTCATAATGCTCATCATTATCAGTTATTTCTTCTACATCAAATATAAAAAAATCTGAAAGATTTTCCAAAAGAAGAAAAAGTGAATAAACTAAAAGATAACAAAATAAAATTGATATTAATGAAAAAATAATATATAACAAAAATAAGATAGATAAAATAATATAATAATATATTTCATTTTCTTTTTCAACTTTTATTTTTTTTTTTATAATTTTTAAATAAGTAATTATAAAAATTAAAATAAAACACATTGAAATAATTCCAAAAATTAAAACATTATTTTCATAATTTTGATAATCGCAAAAAAATTTAACTCCACTATAATCAATAATATATCCAATAAAACTTAATCTACGATAATAAGAAATAAAATCACTATTACTAGGCTTTTTATTATATTGTTCATAAGAACATTTTCCTTCATTATAATCCGATGAATAACAATAAAAACTATTATTTTGATAAACCTGATAATCATAATAATAACAATAACCAGCACGATATTTATTATCATTACAATAATTTCTATAATCATATATATCACATTTATTTCTTACATAATAATTATGAAAATTACAACCATTTTCCAATTCATATTGTAATCTTGTACATCTCCCATTTTCATAATTAGATAATGTACAATTTTCATAATATTGATATGTATAATTTTGATTATAAAAATTATTATTATTATTAATAATATTCTTAATAGAACTTGTTGTATAAGCAGTTGAATATAATTTAAAATTTGCTAAATCTTGATTTCTTAAAATATTATACCTTGGAATTGTACTTATTCTAAATATTATTGAACATATTATAAAAAAAAATAATATTATATATAATACAAAAATTTGACATATGTAATTATTTGCTCCATTTCCACAACAACAACATGCATTATTTTTTTGATCATATTTTTTTTTTTCTTTTTCTTTTAAAGAATCTATATATGGAAATTGAACTAATATACCATTTAAATCAATCAAATTTTCATTTTCTTTTGAAATATTATTAATTTGTATATTTTGATAATTAATTGGTGTTGGAACATCCATTATTTAAAATATATCTATTTATAATTCTTTATTTAAATATAAAATCTATTATTCTAATTAAAAAAGGATTTATTAAATTAAAAATATATGATATTATTAATTTTAATTTAATTTAAATATATATAATATTATTGAATAAAAAAAATCAATTTTAATCTTATTTTTTCAATGAGAAATAATAATTTCGTTTGGTCAAAAAATATTATTATAATATTATATACTTTTTGTAACCTTAATTATTTAAAAATTTAATAAAATATAATTAATTTTCAAATTTTATATTCTTATATTATAAAATAAATAACTGAATTATTTTGATATATTCAAATTTTAAAATTTTGATTTTTCAAATTATTTTTATTATTTAGAATTCATTAATATCTTAAATTAATTTTTTATTTTTTTATTTTAATATATTATTTTGGTTAATTCTTTTTTTTATTTTTTTAATTTAATATTCATATTATATAATTATTAAATATATTATTATTATCTGTTTTTAAATTGACCTAACAATAAAAAAAAATTAAAAATTTGAAAAAAAAACAAAAATTAAATAATTAAATAAAATAATATATGAAGGAAGAAAATGATAACGTAATCCAAGAACAACCAGAGGAAAATATCTGTAAAATAGATATGGATCGTATAAAAATATTTTTAAAAGTTCGTCCTCCTGAAATGGAAGATAAATCATATTATGATATAGATTTATCAAAAAATATATTTACATTATATGATCAATTAATAAAAGGACCATCTGGAAAATCAAAATTATATGAAATGGATAAAATATTTACAAATGAACATGAAAATTCATATATTTATGAAGAAATATGTAGAGATTGTATTAAAGAAAGTTTAAAAGGAAATAATTTTTGTTTTATTTCTTATGGTGAAACGTCAAGTGATAAATTTAAAATGTTATATGGAAATATTGAAGAAGTTATACTAATATTAATAATAGAGGGATTTTTCCAAGATTATTAGAACAATATATTAAAAGTATTAATGATAATGAAGAATATAAACATAATTATTCTTTAAATTTATCTTCAATGTGTATTAATCAAGGAAAAATTATTGATTTAAGTAATTATATGGGAAAAGATATTGTTAGTTTGAAAGAAAATGCTATTTTTAATTCTGGAATTGATATTGGTAATAATAAAGAAATATTAAATTCTATTAAGAAAGTGCCTATTGAAAATTGTGGTGATGTTGTATTTTTTTTAAATAAAGTTTTTTCACATTTATCAGAAATTGATTATGAATCAATTTATCATTTATATTCTAATTCTTATTTTATTTTTAATATTTATATAACTGATAATAATGGAAAAAATATTTCAAATTTAATTTTTATTATTTTAAATGGAAGTGAACAATTAAATTCAATGAGAAATTATGAAAGAAATGATCCTAAAAAAAAGACACAAAATCAAGTTGTTACATCACCAAATAAAAAATTAGTAGAATTAAGTAAAAATATTGTAATTACTCGACATACATATGACAATATAATTAATTATATAAATAATAATAAAGAATTAAATAATATAGTTGATGATAAAAAAGAAGAAGAAGATGATAAAGGAATGTCAAAATTAATTATAGTTTTATATAATATTTTATTTGGACCTAATATAAAAAGAATGAAATATAGATTTATAGGAAGTATTATTCCAAGTACTGGTTTTTATTTAAGTGTTAAAGATACACTTGATTATTTATTTAAATGTAAAAATATTATTAGAAAGAAAAAACAAATTGAAGGAAATAGAGAATTATCAGATAAGAAAGAAAGAGAATTATTAGGAAAAAAAGATGATATGATATTTGATTTAGAAAATAAAATAAAAATTCAAGCTCAAAAAATAGAAGAATTAAATAAAAATATTGATAAAAAAGATCTTAAAATAAAAGATTTAGAAAAAACATATAAAAAACAAGTTGAAGTTTTAAAATCAAAATTTAATTTTAATGGAGATGTTAATATTTTATTATCAGGGAATGAATATACAAAAGAAGCAAAATTTGCAAGAAATATAAGAGAAGCAAAAGAAAATGTAAGAATATATCAAGGTAAAGTTAATGAATTAGAAGAAAAATTAAGAGAATCAAAAGAAACTATTAAAAAAATTACAACTCAAAAAGAAATTAATGATAATGATAAAACTATGGTTTCTTATTATCAAAATTTAAAATCAAATAAAGAAAATCATGAATATGAAATTAAATTAAAAAATGAATATTCTAAAAGAATTGATAAAATACAAAATGAATTAAATAATTCTAATAAAATTATTGAAGAATTAAGAAATGAAATTGAAAAGAAAAATAAAATTTTATTTAATTTACCTGAAGTACTTCAACAAAAATCAAATGAAACTTTTAATGTTAAAAATTTAAAAGATGAACAAAAAAAACGTTATGAAGAGAAATTTAAAAAAAAAATGAGTCAAATAGAAGAAAATAATTCTAAAGAAATGAAAACTTTAGTTGATAAATATGAAAATTTACTTAAACAAAAAGATTTAACTATTAAAGGAAATAATAATGCATATGATATTTTAAAATCAAATTATGATATGGAAGTGAAAAATTATTCTGATGAATTAATTAAAATTGATGAAGTTTTAATGAATATTATAACAATATATAAAAGTATATATAATTTTAAAAATGGTTATTCACCAAATTTAGTTACAATGACAAATTTAAAAAATGAATTTGATAAAACAATTTTAAATGTTGAAAATAATATTAATAATTATACATATCCTTTATTATTTAAAAGTTTATTACATAATAATAAATTAGGTATTCATAATACAGATTTACAAAGTAAAAAAATATTAAAGAGACCTAAATCTTCATATCAATCTAGAGTAAAAAATAATATTAATAACGAAGAAATTAATAATAATAATAATAAATCAAATATATTAAAGAAAAGTATTGGTGTTCATCATTTAAATACAAAAAATGATAATTTAAATCCTTCAATTGATCAAATTCAAAAAAATGTAAATAAACAATTAACTGAAAAAGTAATTTCAAAAGAAAATTTAGATAAAATGGATAAAGAAGAAATTATTGATTATTGTTTAGATATGAATAAAAAAATAAATAATATTGAAGATTATATTGAAAAATATGCACAATATAAAAGAGGTTTTAATGTTAAAGAATTTGAATTAACTGAAAGTCATGTTGCTAATTTATATGATCAAATTAAGAGATTAAATAAAAATATTGATGAACAAGTTGATGTTAATAATAGAAATAAAATAATAATTGAGTCCCAAAATCGGACAATTAATAATTTAAAAAATGAAAATATATTATTAAAAAACCAATTAGAAGGAAAAGAATTAAATGAAAGAATATCATATCCATTTTTAAATAATCAAACTAAAACTTTATCATCAAGAAATAATATAAATTCTTATTTAAAATCAAAAAATAATGTGATTTACACAGCAACAGAAAATACAAAATATAATGAATTAATGAAAGCTAATAATCCATCTTTTAATAGTAGACTTCAAACTGATTCAAATATTAAAAATACTTATCAAAAAGTCACAAATACTAATACTCAATTTAATGTTTTTAATCAAGGAAATAAAATGAAAAGACCTTCTTCTGCTTCTAATAGAAATACTTTTACTAAAAATTAATGTATATAATTATTTTTAAATATTTAAAAAAGTTAATTTAATAAAGAAAAAAAAACAAATATTATTATCCTTATTAATATATTCAATTTATCTTAATTTAAAATATTTAAAAATATGTCATTAAAATATATCATTGTTTTCATTTTCTATTTTATAATAATGATTGAATCAAAGAGAAAAAAAAAAAAAGAACCAAAACCAATTCCACTAGTAAAAAATGTTAATATTAAAAATGTAATAAAAAAACAATTAGATTTAAATACAAATTTAACATTAGAAATAGAAAAATTAAAACTTCCAAAAGAAATAATAAATTGGTCATTAAAAATAAACAATTTAAATCAACCAAAAGAATATTTAAAATTCAATACTATATATAAAGATGATAAGGGAGGAAATATGCAGGGAGAATATTTATCAGTAAAAGAAATAACAATATATAAAAAAAAAAAGCGAATAAAAAAATATATTGAATTATTTTATGGATTAGGAAAAGTTGATTTTAATCCATATAAAAAAGTAATTAAAAAAGTTATTTGTACTCCTTATTTATGGTTTTTTGAATATTGTCAAACTAAATATATTAGAGTACCTTTAAAAGGAAATATTACTTTAATTGGTCTTGATCATTTTAAAAATAAAATGGATTTTACTTTTAATGAAAATGAAAAAAAAAAAGAGACTTTAAAAAAACAAAAAGAAGAACAACAACGAAAATTAAAAGAACTTGAGAAAAAAAAAGCTGAAGAAGAAAAATTAAAGAATATGAATACAACTAAAAATAGTAATCAAACTGAGAGTAAAAATTTAAATATCAATAATAATAAAATTAATATTCCTATTTCTAATACTAAATCAAATGAAAAATCAAATAATAATAAAAAAAAAAATAAAAAAGGAGGAAAGAACAAAAAAAATAAAAAAGGAAAAAAAGGTCGAAGTTCCAAAAATGATTTATAAACAAATTTTTAATTATAAAATATTAAATCATTATTTAATAATTAACAAATTAAAATTAATTTAATAACAATGTTAATATTTTAAAACATTCATAAATATTTTTTACTTTTAATAAAAAATATTATTGATAAAATTTTATTTTATAAATTTTTATTTTTATAAAAATTAATTTCCATTATGACTATATTTTATATCCTAATACAATAATTCATTTTAATTAATTATTGTTAATTAGAAAAAAATTAAAATAAAAATTAAATAAATAGACAAAAAGAACCTTAGTCATTAAAATGTTAACGTATACAATAATAATACTAAAAATATTTTTTATCAAAATAAAAACAATAAAAACAAATAAAAATGAAATTGCAGTAAGAAACCTAGATGAACCAATAATAAATTGTGAAGAATTTAAAGATTGTTTTAATTGTTCAGCCTGTGGTCCCGATGTAGTAGTAAGTAATTGTTTATGTTATTGGAGTCATAACAAATGTCAAAATGTATCATTTAATCCAATATTAAATTGGAAAGATATTTTTATGCAATGTGAAGATGATTCATCAAATCAAATTAAAAATACTTATTGTGGTAATTTTACAAAAACAAGCAAGAAAAATAAAATGAATTTAAAATTACCAAAAGTAAATGGATATTATGGATTAACAAATTTATTCTGTGAATATTTTTATATAAATAATCAAAAACAAAATACAGAATTTAAAATAACAGTATCAATAAATTCAAAATATTTATATAGTGCAAATGAAAATAATGTTTTATTAGGATTTAAAATTTATTATAATGATAATACATTTGAAACAATCACAATAACAACTAATTCAAATTCATATTCTTTTATTGAGGTTAGTTTTATTCAAATTAGTTATTTAAGTAGTGATTCATATAATGAAAATCCATTTGAAATTGATATTGAATATAAAAATCCTAGTGTTAGAATAGGAATTTATATTATTTTTATAATTATTATATTGTGTGTTATTTTATGTGGAGTTAGTGTTTTTTATTTTTCAAGAAGAGCTTCTGCAAATGCAAGAGTGAGAGATATTATTGTTTTAAGAAATAATAATAATCAAAGTAATAATAATGATAATGAAGAAAATAAAAAAAAAGTTGAAGAATTATTAAATAATCCTTTATTATTAGGTGAAAGAATTTGTTTAAGAGAATATGAAAAATATGGAACTAATTGTACTATTTGTTTAGAAGAATTAAAAGTTGGTGTTGATAAAGTTAGTTTAACTCCTTGTTTTCATGTTTTTCATTTTAAATGTTTAAGTGATTGGTTAAGGAAAAATGTTTCTAATTTAAAATGTCCTAATTGTAATTGTGATTTGACTTCTATCAATAATGAATCAAATTTAAAAAATAATGATAATGATATTAATAAGGAAAATGTTAAATAATAGATTTTGAAAATAAAATTATATATTTGAAATATTTAACTAAAATTGTATTTTATTATTTTTAAATATTAATTTTATTGTGTATTGAAAAATATGGTTAAAATTAATCATTTAAATAATGTTATAAAGTTTTATTTTAAAACATAAATCTACTCATTTCTCCATTAAAATATTCATTTTTAAATGGTTTATATATAAAAATATATATAACAATACAATTAATAAAAATATATTCTAAAATATTTAACCAATTAAAAAAAGGATTTGTTAAAATTTCAATTTTTTTATTATCATTTATTAAACAAGATTGTTCATTAAGTAAAATTAAAAATATAATAAAACAAGGAATGTAATATCTCATTTCAATTAAAGGAGTAGGAACTAGTGTCATAAAAAGACAAATTAAATAAGCTAAAATTTTTCCATTTAATAAATATTGTAAATTTTCAACTATAAAAATAGAATAAATTAAACTAGTATAAAAAATTAAAGCATGTCTCAATTTTAAATTTGAATAAATTTTCCTAAAATAATAAAAAGTATAATGTCTATTATCACTTAATAAAAAATCATGTGTTATGGAAAATTTATTAAATATAAATAAGATAATTGATAATATTATAAAGAAAAATATTATTTGAAATAATTCTTTGGCTGATTTTAATTTTATTGATCTGTGAATTTTTAATATTTTCAAATTTATTGAAGGAAAAAATAATAAAGAAAAAAACAAAAAATGATTTATTTGAGCTAAATGACAACATATTTTATGATGTGACTTATCACCTAAGACTACTGAAAAATTATTTAAAATTAAAAAACATATAAATAATATATCTACTATTACAATAAAAAAATATTTTTTAATTAATTGAAGAGGCAATAAAATAATTTTTTGAAAATTAATATTATTATCAAATAAAATATTTTGAATCAATTCAGAAAGGGGAATTAAATTTATCCAAATTATATTATTTTGTCGTGCTAAAACAGAAATAATAATAGTAGATAAAATTAAAAATTTATTTTTATTATTTAAAATAACATAAAAAAAGTATAATAAAGATATTGTTGAAAAAGAATCAGTATAAAATAAAAAATTATAAAAAAAATTAATAGGTAATAAAGTTATTGTTATTAGAAATTTATTTGATGAAGATTTAAATAATCCAAGAAGTAAAATTGACAAACTAGAAATTAAAATATTAAACAATCTACAATATTTAATATAATCATAATCTTCAAATTTTTTTCCTTTAAAAAAATGAACCAATTTTAAAAAAGAAGAAGCTGTAATAAAAGTTCCTGGAAAAGTAGTTAATTTATTATTCCAATAATTATATTTATCATTATAATAATTAATAGTTTGAATTAAATGAAATTCTTCATCCATATAAACAGGAATTTTTACTTTATTATTAATAATATAAAACAAAAATCCATAAATTAAAAAAACAAAAGAAAAAAATAAATAATTCCCCATAATAACAAACAATTAAATAAATAAAAAAAAAAAAATTAAAAAAACTTTAAAAAAAAAATACATTAAAATGGAATCATCATATTTACTCGAAAGAAAAATAATCTCAATATGTTTTAATCCAATTCACGACAGTGTATTTTTACTATTTAACGAACATTTATCAAAACTTTCAAAAATAAACATAGGAAATGAAAACATATTAACATTAACAGAAGAAGACTTATCAAAAAATTTAATATATCGTAGATTTAAACTATTAAAAAAATATGAGTGTAACATAGTAAACACAAATCAAAGAAAAATACCAAATAATACATATGAAGGATATTCATTATATTTTTGGGAATTAACATCAAAATTATTTGTAATTTACCCATTTGGTTATATTAGTATTTATGATTATAATTCATCTCAATTACTTTATCATTTTCAATGTCATGGAAAAAGAACTTATGTAATAAGAAATATAATTGGTTCACCAAATCAAAAAAGCATTTTTTTTTCTGCTGAAGGAATGCATAATGTATATCATATTAATTATGATAATTTAAATTCAATTAATAATAAAAATGGTATTTTATATAATAAATTAATTTTACCTGAAGGCGAATATGCTTATGATGTTATAACACATCCAATTGAAAATTTTGTATTTGTTGCTTGTTCTGATGGAATTGTTCATATTTTTGATTATAGTGATGTTAATAAAATTAAAGAAGTTAAAAATTGTATTTGTGATATTCCTTTTAATAATGATATTAAAAATCAAATTAAAATTAGTAAAGAAAATAAAATCGGAAAAGTTATGAGTATTGATATTAATTTATCTGGTGATTATTTAATTTCTGGTAATGAAAATGGGAGAATTTATTTATGGGATGCTTTAATGGCTATTAAAGAAAAAAAAGTTTTATTTACTCAACAACATGTTTCTTTTAGTGGTATTTTATCATTGAAATTTTTGAAAACTAAACAATTTCAAAATTTACAAAGATTTATTTGTTTAACTAAAGAAGGTAGTTTTTTTATTTTTGCTATTGTTAAAGTTGAAGATAATAATAATGTTAATAATGGTAATATTATTCAAAATTTAACTAATAGTACTTTAAATAATCTTAATTTAAAGAAACAATTAATTTTTGAAAAATTATATGAAAATATTGGTTTGTTTAATTCTATTATTTATTCTATTGATAATTATGTTATTTCTACTAGTAATTTTATTCAAATTTCATATCATACTAATATTATTTCTATTTCTTGGCCTAATTTAAAAATGGAAAAAATTAAGAAAGATAATAATAAATTTGAGAATTATTTATTATTTCCTAGTTATAATGCTAAATTATTTTTCTTTTATGATAATCATTTTCCTAAAATTAATTTTCCTATTTCTTCTCAATTATCTCCTAGAAAATATGAAGATTATATTCCATCAAGTAAACAAAAAAATTTTGAAAATACTATTTATTTTGTTGATAATTATTTTATTTCTTTATATGAAATTATTACTGGTATTAGTAAAAGAATTATTAATTATACTAAAGAATTTAATTTAAAAAATGTATATCCTTTAAAATTTGATTATAAAGATAGAAAAACTTTTTTATTTTTTATTATTTTAATTGAAAATGAATTAAATCAAATATCTTGTTTACTAATGGAATATGATATAATAGCAAATCAAATAAAAAAAACAAATAAAATAGAAAATATAATTGATTTTGTATTTTTAGGAGAAAGAAAATATAATAATGATAATGATTTAATATTCATGTTAAATAAAGATAAACAAACAGGAATAATATATTCAATTTCAACAGAGAATTCAGAACAAAAACAAACTGAATCAACAGTAAAAAGAGTTTATAATACACCATTTAATAATGGATATTGTATTTTATATAGAAATATGTTAGATGAATTAAGATTTAGTGAAAATTACAAACCTATTTTTAAACAAGAAAATAATGAAATAAAAGATAATCCTTATGCTTTAGATGATGATAATCCATATAATAATGGAAATGAAGATATTCAATCTAAATTATTATTTAAACCAATACAAACAAATATGTTTAAATTAGATTATAATGAAAGGGAAATTGATATTATTTTCCATGAATATGATAATAAAATTTATTGTGTAATATCAATGATAGAAAAAATAGTAATTTTAAATGAAAATATGAAAATAATATCAACATTTAAAACATCATTAAATGATAATCCAAATTTAATCTCATCATTATTTTTCATAGGAAAAACATTAATTTATAGTAAAGGAAATAATATAATATATTATTATTGGGATGAAAATATAAATCAAAAAGTTTTTACTAATAATAGACCAACTACTTTTATTTCTGGAGTATTAAGTGATAGATTTATATTAACTTCTCAAAATAATAAAGATAATATTGAAAGTTCTATAATTTCTTCTCCTATGATTAATCCAATTGAACCTATTTTAATTGGTTATTTAGATTGTAAAGATATTGATTTTAATTTAGTTAGAGAATGTGTTGTTAATATGTTTACTAATCAAATTAGTGAGTTTTTAATTGATAAATTTATAAAAATGAATTTAAAAGAAATTGCTTGGTTATTTATTAGTGATACAAAAAGTTCTTTTCAGAATATTGATAAAAAAGTTAAGATATTAAATGATATGTTAAAATTTGATCAAGTTATAGAAAATATTTTAATAAATAAAGATTTAAAAAATGAAATGCATTTAGATGAAATTATTTGGAAAATGAAATATGATCAAGGATATGAATATATTAAAAATATATTAACAAATGAAATAAGAACTTTAATTACATATGGTCAATTTGATAAAGCTATTAAAATATTAGAATTATTAGGTGATTATCCAAAAATTTTAAATTTATTATTATTATCAACTTCAAGAGAAGAATTTGAGAAATTAAGAGTAATGTTTCAAGCAAAAAATTGTTTAAGTTTTACTGATAATTTATTAATTAATAATGCATTTTGTTTAAAAATTAAAAATGATGAATTAAATCCTTATAATATGAATCATTATAATAAAGTTTTTGATAAATATTCAGGTGAAAATTTTATTTTCGGAGCAAATCAAGATAAATTAAATGTTTTATCAATAAAAAATATAGAAAATAAAATAATAAAAAAAACATCATATATAACAAATATTCAAAAAAAAATATTAAATTATGGTGAAAGTTCATATACATTATATTCAGATTCATATGATAGAATAACAGAAAAAATAGAACAAAATGAAATATGTACATTAATTTTACAAAAAATAGAACAATTTTATGGAATAAATAATACAAAATTAAGTGGAAATCAAAAACCAAAAGCACCAAATTTCCAAGATTTCAATGTTGGTTTAAATCAAATAAATTCAAATTATAATAATAATGATAATAATGATTTAAATGATAATGATTTAGATCCAAATATAAATATAGAAGATATATCAGAAAATAGATATTTAAGTTTATATTATCATTGTGATAAAGGAAGTGGGAATATTGTAGAAGATATAACAGAAAATAATAATGAAGGTAAATTATATTATATTGAAAATAATCAATTAAATAATAGTGATATAAATTCAAATTTAAATATTAATAATATACAAGATAATAATAATTCATATGAAAATCAATTATGGAGTAATGTTTTAGATGAATTTGAACCTTTAGAATATGAAGATAAATGGGGAAGAAAATCTCCTGGTGCACATTCAATTAAATTTAATAAGAGTTCTCAAGTAAAATTAATAGTTAAAAATTCAAGTTCTTTAAATCATATGAATAAAAAATTCAGTATTGAAATGTGGGTAAAATTAAATAGTTTAAATGTAACTTTAATACAAAAAGATAATTTTAGTATTGAAATAGAAAATGGAGAATTTAAAATAAAATTCCAAAATAATTTACATCAAGGAGAAAAAATAAAAGAATATAATTTAACAATAAATCAATTTATTCACATATCAATATTATATAAAAAAAAATTAGGTTACATTAAAATTTTATTAAATTGTGATTTAATAATACAATTTCAAATAAATTTAGATACAATAAACATAAATTCAGATATAATTTTTGGAAATGGAAATTTAGATGGTGAATTAACAGAAATTAAAATATGGAATGAAGAAATGCCAATTAATTACTTAAGTGAAAATTATAGAACACCTTTACCAATATTAGCAGAAAATAAAAAGAAATTAAAAATGAAAATAAATAAACAAGATAATACACATTCAAAAAAATTTGATTTTAAAAGTGGTAATTTTATGTTTGGAAATAGAGAAAATAGTATTAATCAAAATGTAATTAATGGATTACAAGGAATTGATAATTCTCAAATTGTTAATAATGATAAAAATAATTATGAATTTAATCCTGGTGATCCTGTTTCTATTGATTTAGAAAATAGTATTCAATATCCTAGTTTAAATTCTGTTGTTGGTGATAATGAAATTAAAAATAGTAATTTTAATAATTTTAATTTTGATATTCCTGTTGGGAATAATAATATTTTTGATAATCAAAATATGGGAAATAATAATAAAGATTCTGATTTTCAATTTGGTTTTGGATTTGATGATATTAATAATCAGAATTTTAATAATAATCAAGGAAGCGATTTTTTTGGTGATACTAATTTTAATTTTGATAAATAATAATATATAAAAAGTAAAAAATATTTTGATTTTTTGAATTTTAAATAATAATAAAATTAAATTATTTATAATTTTTTTATGCTTTTTTTTTATATATATATTATTTCTATATATCTTAGTTTTTATAGTTTATACTAATAAAAATAATCAACATTCATTCCTATTAAAGCTCCTTCTATTAAATTTGGTTTTTTTTTAAAGTCAATAAAAAAATTTATCAATGATGAGATTTCTTTTTCTGTAAATTCACAAAGGAAATTCTTTTTTTCATTATTAATTCTTAATGTAACTTTAACACAATTTTTCTTTTTTGAATCTTGAATTATATCAATTACTTCTTTATTAGTTAAAAATAATTCTTTTTCTTTTTCTATTTTAAAATAAAATTTATTTTTTTTGACAAATTTCATTTGAACAAGTCTTTTTTTATCATTAATATCATTTGGAATTAAATGTCCTGAAAAAATATAATCAATTGTAATTGGAGTCATTTCTGATATTAAATTTTTATATTGTTTAATTTCAAATTTTAAATCTTGAATATTATTATCAAATTCTAATAATTTTTGTAATAAAATTTTTTTTTCAGATATTAAAAAATTAACTTCTTCTTCTTTTTTTTTTAAATTTTCTTTATAATTTTCTATTTCTTGCATAAATTTACTTATTGTATTTTCATAATCTAATTTTTGTGTATCAAATGTTTTTGTATATTGAGTTAAATAATTTGATTTTTCTACATTTTCATGTATTAATTTATTTTTTTCATCTATTTCTTTTTTATATTTTTCATCTTTTTCTATTATTTCATTTTCATATTTTGTTATTTTTTCATTTAATTTATTTTCTATTTCTTTAATTTTATTTTCATATTTATCTTTTAATTCATTAAAATCATTAATAGATTCATTTAATTTTCCGTTAATAAATATTTTTTCATTTTTAATTAAAGTAATTTGTTCTTTTAAATTTTCATTTTCTTTTTTTAAAAGTTGTAATGCTTCAATTGTATCATTATCTTGTTTTCCTTCATCATTTTCATCAAATAATTTATTCAAGAAATTTTGTATTTTTTGTGGAGCTTTTTGATTTTTATTTTTTATTATTTCTTCTTTTAATTTTTCAATTTGTTCTTGCTTTATTATATTTTCTTCTTTTAATATATTTATTTTATCTTGAAACGATAAATTTTCTTCTTTTAATTTTTTAATTTCATTTTGATAGTTTTCAGATTTTTTTCTTTCATCTAATAAAGCATTTTTTAATAATGAAAATTTTGCTATTATACTATTATTATTGATATTATTTTTTTTTTCTTCTTCCATAGATATTTGTTTAGTTATAATACATTTATAATAAAAATAATTTTTAATGAAAATAAAAAAATAATATTTTAAAAAAAATAATTAAAATTTTATTGAATATAATATTAAAAAATATCCATAATTTTGTTAATAATTTAATTCAAATATTTTAAATAAAAAAATACATAAAAAATGCTAAGTTTTGAAATTGAGTTTGTTGAATTAAATAAGGATATTAACTCTTTTAAATTTTCAAACAATGCCATTTACTTATACATATTGTTATAAAAAAATAAAAAAATTTTGATATTCTTATATATAATTTTATTTTAAACTTTCAGAATAAAAATTCTCAATTTTTTAATTTTTTATTATTTTAATATTAAAGTTTTATAATAATTAATTTATTTTATTTATAATGATTAATATACTTAAATTGAAATAATAATATAAAAAATTATATATTTTTACTATTTTTTAATCTTCATCTTCCTCATCTTCATCATCATCATTTTCGCTTTCATATTTCTTTAAATTTATATATCTTAAATGAATTTGTTCTTTTAATTGTTGCATTAAATTTAATTGAGTATTTTTAATTTTTATTGATTGAGGGTCTATTTGTTTGACTTTTACAGAACCTACTTTTTTTAATTTAGCTATTGGATTATCTCCTATTTCTTCATATAAAGTTAAAACTTTTTTTTCTGGTTCTTCCTTTTTTTCTTCTTTATTTAATTTTATATTTATTTCTTCTTTATTATTTTCTATTATATTATCTTTATTATTTGTATTTATTTCTTGAATATTGTTTAAATTATTATCATTATTTATTATATTTTCATTGTTTTTAACTGAATTTATTTCAATTTTTTCATTTGTTATATTATTATTTATAATATTATTAGTATTTTCAATATTATTTATATTAGATTTAATATCCATTTCAAGATTATTATTATCATTTTTATTATTTATTTCTATTATATCACTATTTGCATGATTTTTTAATATATTATTTATATTTTTTTGTTCTATTAAATCTATTGGAATAAATGTTTCATTATCATTATTTTTATCTTCATTATATTGACTTGAATCATCTTCATCAGAATAATTATTAATATAATTTTTTTCAAAATCTTTTTTATCAATTTTTTTATTATTTTCATTTATTTTTATATCAATTAGATTATTCAAAGTCATATTTTGAGGAATATTAATTTCGATATTTCTTTTAAGTTTATTATAAATATTATTTTTCCTTATATTTGAAATTCTTTGTTTTTCTCTAATACTTTTTGGAGCACTATAAATTCTTTTTTGAATATCTTCTTTTTGAGTTAATTCTTTAATTTTATTTAAAATTTTCTCTTCATCAATTTCAGAATTATTTATATGATGTAAATTATCAAATGAAAAACAAGAATTAATATTTTTTAATCCATCAAATTTTTCTTTTTCAAATAATTGATTATTTAATTCGTTATTATCATAATTTAATGTTATATCTTTATATTGTTTTAAATTTAATGAATTTGAGGTATAAAATTTTTTAAATAAAAAGCTTTTTTGTTTCTTCTTTTCTTCAATATTATTATAACTTATTTTATAACTAGATTTATATAAATTATTCATTTCTTGATTTGTTAATTCTTGATAAAAAATTGATTTTTTTGTAATATTATTGATTTGATTTAATTGAGGAAACTTCTTTGGTGATTTAATAACTAAAGCTTCATTCCTTGAATTAAGTATAGAAATTATTTTATTAATTCTTATTATTCTTAATTTTAAATTATTAAATCTTTCCATTTTTTCATTTAAATTTTTATTTATAGAATAAAAAAATTTATCAGTAACATTTTTTAATTTATCAAGAGTCATTAATATATTTTTTATATTACTTTCATTACTTTCAAAATTATTAATAACAGGGACAAAAAAATTCCCATTCATTATTTTAAAAAATTATTTTTATTTAAATAATTAGTCAAAAATTCTTAAAAAATATTTAAAAACAATTATTTAAAAATCAAATAAAAAAAACAAAAAAAAAAATTTAAATTTCTTCATATATAAGTAAATAACAACAATGTGATTGATTAGACCTATAATTTTCATCAGGATTTCCAAAAAAAAAATCAAGAGAATATCTTAAATACTCAACTTTTTCATCATTATATATAATCCATTTATTATTAGAATATCTAACTAAAGTAAAATAATGTCCATAACCAATTTTTGGTCCATCATGAATAACAATATTTCTTAAATAATAATTATAACTTTTTTCAGGTAATTTTTCCTTTAATAAAAAATCTAAATTTATTTCTGAAGGAACATTAACTAAACCACATAATTTTTCTAATTGACCATACATTGTCATTTTAAATCTTTTTAATTGTATTATTAATATTTTTGGTAAAGTTACTAATTTTACTTGTTTTTCAGCTTCTTGTAAACAATTACATTTTTCACAATAAAATTTATCTTTACTTCTTAATTGTTCTTTTCCAATATAATTCTTTAAACAATTTACTAATGATGTATTTTGTTCAACATCAACACTTAAATTATAATATGTTTCTTGCATTTCTGTTATCTAAAAAAATTTTTTTAAAAATATAATTTAATTATATTTCTTTAATTTTTAAAACTTACATTTTCACAAAATAAACATTTTGTTAAACTCACTTGTTTTCCTGAGAATATTTCTGCTATAAAATTATAAAAAGTTTAGATATGAATTATTTATACTTGATTTATTTTTTTATTTTTTAAATGTTCATTTTTAGAATTTTGTTCTAAATTATCAAGAATCCATATTAAAAATTCATGTGCATCATGATGATCATCATTATTAAATTCTTTTTTATTTCTTTTTATAATATTTACAAAATTACGAATATCTATAGTTTCACTTTTTTTCTTTTTTGATATTGTTTCAAATAATTCATTTAATCCTTTTAAAGTAGTATTTTTTTCCAAATTATTTGGAAGAGATAATATTTGTTCTCTAAATGGTTTAATCCAATATAATGATTGAACTATTGAATTTATATAACAAGTATTATTAGTATTTATAAATCCTATTAAAATATCATTTTGAATTGTTATTGGAGTATTTGATTTTTTATCATTTTCTATTGCAGAATTTCCCATTTTTTAATATGAATATTAATATTTATTTTTTATAATTTGAGATATTTTTATTTATTTGTTTTTTTTTAAATTAAAAATATAAAAAAAATATGTTAATTGATGAACTTTTATTATTTACTCAAATTCAACCTAATAAAGAATCTTTAAATGAAAAAGAAATATATGATAAAAAAAAAGAAAATGAAAAAATTCAATTTACTTTAATTAAAAATAATGATAAATTAACAAGTGATGAAATATTATTACAAATGAAAAAATTAGAAGAAGCTGAAAAGAAAAAAGAAAAATTATATTTACGAAAAAATATTAAAAAAATAGATTTAAATCAATTTATTCAAAGGGAATTAGATTTCCAACAAAAAAAACAATATAATATAGAAAAACTTAGATTTAAACAAAGAGAAGAAGAATTAAAAGAAAATAAAAAACAAATAAAACCATCAAGAAATAAAAATATAAGAAATAAAACTCAAAGTTATTCTCCTTTATATTTCAAGCCAACAGAAAGATCAAAAGATATAAAAGAAACAAAAATGATAAAAAAACAAAATGAAATAAATAAAACTGAATTATTATCAACTAATACAAATTATAATAATCCAACAAAAAGTACAAATAAAAAAAATTTAACAGAAAATCAAAAAGAAAATTTTGAAAATAAAAAATTAAAAAGAAATAAATGTGAATGTTCATCTCAAAAAAGAATACAAAATTGGTTAAAGGAACAAGAAAAATGGGCAAAAAAAAGGCAAAGAAATTTAGTTAGATCAAGGTCTTATTTTGAAAAAGAGAGAAATACTTCAGATAATTTATTTCATCCTCAAATAAGTCAAGGTTCAATAAATATTTTAAACTCAATGGGAGAATATAATAATACTACTAATACTTTTTCAAGAAATAAATTTTTCGAAAGAATAAACAATTCTATTGAAAAACAAAAAAGAAAAAAAAAACAATTATATTTAAAAACTTTACCTTCATTTCATCCTGTTATAAATAATAATTATAAATATCAAAATATTATTTCAAGATATTATAATTTCGTTAATGATGATAATAATAATGTAAATAAAGGGGAAACAATAAAGAAAAAAAACAGAAAGTTTATTTCAAAAAGTGATAATAAAATAAATAAATATAAAAGAAATTTAAATATAGTAAAAAACGATAAAATAAAAAATTCTTCAAGTGAACATTGGTCAAATACTTTATTAAATATGAAAAAAATGAAACCAAAGGAAATATTATATCATTTAAATATTATGCCAAGTTCTGCTTGGAATGAAAATACTGTTAATAGTGTTCCATTATATGGAAATACAAAAAATATAATTAAAAATTTTATTTAGTTTTTTTTTTAGAAAAATAATATATATTGTAATATTAGAAACCTATTTCAAAAAAAAATATATAAATAAAAATTTGTATGTTAATAATTTATACTTTTTAAGTTTTGAATATAAAAGATTTATTTGTTAATATTATATATTATTTTAAATATAAAAACTATATATAAACATTTATATAAAAATAAACCATCAGTTTTGTCAATTAAAATTAATATTAAATCATTTTTATTCTTCTTCAAAATTTTTATAAAATGGATTTTGAGGACGACTAGTTTTTAGAATATTTTGAGGAGAACTTTCATTACTTTCTGCTTTTGTTTCATTTAAAATTGATACTATTTCTTCAATTTCCTTAATTTCATCTTCAAATAAATCTAATTTTAAAGTTTTAAAATCTTTTTCAATTTCTTCACATGAAATAGTGTCTAAAAAGTTCTTTTTTTTTTCATTTACTTTTTCTAGTTTTTTTTTATTAACATTTAAATTTACTGTTTTAAAACTATTTCTTTTAGATACTTTTGTTTTGAAGTTAAAATTAAAAAATCCTTTTCCAGAATTATTATTATCTGATTTTATGGGCTTTGGTGAATAAATTTTAGCTATTTGACAACAAACTGAAATAGGTTTAGCTTCATTTGAATTCATCAAAGTATTTTTTTTATTAAAATTAATAATTTAAGATATATTTTTTTAATTAAGATTTAATATTAACATATTATAGACTAAATTTAAAATTATATATTTATTAATTAAATTATAAAATATTTTAATAAATTATTTTAAAATCAGATTAAAAATTATTTATATAAAAAATTTTTTATTAAAAACAAAATTAAAAAAGTTATAGTATAAATTCAGAGTTTTATTGGGGGATTGGGGATTGGGGATTGGGGATTGGGGATTGGGGATTGGGCC
>JAEEGK010003674.1_pt1 | contig 38032 bp, 36 predicted proteins | sample 8958771 | NCBI WGS metagenome assembly JAEEGK01 (sample SAMN16246547, study PRJNA631951) | gut metagenome | biome: gut microbiome; feature: rumen; material: SC-attached | host: Bos | place: Iran: Karaj | collected 2018-10
ATGGTATGAGAATGATATGTGCCGAGAAAAAAGCGCTTGGCGGCTTTTCTAATATGAAATCGTTTATAAAAGCTTGCTTTGCGGATGGAAACACCATTGAAACAAGAATGCGGAAGGCAAAACGCAAATACATCAGGATAGAGATGCTTGTTGTCACACCGGAGTTTCAGGGCCGGGGATTCATGAGGAAAATGCTTGAGGATGTATATTCGCTTGCCGATAAGGAAGGTGTTTCGGTTATCCTTGATACGGATGATAAAGACAAATCGTTAAGATATCAGCATTTGGGGATGAAACTTGACAGAATAAGAAACTGCGGTGAGAGATTTCACATGTACGATCTGATACGAGAGGGAGCATGAAATGAAATACAAAGGAATGCCTGCAGCAATGTGGATGATGTATAAGAAATCATTTCGACAGCATCTTGTGTCGATACTCGGTTATTCGCAGGCTGATGCTGAGAGGATAACATGCCTTGCTAAATCGAGATATAAAGAGATAATCAATAAAATACCTGAATTCGAAACGGGAGACCGATTTAAAACAAATATAGTAAATTGTGCGCTGCTTATTGCATTTCTTCAGAGTATGGATAAACGTCCGACTGTGGAACAGCTGACGGACTTTTATGATAAAGCAATGACAATGCCTGTTACGGAGATGTTCTGTAAAAAGGCAGGCAAGATAAAGTTTACCGATAAGGATATCAAAGCTCAGAGAGCAACGGCAGAATTGCGGGCAGGTGACAGGAATGAATATTCTTGGACTATGGATTATATCCCTTATGAAGATGGTAGCGGATATGAGGCAAGGTTCTATACCTGCGGCATCTGTACACTTATGAAAGAGTACGGATTCTATGATCTGGTTCCTGCCATGTGCCATCTGGACTATACCATGAGCAGGCTTGGCGGAGCATCTGAATTTTTAAGAGAGTATACGCTTGCAAGTGGAGGACCATATTGTGACTGCGGATATAAAAAGAAGAATATTTAGAGTAAGAAGGTAATCAAAGTGGGAATAAGGATAAACAGCTTAAAAGAAGATGAGATACGTTCCATAGGTGATGCATTTTCCAATTTCGAATACGCCGAAAATGAATGGGGTATGAGCTATTTCGCCAAAAACAAAAAAGCTGTCAGTGATTATATCTGTTCTTATGTCAGAATGGCTATTAAAGAACGGGTTTTATATTCCACAAGTGATAAGCATGAAGCGTTTATCGCATTTAAAAAATCCGGTGTAAATATGAGTCTGTCATCTGCTATGGGACTTATCGGTGTTGTTCCCGGAAATATTGATATGAACCACACGGCAGATGTGTTGAAACGGATTAATCGTGCGGGGAGAACCTACGGACAGATACTTGATAAATTAAAAATCCCTTACATATATGTGGGAATGGTTGCCGTAACCGAAAAATATCAGGGACAGGGCTTTATGCGTAAACTTCTTGAGATTGCATTTGAAGAGGGAAGAAAACATGCGATCCCCGTTGTTCTTGATACAGATGCGGTGCTTAAAAGGGATAAATATGAGCATATCGGAATGAAGTGTGTTACAAAACAGTTTTTTTCAACCGGAGTGGAAATGTACGGATTGGTGTATGAACCTGATAACATTCCGAAGGAATGGAAAAGTGAAATAGTACTTGAGGATATGAAGATACTCACATCAAAGAGCGGAAATGTGTGGGATCGTTTTGCTCCTGTTTATAGCAAATTTGTCACCGCTACTCCCGGAAACAGAAGAGCATATGAAGCAATGTACGGACGTATTCGCAAGGTTGTTAAGGATAAAGAAGTTCTTGAGATAGCAACCGGGCCCGGTGTGATTGCCAAGCAGGTAGCATCCGAAGCAAAGAATATGATAGCAACGGATTATGCGGAGAAAATGCTTGCAGTTGCAAGGAGAGGCATTATTCCGGACAATCTTTTGTTTGAGTATGCTGATGCCCATGATCTTAAATATGATGACAGTTCTTTTGATATAGTTATCATTGCAAATGCTCTTCATATTGTTCCGAATCGCGGTAAAGTTCTTTCCGAGATCAGACGTGTCCTTAAAACGGGAGGGATATTGATAGCACCGAATTTTGTGCATGAAAGCGGAAATTCGATCAGCAATGTATTCAGCAAAGCTCTTTCCGCAGCCGGTGTGGTGTTTGAAGCAAAGTGGGATGCTGAAGGCTATCGGGAATTTCTTCTGGATAACGGTTTTGATGTCTGCTATTCGAAGCAGCTTTCTTCGACAATACCTCTCGTATATACGGAATGCAGACTTAAGCCTGAAACAGTAGCATTGGTATGATATATGAGCCGGTTATTTTTTGAAAAAGAGTATATTGCAGTTATTCCTTCATATAAACAAACTGACGAGCATAAGCATAATATGATGCATTTGTTTGTCGGAACGGATCCGCTGGTATTGGAGTGTGAAAAGGGAACGGTTAAGGGGAAGATTATTATTCTGGATAAGAATATTATTCACAAAGGTCCCGAGGGTAATCTTGAATATTTTCTTTTTATTGTTCCTACATCTTTATTTGGAAGAAAAGTGAGAAAAGAGTATCTGAAAGATTCGTGTTTTTGCTCTTTTGATACCGATGTTCTAAGCAATATTGGTGATTTTTCATCTAAACAATTTGAAGCCAAGCTGGTTTCTTTTTTCGGTGTAGATATTTTCGGTGATGATACTGATTTGGATTCCAGAATACGAGAACTGATACGGAGAATCGATACTTTTGAACATATAGGGAAAAAGGTGTCGGATATTGCTGAAGAGGCAGGATATTCCGAAAGTTATCTAACACATCTTTTCAAAAAGGAAACCGGAATTCCTCTGAAGAATTATATGCTTATGCGCGAATTCGAATATGCATATAAAAAGATCGCATCAGGAGAAAAGATTACGGATGCGGTATTGGAAGCAGGATTCGGATCATCATCACATTTTTCTGATGTTTGCCGGAAGCTGACCGGTATAAGTGTAATGGATGTGATGCGTGAAAAAAGCAGATAAATAGAAGTATGGGACGTGAACTTATATTATTCTTAGGCCACCGAATAATATAAAAAGGAGACCGATAATATGAAGTTCATGTATTTTTTTGATACAAAATTAAAAAAGTATACGATGTACGGCAAACGAATGCTTCATCCTCAAAATACGGGAATATACGATAGCGGAATAAGCTGTATAAGAGAACATGACGTAAATATATGGTTTTATACAAAGGGGAATGCAACTGTCGCGATTGATGCGGGACATTTGAATTTTGAAGGAGTATATGAAGAATTCCGGAAGATAGGTGTAGATCCACTGAAGATTGAAAATGTTTTACTTACTCATTCTGATGTGGATCATTGCGGAGGCGTTGACAGATATGCAGATCAGTATCTGTTTCCCAATGCAAATGTATATATAGGAAAAGGTGAAGAGAATTATTTTGACGGTGCTGTATGCAGAATGATCAAAGCCGGAATACCTCTTAAAAATCCTGTCAGACTTAAGGATGGATACCGGACTGTTTCGGACGGTGATTTATTTTACCTGAACGGGATCAAAGTACAGGTGATCGAAGTGCCGGGGCATACAATAGGCCATGTTTGCTACGTGCTGGATGATAAAATCCTGTTCAGCGGAGATTGTATGGCGGTAAATGATGAAGGAGGATATAGCCTGTTTGATTTCTTTACACAGAATCCGGCATTAAATAAAAAATCATTACAAAAGCTTAAATCAATGATTGAAGGTTCGAAAGTAGAATACATATGCACGGGACACAGCGGACTCAGAAAAAATGATGAAAAGATTTTTAAACATATAGATGAATCAGCTGTCAGTACAAGGAGACATCCCTTTGATGAGACAGCGCCGAAAAGTATTATCTGAAGAGTCTGATGATCAGAAAATTGAATGTTGATATCGTGAAATGCATATGGTAGAATTGCGGTTAGTTGCGACTAACCGCATTTTTAAAAAGGAGTAATATAATGGCTAGAAAAGAAGTAGTAAATAACCTCGGTGATAATAAAAATAATAAGAAGCTTCGCACCAAGGATCTGATATTTGCAGGTGCGTTCGGGGCTATATATATAGTGCTAATGTTGATAGTTGTCATGGTAACGGGTACAATCCCCGTTCTGTATATTATCAGCCCGCTTCCTGTAGGTATTGTATGTGCAACTGTATACGAGCTCTGCGTTCTTAAGGTACGCAAATTCGGTGCTGCATTGATACTCGGAATCCTTTTTGCGGTAACAACCTCATCGGCTTATCTTCCCGGTTTGATTCTTGCGATCACTATAGCTATCTTGGCTGAACTTGTTATCCTTATCGGAAAGTACAGATCCAGAAAAATGTTCATGCTTTCATATCTTGTATTTAATCTGACAATGGTTTGTCCTTTTACAAATCTTTATTTCAACAGAGATTCATTTATGGCTATGGCCACCGAATATTACAGCCCCGAATATGCCGAAAGTGTAAGCAGATTCGCTAAAGGCTGGCTTCCTTTTCTTCAGGCCGGACTTGCTGTCGCAGGAGCAGCTATCGGACTTCTTATTGCATCTAAACTCATTAAGAAGCATTTTGAAAAAGCGGGTATTGTCTGAGGAGAGTATATATAAATGGATCTTACTTTCTACGGGGGAGACACACGTGGTCTTATTAAAGTCGACCCCAGAACCAAATTTCTGATCTTTCTTGCAAGCGGACTGCTTACACTCAGCAGTTATAGCGATACGGGTGTTGCAATTTATTCGGTTTTCTTATGTGTGATAATCGCACTATGCGGTAAACCGCTTACTGCGCTTAAATCAGCATTGACCCTCGGGTTGGTGCTGTATTTGCGTGCGATCCTTCAGACTTCGCAAGGTGCTCCGTCTGTTATTGTTCTGCTTATCACCGCGCTTACCACGGTCTTTATGTTTGGTTTTCCTATGATCATGAGTCTGATCCTCATCATTAAAACCACAAAGATCAGTCAGTTCCTGTCAGCTTTTCAGGCTATGCATATTCCTGTTAAGGCGATTATTCCCGTAGCGGTGTTTTTCAGATTTCTTCCGACGGTTGCTGAGGAATGGAGCGGAGTAAGGAAAGCGATGGCTTTTCGCGGAATCTCTTTAAGCCCTGTTCAGATCATTTGTCATCCTTGGAAAACCATAGAATATATTCTGATTCCAATGCTGTTTTCATCCATTTCTGTTATGGAGGAACTCGCTTCATCTACCATGGCGCGCGGTATGGATGTTGATGTAAAAAGAAGTTCGTATGAAAAAATTAAATTCGGCATTGCCGATTACATATTAGTCATCCTTATTATCGGAATGATGGTACTTACGACCTTCCTGGGAAATATAGTAAAAGGAGGTACTTTGGGATGATAAGGTTTGACAATGTAAGCTTTCACTACGGTGGTGAAAACGGAACCGGTGAAGGTGTAGATAATATCGATCTTACTATCGGGGATGGTGAGGTTATTGTTTTATGCGGTGCTTCGGGATGCGGTAAGACCACACTTACAAGACTTATCAACGGTCTTGCGCCCCAGTTTTATCCGGGTGAACTCGAGGGCAGCGTGTGGGTTGATGATGTATGCGTTAGCAGTGCGGAATTGTCTGAGACCAGCAGGCATGTTGGCAGTGTTTTTCAGAATCCCAAAAGTCAGTTCTTTAATATAGATACTACGAGTGAACTGGTATTCGGGTGTGAAAATCAGGGAATGCCCCGCGAAGAGATTCATAAGAAGCTTCTTAAGACCGAAAAGGATATGAAACTGGAAGCTTTGATGGGGCGTAATATATTTGAACTCTCAGGTGGAGAAAAGCAGCAGATAGCCTGCGGAAGCGTATATACCACATCCCCTTCTGTATTTGTTCTGGATGAACCTTCTTCTAATCTTGACAGAAAGGCTATCCACAGACTTCATGATATATTACTGAAAATAAAATCCGAAGGTAAAACGATAGTTGTATCCGAACATCGCTTGTATTACCTGATGGATATTGCCGACAGATTTATTTATCTGGAAGACGGCTTGATCAAATCCGTGTATTCGTGTGAAGAATTAATGAATCTGACGGATGAGGAACTCTCGGAGGCGGGGCTGCGTCTTCCCGATCTTTCGAGACTTCAAAGAGATTATTCAGGTAATGGGATAAAGATTGAAAATCCCGTAATCGATGTTCTTGATCTTAATTGCACAAAGGGCGGAAACCAGATTCTTGACATTGAAAGATTAAACCTTCCGGAACACAGCATAATTGCCGTGATAGGAGATAACGGATGCGGGAAATCAACACTTTCGGAAGCACTGTGCGGTATAGGACCCGCAGACGGAAGTATAGGTTTTAAAGGTGTTTATCTGACTGCCAAAGAAAGAGCTGCTAAAAGCTTCATGGTCATGCAGGATGTTAACAGGCAGCTTTTTTCGGATAGTGTTATCGAAGAAGTAATGCTTAATTCCTCCGTGACAAGACAGGAAGCAGAACAGATACTGGATAAACTTGGCCTTAAAGATACTTTGGACAGGCATCCCTCATCATTGTCCGGTGGTCAGAAACAGCGTGTTGCAATTGCATCCGCTTTATGTGCGGGTAAAGAAATTATTTTCTATGATGAACCGACCTCAGGACTCGACAGAGGCGGTATGGAGAAGTTCGGTGAGCTGCTCGGAAGCATGAAGAACGAGATTACTTCTGTGATCATAACTCATGATCCCGAACTTATATTTACATGCTGCACACATATTCTTCATATCGAGAACGGAAGAGTGCTTGCTTTCTATCCGCTGAATAATGATGGGATCATAAGGGTTAAGAGTTATTTTATGTCCGAAAATGATGATAATAACTCTAAACCCAGAAAAAAGTACGGCATGTTCGGAAGAGTTCTTAAGTATACCGGAAGGTGGAAGAAATATGTATTTATCGCTATGGCTTTTCTGATTTCCGGAGCTATATTCAATGTTATTCCTTATCTGGGTATATATGATCTGCTGAACAGATTACTTGGCGGAGAGACGGTTACACTTGAAAATTCCATCGTGGATATAGGGATTGTTCTTATGTTCGGGATTCTCACGGCACTGGCAAACACCTTCGGATTACAATACAGCCACCGTGCAGCGTATCACACTCTTGAAAACATCAGGATCAGTCTTCAGGAAAAGCTTGATAAACAGCCTATAGGGAATATACATGAACTGGGAGTGGGTGCTATTAAGAAGTTGTTCAATGAAGATGTTGAATCTGTTGAAGTGATGCTTGCTCATGTAATTCCCGAGGGTTTTTCCAATCTTTTTGTCGGATCTGCTATATTGATCGTCCTTATAGGCGTCGACTGGCAGATGGCTTTGCTTTCGGTGATCATTCTCCTCTTCGGATATGGTGCATCCCGTCAGATGTTTGAAGTGGGAATGGACAGGATGGGTACTTATTTTGCATCCTCCAAGAGACTTAATAACACCATCATTGAATATGTATCCGGAATGGAAGTGGTAAGGATATTTAACCGCGACGCGCAGTCAGAGGAAAGATTTGAGGAGTCTGTCAGAAACTACAGAGATTTCGGGCTTGACTGGTATAAAGTATGCTGGCCGTGGATGGCGGTGTATGGAAGTCTGTTTGCCAATATTACTCTATATTCACTTCCTCTCGGAGCACTTTTGGTTATTTTGGGTTATCTGTCTGTATCAAGATATGTTTTGGCTCTATGTCTCAGCTTTGCACTTGGTCCCATGCTTGTTCGTACGCTTGCGCTTATAGGAACATTGCCCAGAGTAAATTATAAGATTCAGTCTGTGGAAAAGGCACTGGATCGTCCTTCTTTGAAGTGCGGTGGAGATGCGTTTGAAGGTAATGATCATGATGTCGAATTCAGAAATGTGCGATTTTCCTATAAGGGAGATGAAGCTCTTAGAGGAATAACTTTTACCGCCAAAGAAGGCGAGATGACTGCGCTGGTGGGAGCATCGGGAAGCGGCAAGAGTACGATCGCCAGACTGATATCGCATTATTATGATACGGATTCCGGCACCATCAGGATCGGCGGACAGGATATAAGCAGCATGTCTCTCGAGAATCTTGGTAAAGAAGTGGCTTACGTTTCACAGGAACTGTTTCTGTTTAATAAAAGTATTCTGGAAAACATCAGAGTCGGAAAACCTGATGCAACAGATGATGAAGTGAAGGAAGCTGCTAAGAAGGCAGGATGCGACGAATTTATAAATGAACTTGAAAACGGATACGATACTCTTGCAGGAAGAGCCGGAGGCAAACTTTCGGGCGGACAGAAACAGAGAATCGCATTTGCAAGAGTTCTGTTAAAGGATGCACCTATCATTGTTCTGGATGAGGCTACGGCTTTTATAGATCCTGAGAATGAAAAGAAGATGAACGATGCCATAGCGGAGATCACACGTAATAAAACGGTCATAGTGATCGCACATAAACTCAGTTCCATTGCCGGGGCTGATAAGATCCTTGTTCTTGATAAGGGACAGATCATAAGTGAAGGAAAACATGATGAACTGTTAATAGAATGTGATATGTATCGCAAATTGTGGAAGGCTACAGAAGAAAGTAACAGTTGGGTATTGACAGGAGGCAGGACAGTTGATTCATTACGTGCATAGGATTTTGAAATTCTGTGATCGCGATAACGCACGCAGAATTCGATCGGCCTATATTTTTTCATTTTTAAAATCATTTTCGCAAAATGCTCCGATCGTCATGGCTGTATTTTTGATCCGTGCCCTTATGGAAGGCGATGCCGATGTGAAAAGCTGTCTCATAGCCGCGGCAGGACTTTTTACATTCTTTGTTTTGACAGCGGTTTTCGGACATTTATCCGACAGACTTCAGTCATCCTCAGGTTATAAAGTGTTTGCCGATAAGCGAATAGAATTCGCAAGACATTTGCGTACTCTTCCTATGGGATTTTTTACAACCGGAAATATAGGACGGATCAGTTCAATATTATCGGAGGACATGGTCTTTGTTGAGGAAAACAGCATGAGCATAATCGCGGAGATCATCAGCGGTTTGTTTTCACAGCTTGTAATTGCCGGCTTTATGTTTGTATTACATCCGGCTTTGGGAATAGTGGTAACGATCACATCATTGGTAGTAATGTGTGTCGCAATACCCATGGACAGAGAATCCATGCGCAATTCCGCCGCGCGACAGAAGGCTGTTGAGGATCTCAGCGGCGCTGTGATCGAATATGCCGAAGGGATGGCTGTTTCAAAAAGCTTCGGTATTACCGGAGAAAGCTCCACGAACCTCAGGGAGAGCTTTACCAAAAGCCGTGAGGCAAATCTGAAGTTTGAAAAGGATCATACTCCCTGGGAAAGAACTCTGGAGATCATTTATGCCCTCGGAACTGCGGGGGTGCTTATTGCTTCGGTATGGCTTACGGGGGAAGGACAACTGGACAATGCATCATTTATCGGAATGCTATTGTTTCTTATGAATCTCTTTGCGCCGTTTAAAACCGTATATCAGCTTGGTTCGCGTCTTACCATTATGGATATCGCACTTGACAGAATTGAGTCGGTATTTGCTGAAAAAGCCCTTCAGGACGACGGCAAAGAAGAGCTTAAGAGTGATCCGGGGCATGAGATAGAATTTGCCGATGTTTCTTTTTCTTATGATAATGAAGAAGTTCTCCACGGTATTTCTTTTACCGCAGATAAAAATGAGATGGTTGCACTTGTAGGTGAATCGGGAAGCGGTAAAACCACAATTGCCAATCTGCTTGCGCGCTTTTGGGATGTGTCATCCGGAACTGTAAAGGTTCGCGGCACCGATATAAGCAGGGTGCCGTTGAAAACTTTAATGGATCAAATCAGTATTGTTTTCCAGAAAGTATATCTGTTTGAGGATACGGTTTTTAACAATATCGCTATGGGTAAAGAAAACGCGACGTTCGAAGAAGTTGCGGAGGCGGCAAAAAAAGCACGTTGCTATGATTTCATTATGAACCTGCCTTACGGTTTTGATACCGTGATCGGAGAAGGCGGATCGACCTTGTCCGGGGGAGAAGCACAGCGAATATCCATTGCCAGATGCATCCTGAAAGATGCACCGATTATTATTCTGGATGAGGCTACTGCAAGTATTGATGCGGATAATGAAAGATTCATCAAGGAAGCAATGTCGGAGCTTTGCCTGAATAAGACAGTCATCGTAATTGCCCACAGACTAAATACCATACAGGGAGCCGATAAGATCATAGTAATGGATCACGGTAAGATCATTGAACAGGGTGATCACGGATCGCTCATGGAGAAAAAAGGATCATATTACAGGATGTATTCTTTACAGCGAAGCATGAATGAAAACACGGAGGTAACCTGTGCATGAGTAAGAATACCAGCAGAATGATCGGAATGATCACTATGATCGTCAGTGTGTTTTTTCTGATGGGAGGGCTATATCTTGGACAGGCCGGTATCTCGAAGATTGTGACTTGCGTTTGTCTTATTGCAGGGGTGGTCCTGCTGATCTTAGGGACTGTTTTCTATAAAATCCTTAAATCGGATTGATGTGTATTTGACAAAGCATTTTAAATGATGTAATCTTTGATAGCTAACACTGATAACTTATGCTTACAGGTTAACAAAACATGCCAAGAGATAAGTCCTTAAGCCATGAAAAAGTAAAAAGGGCGATCCGTGAAGAATTCCTTGAAAAAGGGTATGATGACGCATCCATCAGAAGCATCGGTGCCCGTGCAGGAATGACTTCAGCCGGATTGTATCGTCATTATCCCGATAAGGAATCCATGTATTGTGCCATGGTTGAACCTCTCATAGCCAGCATTAAGACATGGACCGACAGGCATACAGCCATGAAATTCGATATGGTCGATAGCGGTGCAAAGAAAGATGAACTTTTCGGAGAAACCTTCATCGATCTTATCAGGGAAGTGATACTTCCCAGAAGGGAAGAATTCAAGCTCCTGATGACCAGATCGAGAGGAACGAAGTATGAGAACTTCATTAATGATTATGTTGAAGAGAATCAGAAGAAGTTCATGTACGCCATCAGGCAATTAAAAAAGAATGGCTATAAGACGATTGATATAAGCGAGGAGGAATTACACATGTTGCTTTCAGCATATCTGACAGCATGCTTTGAACCGATCATACATGATTATGATGATAAGAAGATCATCAAGTATTTAAATACAGTCCATCAATTTTTCATGCCGGGATGGCTGAAGATAATGGGAATCAAGTAGAAAAGAGCCGAAAGGCTCTTTTTTATTATGTTAGTTATCAATACGCGGTTAGTGATAGCTAACCAAATGAGCGTATTGATTACTTATAACATCACAGGGAGGAACGTTAAGTTGGGTAAGAAAAATGAATTTGATCACATGAAGCTGATCAGAGAATATGCGGGGGGGCATAAGCATCTGATAACTATAGGAAGATGCCTTGCAGGTGTAAGTGCCGTAATGACACTTATTCCATACTACTTGCTATGGAAGATCATCAGAACAGCGGTTGGCGGTGAAGAATTAGAGAAGATAAGCCTTTATGCATGGTTTGCGGTAGCCATGATCGTAGGGGCACTTCTCGTATATATATTGGCGCTTTTATGTACTCACATTGCCGCATTCAGGGTTCAGGCCAACATGAGGTCTTCTCTTATGAGACGAATCCTTACACTGCCGCTTGGAGTTTTTGATGAAGACGGAACCGGTAAGATCAGAAGAACCGTCAATGACTCCACTGCGGCAACCGAAACATTTATCGCTCATAACCTTGCTGATAAGACCGTGGCAACTGTTACACCGATCGGTCTGCTTGTTCTTGTACTTGCTTTTAACTGGAAGATCGGTCTTATCTGCATGATACCTGCATTTATCGGATTCATATGCATGATGTCGATGATGGGTAAAGGCATGCAACAGAAGATGAAAGAATATCAGGATGCTCTCGATACAATGAGCAGTGAAGCGACCGAATATGTGCGCGGCATTCCGGTTGTCAAAACTTTCGGACAGACTGTTCATTCTTTTAAACGCTTTAAGGAATGCATAGACGGATACGGAAAGTGGACCACCGATTACACCCTTATGCTCAGATTACCCATGATGGGATTCATGACATGCATCAATGCGATATTTGCTTTTATAGTGATCGCAGCGTATGCGGTGACGAAAGACGGAATAACAAATGCGGCAATCCTGAATGTCATGTATTACATCATCGTTACGCCCCTTGTTACCATAGCGCTTACAAAGATCGCATATTCGGGAGAGGCGGAGATGACTCTTATCGATGCTCTTAAACGAGTAGAGACCATCATGGCTATTAAGCCATTGGATGAAGGATCCTCTGATAAGAAACTTTTGGATAACGGAATTGAACTTAGAAATGTTTCTTATCGATATGATGATGCAACCCGTGATGCAGTTGAGAATGTTTCAATATCCATCGCCTCCGGAGAGCATGTAGCTTTAGTCGGTCCCTCCGGATCCGGTAAGACCACACTTGCAGAACTTATGGTCAGATTCTTTGATGTTACGGAAGGAGAGATCCTGATCGGCGGAGTGAATGTAAAAGATATATCTTCAGCAGAATTAATGAATCAGGTTTCATTTGTATTTCAGGACAGCCGTTTGATCAAAAAATCCATCTTTGAAAATGTCCGTATGGCAAAGCCCTCTGCATCCGAGGAAGAGGTTATTGAAGCATTAAGGAAAGCTCAGTGCATGGATATCATCGAAAAGCTTCCTGACGGAATTCATACCGTAATAGGCGAAAAGGGAACATACCTCTCAGGCGGAGAACAGCAGAGGATCACCATAGCAAGAGCTGTTCTCAAAGACGCTCCGATACTTATCCTTGATGAAGCAACCGCTTTTGCCGATCCTGATAATGAAAGCAAGGTACAGGCAGCATTTGAAGAACTTTCACAAAATAAGACTCTCATAATGATCGCTCACAGGCTGAGTACTGTCATGAATGCGGACAGGATATTTGTGATGGATAAAGGTAAATGCACCGAATCGGGAACTCACGAGCAGCTTATGAGCCGGGGCGGTTTGTATAAGCGTATGTTTGACGAATATACAAGATCAATCGAGTGGAAGGTAGGTGCATGAAGATGATAGAAAAATTACAGCATAAGTACGCCCTTTCAAGACAGGGTGCTGTTGATATGATCAAGGCAAGCATCGCTGTGACAATTACCAATATCGCACTTATGATGACTGCCGGGATTCTATATACCCTAATAAATGACCTGCTCAGGGGGAATCTGGGTGATGACAGGATCCCGTTTTATGTGATCGGATCCATTGCTGTTTTGGTATTGGTTTTCATCACCAATTATATACAGTACAATGCAACATTTCTTACAACATATCGTGAGAGCGGTATCAGAAGAACCACGATTGCCGAAAAACTCAGAAAGCTTCCGCTTTCGTATTTCGGTAAAAAGAATCTGGCAGATCTTACTACGAATATTCTGGGCGACTGTGCAATGATCGAAACAGCATCAAGCCATTGGATCCCTGAACTTATCGGTGCGATTGTGTCCACAACTTTGGTCGGTATCAGTTTATTCTTTTTCTTTGATCCCAGAATGGTAATTGCCAGTTTCTGGGTAATACCCATTGCATTCATAATCGTCACATCATGTTCCGGTCTGGAGAAAAAGGCTGCCCGCAAGAATCAGGCGGTAAAGCTTGAAATGTCCGATGGAATACAGGAGTGTCTTGAATCCATAAGGGATCTTCGCGCCAATAATGCGCAGGATGCATACATGGATGAACTTGAAGGCAAGATAAGAAAAGTAGAAAAATTTGCGCTCTTTACTGAACTGAAAATGGCAGTGTATGTAAATTCTGCGGCTATAGTTTTAAAGCTGGGGATAGGAACCACTTCGGTTGTGGGAGGCATACTTTTTGCAAAAGGTGAAATAGATCTTCTTACGTTCTTTATGTTCCTTATGCTGGTATCAAGGCTTTATGCTCCCATGGAAATATCACTGCAAAATTTTGCGGCGATCATTGCAACGGGAATTCAGTGCGAGCGTCTTGATGAAGTTCTTTCACATGATATCCAGACCGGTTCCGAAGTAATGAAAAACAACGGCTTTGACATTGTATTTGAAAACGTGGGATTTAAATATTCGGATGATACGGATGTTCTTAAGGATGTAAGTTTTACGGCTAAGCAGGGAGAAGTTACCGCACTTATAGGACCTTCCGGCGGAGGTAAGACTACGATCTCAAGACTTGCGGCAAGATTCTGGGATGTAAACAGCGGAAAGATCACTCTAGGGGGAGAAGATATTTCTAAGATCGATCCGGAAACACTTCTTACCAATTATTCGATCGTATTTCAGGATGTAACACTCTTTAATAATTCTGTCATGGAGAACATCAGAATAGGAAAGAGCGGTGCCACCGATGAAGAAGTAATGGAAGCTGCAAAGCTTGCTAACTGTGATGAGTTCATAAATCTTCTTCCCGAAAAATATGGCACATACATCGGAGAAAACGGAAGTGAACTTTCAGGCGGTGAGAGACAGAGGATATCTATCGCAAGAGCATTCCTTAAAGATGCTCCGGTCGTTCTCCTTGATGAAGCAACCGCTTCACTTGATGCGGAGAATGAGACAGCGATTCAGGAAGCTCTCTCCAGACTTATCAAAAATAAGACCGTTCTTATCATCGCACATCGTATGAGAACCATAGCAAATGCAGATCATATAGTAGTGCTCAAAGACGGCACGGTTGCGGAACAGGGCAGCCCTGAATTCCTGTCGGGTTATGACAGCATATACAGCCGCATGACCAAACAGCAGCTTATATCCCAGAATTGGAAGATGTAAATCGGGTTTATCAGATCATCTTGAACAGGCGCCGAAACTCGGCTTGAATAAAGTCGGTTTCGGAAAGGCCTGTTTGTTTTTTTATATACTTGGCTTTTTTTGCGGTCATTTGAATGACACCACAGATGGAAGACCAGACTGTAAAAACAGTAATGAAGGCATCATCTTTAAGGTTAAACAGTTTAGTCAGGTACGTATGTATTTCTTCACCGATCATATATGTATCTTTTTCGGATTGATAATATTTTTCTGAGGAAAAATCTACATTAATGGTATCCTGCAGAAATTGGAAATACATAGGATACTTCTTGTTGTATTTCAGCAGACTGTTGCATACACCCATGAAGTTTTCTTCATCCGAGTAAGTATCATCGGTAGAAGATAGGATTTGTTTTTTGATCAGTTCCATGCTGTGTAAAACAAGATACGAGATGATCTCTTCTTTATTTTCAAAATACACGTAGATTGTCGCTTTGCTGTATCCTGCAAGTTCTGCAATCTGTGAGACTGTGGTTTTATCTATGCCCTGTTTGATGAAGAGTTTTTCTGCAGCTTCGGATATTCTTTTTCTGTGGATTGAAGGTTCTTCTTTTACTCGTCTTGCCATGATCATTTCACCGAAATGTAATCGGCTAAATCCCTCCTTATAGCAGCATTTGTTCCGTAGTCATTAGTATAACCGATACGCAGTATCATTTGAATATTTTCTATATTAAGAGCTTTTTCAAGATTCGTTTTGTATACGGGTTCTTCAATAGCGTAACTCATGGGCTGGACAGAGATTCCTGCGTTTGTTAATGACAGCCATAGATTGACTGTCTGTATTCCGCAGGCTATAAGTTCTTCCTCTGAATTTTCTGAAGTGATAATTACAAAACCGGAACAATTATCCAGCTGATTTTCAGCGGTTGTAATACCCTGCTCCGCAAAAGATTCTCCTGTAGCACTTTCATGAGTTGTAATGAGATAATAAATACTTTTTCTGAATCCGGTTATTCCCAGTTGCTCAGCGGGAAGGCCGTCTTTAGTGCTGATGGTTTCCGAGTTTGATAACCTGAGCCATTCCGATAATTCCTTGGCTGCGCGCAAATCACCGGCCTGAGCTATGTAAGCATTTAATGTGGCATTCTTTATAGCGGCAAATTCTGTGGTATCGGAAGAGTAATATTGAACCATATCTGAAACCGGATATGCGTTATTAAAAGATTCCGGTGTTAACTCCTCCGGTTTGAATTCTCTTTTATCTGTGTGGCGCTTAAGGATAAGATCAATTAGATCCTGATCCGTTGTTTCACTTGTTTTATGATAATTTAGTGAAATTTCCTTTAACTCATCATTGTAACTTTGGGTGGTTTCGTAGCCATATGCTTTAAAGCTGTTCATAAGTGTCATGGTATAGCATCCGAGAGAAATATAGTTCTCCCTGAGAACCGGATCTATGATATTCAGTGTTCTGTCAGGATCAATCTTTATTTTAATCATTTCCTGATCGGGATATACATCTATGATCCAGCTTTGGATGTTGTGTGAACTGGGAGCCAGGGATCCCAGGTACAGAATATCCTGTAATTCTTCACTGATCCCTGCAACGGATCTGTCTGTGTGGACATCTATTCTCCTTCCGCGGATCAGTAATACGGCTATGAGTACTAAAACAATTGTTACAATAAGGATCATAAATTTGATTTTCATAACTATCTCCATTTGATTAATTGAACTATGGGTTTAATTAAACCAATAGTTCAATTAATTGTCAAGAGATACTTAAGGGAGAATGATTAAATTTTCTTAAATCGCATTACCTCGTATGTTTATTCCTGAGTTTTGGCATCACTGCGAGACAGGTACAATATGGACAGAGTCAGAAACAGTGCGATAAAAAATCCTGATGAAATTATTGAAGGTATGATACTTGCACCTCCTCTGTTCATTGCGGCATCAAATACAGAGTAGGGCGTAAGATAGGGTATATCCTTTGAAATGCATACAAGTCCTGAAAGTCCGCCGATAAAGCCTATTATTATGGGAATGATCAGATTCCTGACAACAAGAGAAGTAAAAATCTGGAATGCGCAAATGGCCCAAGATGCGATCATACCTACTGCGACCCATCCGATCATTTCCGAAGGAAGGGATCCTTCCACATGGATGATTTGTCCGGATATTATGAATAACGCAACCATCCATATAATGGACAGAGAAGTTATAAAGCAGGTGGCCAGGTACTTTCCGAGGATTATTGAAGAAGCTTTGTTGTGAGTGAGCAGGATATTCATGTTGGTTCCCGCATGGTCCGCTCTCCAGATGCATCCTGCAAAGAGTCCTATCATTATGGACATGAAGAAGTAGCATAAGAAAAGCGTATGCTGAGACCAGAGTGAATACCAGCCATCGGTAAGGATGCTCAGGTTACCTGAATAGTTAATGGTTCCTATGATCGCTGATAAGACCGGGACTATGATAAAGGCAACCCACGCAGGCGACCCCTTAAGCTTCAGCACCTCTATAGGGCGTTTATGCAAGGTTATATTTTGGTTAATGGGTCTGCTTTTTTTGTTTTCTCTTTCTTCGACAGATGATCTCTTTAACAGGAACTGTGTCAGACATGTTAGTAATACGATCCATACGATATTGACAACTGTCGGGAAAAAGCTGGGATCTGTCAGTATCCAGTCGGTGACCCTGGTTTCCCTGTCCCAATCGATTCTGACAAACATTGATGTTGTAAATGATCCCCAGGGGAGGAGTTTTTGAAAGATCGTCTCCGGGAGGAACGCGGTAAAAAGTCCCATAAAACTTCCGAGAATACCTACAGTGATGTTAACGGCCTGATTTCTGTAGAAGAAAGCAAGGATCATGTGAATCGTAAACAACGTAAGACATGTGATGAAATTGGTGATAGCAAAGATGATGAGATATCTTATCGGAAATTCTGTAGGGAATTTAAGGATCCCCGCATTTATATAGAAGGATCCGCACATCATCGCAACGAGCAGTGCCGTGGCAATCACTCCGTATATATACTTGGTATAGAAGATTCTCTCGGGCGTTGTGAATGTATATAGGGATTTGAGCATATCCCCCTTATGTTCTATATCCGTAAGTCTTGATGCGAAACATGCGATCGCAACAGGGAGGAACAGGCTGTTGATTATGGGATAGTTGTAGAACAGAAGCATCCATCCTTTTTCAAGACCTGTCCTTCCGTGATAATTTCCGTATATAAAGAAGATTTCCGCAAGCACTACAAACACCGGGATTAGCATATTAAAACGGTGTTTGTGCTTTTTGGTTTCGATTATAAAATCATTTAAAGCATTCATTTGATTTACGCTCCTTTTGTCATATCCAGAAATACTGCTTCGAGTGATTCGTTTCCGGCTTCGAGTTCCGAAAGAGGTCCTTCAAAGATCAGTTCACCCTTATTGATGATTCCAACATAGTCAGCCATCTGTTCTACTTCGGAGAGGAGGTGACTTGATATGATGACCGTTGATCCGTACTTTTCCGGGATGCTTTTGATCAGATTTCTGATCTCCTGTATTCCTGCGGGGTCAAGGCCGTTTGTGGGTTCGTCCAGTATCAGCAGCTCCGGTTTACCCATAAGAGCCATGGCAATTCCGAGACGCTGTTTCATTCCGAGAGAATAGTTTTTTACCTTATCATCTTTTCTGTCAAAGAGCTGCACGATCTTCAGTACTTCTTTGATGTCTTTTTCTCCGAGCTTTTTATATCTTGCGATTATCTCAAGATTTTCCTGAGCGGTGAGATGGGGATAGAAGCCGGGACTTTCGATAAGGCTTCCGGTATTTTGGTTTATACGGAATCTGTTTGCAGGATTCATTTTTTTACCGAGGATCTCTGCGACACCGTTATCCGCTTTGATCAGTCCCAGCAAAATCTTCATGGTAGTTGTTTTGCCTGCTCCGTTCGGCCCCAGAAATCCGTACACGACTCCGCGGGGGACGTTTAAGTTTACATCCTTGATACGATATTTTTTTCCGCACTTTTTGCTGATGGCGTATGTTTGTACTACATATTCTTTCATGTTTTTCTCCTATATTTGATCTTTCCGGTGATGATTCCGGGTTGTGCATAATATAAAAAAACCACATTAATCCAAAATGACATTTACATTACGGTTACATTACAAAACAATTTTGAAAATGCCTGATGCAATTTAAAAGTGTATACTGTCATAGGAGGATCGGAGGATAGATATGATCTTAACGGATAGCAGGATACTGCTGGTTGATGATGAAAAGAAAATACTTGAAATAAATGAAAAGCTTCTTGAAAACGACGGCTTTACAAATATCGTAACATGCGGATGTGCGGAAGATGCAAATGAAGTTATAGCAAATTCGAAAGCGGATATCGTCGTGCTGGACATAATGCTTCCGGATCTTGACGGACTCTCATTATATGAGATGTGGAAGAAGCGTGGGATCAATATACCTGTGATCTTCTTGTCTGCAAGGGATGAGGAAACAAGCAGACTCAAAGGGCTGGGACTCGGCGCAGACGATTACGTTACCAAACCTTATACTCCGGAAGAACTGCTCCTCAGGATCAAGGCTGTCCTCAGACGCACCTATAACCTTACGGAAAATAAAACGGTTGAACTTGGAAGTGTGAAGATAGATCTTTCTTCCGGAATCGTCTACAGAGCTGACGGCGAATCAGAACTTACTGCCAAAGAGTTTACTCTTTTTACGAAGCTTTATGATAACAGGGGAAAGATAGTATCTATGAATATACTGATGGATACACTTTGGCCTGACGGAAGTTACGGACTTGAAAATTCACTTATAGTTCATATAAGAAGACTCAGGGAGAAGATAGAGGAGAATCCTTCGGAACCAAAGTTTCTTCAGACAGTCAGAGGATTGGGCTACAGACTTAATGTTACGGGAAGATGATGATGAAAAGAATCAGCGGATATTTCTTATCGATGCTGCTTGTTTTTGTGGCATTGATATTTACGGATTTTATAATACTGGGAATAGTCAGTATTAAAGGTGACAGAGGATTTCTGGGAAAAGATATTATATCCTCCGTGTCTGACGGAATCATTTATTCGGACGGAGAGTTTACAATCCTTCCTTCGCTTGGCAAGATGATGGATGAGGAAAACTTCTTTGTAATGATAATCGATGATAACGGAGATGTTATCTGGGATTACAATAAACCCTCCGACATTGAAGATCACTACGGGATCAAAGAAGTTGCTTCTTTTTCCAGATGGTACCTTAATGATCATCCTGTTTATATTTGGACAAGGGATGAAGGATTATTGGTGGTTGGAGAACCTGTCGGAAGCACCTGGAAATATTCCTTGAATGTAAGGATGAATTCATTGGAAAATTTTTTTGTCATTTTGCCGGTTCTTTTGATCGTTAATATACTGATACTTATCATTCTGCCTGTTCTGATAACGAGAAAGTGGATCAGGAACAGAGAAAAATCCAGGACGGAGTGGATCGCCGGTGTGTCGCACGACATCAGGACTCCTCTGAGTATCGTGATGGGTTCTGTGGAAAAAGGAAGTGCTTCCGAAAAGCAATGCATTAAGATAAGAGATCTCATAGGCAATCTTAATACGGAAAACAAACTGGAATCCGGAACCGGCAAGTGGAATGAAGAGGAGATCAAAATTGTTCCTCTTCTAAGAGAGATCGTATGTGACTATATCAATTCTTATGATGATCCTTATACATTCGAATTCGATTTCGATGAAGAACTTGAAGGCCGCGCGATAAATGCGGATGAGGGCCTTATCAGAAGAATGATTGAAAATCTTATATCTAATTCCGTCACACACAATGAAAAAGGTTGTAATATCATAGTGTCATTAAAGCAGGCACCAAAAGGAAGAGTGAAGCTTGTGATATCGGATGACGGTGCAGGCACAAGCGGAATTAAGATCCGGACATTAAATTCAAAACTGAGATCCGATTATCTTCCCGAACATGGTCTCGGCATACGTGTAGTCAAACAGGTAGCAAGAAAGTATAAATATCGCGTCCTGTTTTCCTCTGAGGAGGGTAAAGGGTTTTCGACCGAAGTTTTGATCAGATGATCGGATTTGAAATTTGTATAAAATATTTTTGGAAATATCTGTTGACTCTCACATAATGGTAGGGATTAGTGTAGTGGTGAGCTCAAGAAACAAACATCCATGGAGGTTAAGTAAATGCTGAAAATAGGAGATTTTTCCAAACTATCCAGAGTAAGTATCAGGATGCTGCGCCACTACGACGACATCGGATTATTGAAACCTGCGGAAATCGATGATTTTACCGGATATCGTTATTACCGCGAAGATCAGCTTTTTGTCATCGGAAGGATCACCGCACTTAAGGATATGGGATTTGCCCTTGCGGATATAGTCCGCATCCTTGAGATATATGATGATCAGGAACAACTTGATGTTTTCTTTTCCGAAAGGCAAAAGGAACTGACCGAGCAGGCCAAGGAGACGGAGTATAAACTGATGCTTCTGGACACAGCCCGAAAGGGTTTGAGAAAGGAGCACAAAATGAGTTTTGATGTAAACATAAAGACTATTCCCGAAAGATATGCCGCAACCGTACACATGATCGTTCCCCGTTATGAGGATGAGGGAATGGCATGGGGAGCAATGAGAGAGTGCAAGAATCTGGTTCCCGATGAACCCTGCTATGCGATCGCAGAGTTTCTCGATAACGAGTTTAAGGAAGAGAATGTAGAGCTTGTTGTATCGATGTCGGTAAAGGGTAAGTACGAAGATACCGAGCATGTAAAGTTCAAGACACTTCCTGCCGTAAAAGTCGCAAGTTGCATCATTAAGGGAAGCTACGAGCAGATGACTGAGGCGTACGCAACTCTCGTCGAATGGATCAATAAGAACGGATATAAGATGAACGGACCTATGTTCAATATCTATCACGTAAGTCCTGCACAGACTCAGAACCCCGATGAGTATGTAACCGAAGCATGCTTTCCGGTTGGGTGATGAAAATCTTAATCGCATAATGTAAAATAACTTAGGGAACTTTTGGAAGTGATGAAACCGGAAAAGTTCCCTAATATTTTTGTCATTGGATATATAATCGTTTTATGAAGCTTGGAGTTATATCTGATATACACAGCAATTACATAGCGTTCAAAGAGTGCGTGAGGAAACTGGAAAAGGAAGGATGCGATGAGTATCTTTTTCTCGGCGACTATGTTTCCGATACTCCGTATACAAGAGAAACTCTGGATTTTCTTTATGAGTTTATTGATGATCATACTTGCTATCTTCTCAGGGGTAACAGAGAAGAGTACATGCTTTCTCAGAGAAAGGTATTAAAGGAAGGTTCGGAAGATCAGAAATGGATCTATAACTCTGCAAGCGGTAATCTGCTATATTCCTATGAATTGTTAACCGACAGGGATTTAGATTTTTTCGAAAGGCTTTCGATTTCTTTTGTCTATGAAAAAGAAGGTTATCCGACTATCAAATGCGGTCATGGTTCGCCTGAAAGTTCGAGAGAGTTGATACAACTCGGAAGCGACAGGGCGCGTTTTTGGCTGGATAATATTTCTGAAGATTATCTTCTTTGTGCACACACTCATTTTCCGGGTGAATATGAATATAACGGGAAGCATTATATGAACTCCGGATGTGTGGGAATAGCAATTAACGATGCCGGCTTTGCACAGTGCATGATGCTTGATTCTTATAATGATGAAAATGGCGTGGCCTCTTGGAAGCCCACATTTTTGAAAGTTCCTTATGATAATCATAAGGTTGTAAAGGATATGATCACTACCGGATTGCTTGATAAGGCACCGTGGTTTATCAACAGTAATATACAGATCCTTTTGACGGGCACGGATAATTCGGCGGCAATGGTTGAGCTTGCGTCTAAACTATCCGAAGAAGCCGGTGCCCCCAAAGGCTGGCCGCTTATTAAAGAAGAGTTTTTTGAAGAAGCCGCCAAACGGCTTGGAATTCCTGATTACCGCAGCGTAGGTATCGAGTGACGAAGGTAATAGACTGTAAGAATCGCGGAGAGTTTGAAATTTACAGTCTTTGCTGGTTGGTAAAGCGGCGAAATTCTGGACTTGGACTGTAAAAGAGAGGGATTGATTGGTATTTACAGTCCCCACGGTCATTCAAAGTGATGAAAAGCTCGAATTGGACTGTAAAAGACGGGAAAAGGTTCGGATTTACAGTCCCTGTGGTCAAGCAAAGCGTTGAAATCTCATATTTGGACTGTAAAAAGCGTGATAATCTTCAGCTTTACAGCCCCTTTCGCCTGAAACCACAGCTAAATCCTGTTCCGTGGCTATAAAATTCACCCCGGACATAAAATTTATAGCCCCGGCTGCATAATCCCCCATACTATAATCCGTCACTAAACACTAAAAGTACGGGATTATAGCAGAGGCCGGTGACGGGGATGGCGACACTGACTCTGAAATTTTGCAACGCTTGGGCTTCTTTATTATTGGGCGGAAATATGATATTATGTGTTGGATTTTATGCCGTGGTACTGAAGATGGTACCCGGACGAAGATATAAATTGAAACAAGCCGATATACCGAGGCTTTTAGAAGGAGAAACATAGGAAATGAAACTAGGAATCGTCGGTCTTCCCAACGTAGGAAAGAGTACACTTTTCAATTCGATCACAAAGGCGGGAGCGCAGGCTGCGAACTTCCCCTTTTGTACCATTGATCCCAATGTAGGAGTTGTAGCAGTTCCCGATGAGAGGATCGAGAAGCTGGGAAAACTTTACAATACGAAGAAAGTTACACCCGCAACCATCGAGTTTGTAGATATCGCAGGACTCGTAAAGGGTGCGTCAAAAGGTGAAGGACTCGGAAACCAGTTCCTTGCAAACATCCGTGAAGTAGATGCAATCGTTCACGTAGTAAGATGCTTTGATGACGATAACGTTATCCATGTGGACGGAAGCGTTGATTCCATAAGAGATATCGAGACCATCAATCTGGAACTTATCTTTGCAGACCTCGAGGTTTTAGAGAAGCGTATCGCCAAGACTGCAAAGACCGCCAGAATGGATAAGACCGCTGCCAAGGAACTTGATCTGCTTGAGAGATTCAAAGCTCATCTTGAGGCCAATAACGCAGCAAGAACTCTTGTTACGGAAGATGAAGATGAGATCAAGTATCGCAAGGAGTTTAACCTCCTTACCGACAAGCCCGTTATCTATGCTGCCAATGTAGAAGACGGCGACCTTGCGGATGACGGAGCAAACAACGAGAATGTAAAGAAGGTTCGTGAGTTTGCGGCTCAGGAAGGTTCGGAAGTATTCGTAATTTCTGCCAGAACCGAGGAAGAGATTTCCGAACTCGATGATGCGGAAAAGAAAGAATTCCTCGAAGCCATGGGACTTAAGGAATCCGGACTTGAGAAGCTCGTCAGAGCAAGCTATGATCTTCTCGGACTTATGAGTTTCCTTACCGCAGGAGAGGATGAGTGCCGTGCCTGGACCATTAAGAAAGGCACAAAGGCTCCTCAGGCAGCCGGAAAGATCCATACCGATTTTGAGCGCGGATTCATTAAGGCAGAGGTTATCAATTATCAGGACCTTCTCGACAATGGTTCCATCGCGGCTGCGAAGGAAAAAGGAATCGTTCGTATCGAAGGAAAAGAGTACGTTGTACAGGACGGAGACGTTATCCTGTTTAGGTTTAATGTATGATGAATGTAAATGAGATATCTTTTCCCAATATGGGAATTGATCTTCACAATGTTCCCGAAGGATTTTCCGTATTCGGACTGGAGATAAAGCTCTACGCTATATGTGTTGTTCTCGGTATGTTTGCCGGCGGAACTCTTGCTGCGTATCTTGCCAAAAGAGGCGGATGGGACAAAGAGAAGATATGGGACTTCTTTTTCTACGGAGTGATATTCGGAGTTCTCGGAGCCAGGATCTATTATGTGATCTTTGCCTGGGATTTCTATAAAGCAAATCCCATTCAGGTCTTTAACCTAAGGCAGGGAGGCCTTGCTATATACGGTGGCGTCATAGCTGCATTCATAACCGTATTTATATATTGTAAGGTTACGAAGATAAATCCCTTCAGACTTCTGGATTATTCCGTACCCGGTCTTGCACTCGGTCAGGCATTCGGAAGATGGGGAAACTTCTTTAATAGAGAAGTGTTCGGAGAATATACCGATAACTTCTTTGCCATGAGACTTCCGGTTTCAAGAGTAAGACCTCAGGATATTTCGGAGAGCATCAGAGCTCATATGGCGGAAGGACAGAACTATATACAGGTTCATCCCACTTTCTTATATGAATGCTTATGGAATCTTGCGATAGTGGCTCTTATGGTTAAATTCGAGCCTAAGAAGAAATTCGTCGGAGAAGTTGCTCTTTGGTATCTCGGAGGATACGGACTGGGAAGGTTCTGGATCGAGGGAATCCGCACGGATACATTGTTTATTCCGGGTACAACTCTTGCGGTATCCCAGGTTTTGGCCATTATAATGTTCGTGGGAAGCCTTGCGGCGGATATCATCATCAGGATTCTGATATCCAAGGGAAAATTAAAAAATATTATTTTTTGCCCCACTTCTTCCCACTAAAAACAAAATATAGTTTCTTTGTCTAAATCGACTCCCAAAATGTAGATTTTGGGGGTCTTTTTTTGTCATTTTTTACCCAAACATTTTATTAACAAATTTAATAATTTGCTTGCAAATCCTTCATAAATTCGGTATTATTAACGTGTCGGTGGGAATAAGTGGGAAAACTACCCCAAAGAGTGGGAAAAACATCAAACCACAATTCCACAGACACAATCCCACAAAACCCAGTAAAATCAGGCGTTTCAAGAAGGTAACGAGTGATGACCGGTCTCATCGGCGAATACAATCGAACAATTGACGCCAAAGGCCGCATGTCAGTTCCCTCAAAATTCAGTACGGTTTTGGGCGAATCGTTCGTTATTTCAAAAGGTTTTGACGGATGTCTCGTTATTTATTCGGACGAGGAATGGAATCTTTTCTCCGAAAAACTCAATTCTCTTCCTTCATTTGATCCTCAGGCTCGTCAGATAAAGAGATTCTTCGGATCGGGTGCAACAAGAGTCGATATCGATTCACACGGAAGAGTTCTGGTGCCTGCATCACTTATGGAATATGCGGGACTGAAGAAGGACGTAACGATAGTAGGAACCGCAGACGGAAGAGCAGAGGTTTGGGATACGGATAAGTGGAATGCAGAGGCAGGAAATGTAAGCCCCGAAGATGCAGCCAAGAACCTTTTCGAAAGAGGAATAGTTATCTGACAGATGGAATTCAAACACATCTCAGTACTCTTAAATGAAACAGTCGATTGCATGATGGTCCGCCCTGACGGTGTATACCTCGACGGCACACTCGGCGGAGCGGGCCACTCCTCCTGTATCGCTTCGAAACTCACGACCGGACATCTCTACGGAGTTGATCAGGACAGCGATGCGATAGAAGCGGCAACCGCAAGGCTTAAGCCCTATGAAAAGAATGTAACGGTGATCAGAGACAATTACCGGAATGCCGTAAGGATTCTCAGAGAAATGGGAGTGAGCGGCGCAGACGGAATACTACTTGATCTTGGAGTAAGTTCCTGGCAGTTCGATCAGGGTGACAGAGGTTTTTCCTACAACTATGACGCACCTCTTGATATGAGGATGGATACGAGAAAAGACTTATCCGCTGCGGTGATAGTTAACGAATATCCGGAAGAAGAGATCAGAAGGATATTAAGAGATTACGGTGAAGAAAAATTTGCTTCGAATATTGCTTCAAATATCTGCAAAGCAAGAAGCAAAAAGAAGATAGAAACCACATTTGAACTTAACGACATCATAAAGGATTCGATACCCGCCAAATTCAGAGCGGGAGGACATCCTTCAAGACAGACATATCAGGCACTCCGCATTGCCTGCAATGAAGAACTAGATGTACTTGAGAACTCACTCGATGAGATGGCGGATTTCTTAAATCCCGGCGGAAGACTTTGCATCATAACCTTCCATTCACTGGAAGACAGGATAGTAAAGAACGCGTTCAAGAGATTTGAAAATCCCTGCACATGTCCGCCCGGATTTCCTCAGTGCGTATGCGGAAAAGTTTCAAAAGGAAAAGTTATTACCAAGAAGCCCATAGCTCCCACGGATGTAGAAATAGAAATGAATCCGAGATCCAGAAGTGCGAAGCTGAGGGTATTCGAAAAAACAAAATGAAAAGCTCTTTGAAGAAAGGATTCTTCAGTTAAAAAGAGGGGGATTAGGAAATGGCAATTCGTTCAAATTATTCAGATTTTATACAGGGCACGGCAGTCAGAAAAGAAGCTCCCGCAAGACCTTATGTTCGTCCCATAGAGCATCAGGCTCCTAAGAGAAAGGTCGCAAGAAGGCGTTTTTCCCTTCCTGTTGTTGCATCTTTTATGTTTGCCGTTCTTTCTTTTGCCGTTTGTGCATATATGATGGTATCATATGTAAGGCTCCGCAGTGAGCTCACCGAAATGAGCCGTTCCGTCACAAGCAAGAGATCGGAGCTCAGCTCCATGATCTCTCACAATGATGCAGAGTATAACCGCATCATGGCTTCCGTAGATCTTGCTTCCATCGAAGCGGTCGCAAGAGGAGAGCTCGGGATGACTTATGCTGACGAAGGACAGATCTGTTTTTACTCAGGTGAAACCGGTGATTACATGAGAAGATACGGAAATTGATCAAATGGCACCTCGGAAAAAGAATACAAAAAACAATTCAAAAAAGAATAATCGGGGCACGTTCTCGGCAAGGCAGATCAGGTTTAACAAGCTGACTGTCTTGTTTTCGATTTTATTGGTGATGCTGGTTGCTCTTACCATCAGACTGATCAAGATCGTAAGAGACAACGGCGAAGAGTATCAGAGAATAGTTTTATCCAATCAAAGATATGATTCTGTTATCATCCCCTTCAGAAGAGGGGATATTGTTGACTCAAAGGGTACCATTCTCGCAACAAGCGAAAAGGTCTACAATCTTATCATCGATGCATCCGTCATGACCACATATGAGGATGACAGATATCTCGAGCCTACTCTTACCGCACTCGGTGCATGCTTCCCTCAGATCGATATTAACGAACTTCGTACGTTTGTATTGAATAATCAGACCAGCCAGTACAGGATCCTTGCAAAGCGTCTTTCCTACGGAGAGATAAGCGAGTTTCTTAATATGCAGGCCAATAATACTTATATCCGCGGAGTTACTTTCGAAGAAGAGTATAAGAGAGTTTATCCCATGGGTACTCTTTGCTCCACCATTCTCGGATATACCACAGGTAATACAAATTCAGGCGGAATGTACGGCCTTGAGGAGTATTATGAATCGGTTCTTACCGGAACGGACGGAAGAGAGTACGGATATCAGAATGAGGATGCTACTCTCGAGCGTACCATCAAACCTGCTGTTGACGGATATACCATACACACTACGATTGATTCCACCATCCAGAGAATCGTCGAAGATAAATTAAATGAGTTCAACGAGACCTATAAGAATAATTACCGTCCCGGTAACGGCGCTGAAAATCTCGGATGTATCATCATGAACATCAACACCGGCGAGATCCTTGCAATGGCGGATTTCCCCGGATATAATCCCGGCGATTACATGAACACCGATCCTCTTATCGGATGCAACTATTATGAGGCGGTAACAAATGCAGGCGGATATATCGAGTACAGAAAATCCACCGATATCATCACTCAGGAAATGCTTGATCAGATGTCGCCGGATCAGGTAAACGTTAATCTGTATAACCTTTGGAAAAACCAGTGCATCAGTTATACTTATGAGCCCGGTTCGACAGCAAAGCCCTTTACCGTAGCCGCTGCGCTTGATTGCGGAGCGATAACCGGAAATGAAGTTTATACCTGTAACGGCGGACTTCAGGTTTCAAACTATTTTATTAAATGTCATACATATGATTCCGGCGGAGACGGAGTTGTTACGGTTCAGGATTCCATTGCATGGAGCTGTAACGTAGCACTCATGAAGATCGCACAGGCTCTCGGAAACGAGAATATGTGCAAGTATCAGAGGATCTTCAATCTCGGACTTAAGACAAACATCGATCTTGCGGGTGAAGCAAGAACGGATACACTTGTATATACTCCTCAGACGATGGGTGCCGTTGACCTAGCGACCAACTCTTTCGGTCAGAACTTTAACGCAACCATGATCCAGATGATCTGCGGATACAGTTCACTTATAAACGGCGGATATTATTACGAGCCTCATATCGTAAGTAAGATCACAGACTCCACCGGTGCGGTCATCGAAAACATAGAGCCCAGGATCCTTAAGCAGACTGTCTCTGAGTCTGTTTCCGACAGGATCAGACAGTACTGCAGAGCAACGGTTATGGAAGAGGGAGGATCAAGACGAAGCGGACGTAATGCCAGACCTTACGGATACGCTATCGGAGGAAAGACCGGAACCGCACAGACCATTCCCCGTGAGACCGGACAGATCGTTATTTCCTTCATGGGATTTGCCCCTGCTGACGATCCGCAGATCGCGATTTATGTTGTCATCGACAGACCTAACTTTGCCAAGCAGGATAACGTAAAGTACGCATGTCTTCTTTGCAGGGACATCCTGCAGGAAGTGCTTCCTTACATGGGAATATATATGACCGAGCCTCTTTCCGATGAGGAGATAAAATATCTCGAGGAAAGACAGCTTGAAAATACTTTGAGATATACTCAGAGTAATGAGGAACAGACCACCGAACCCGGTGAAGAGGATCCTTACGAAGAGATCGAAATGCAGGAAGTAACGGATTCTACCGGTGAAACCGCAAACGTTTATCCCAGGTGGATGAGCTTCCCCATTGATCCTGCAACGGGATACCGTGTCGGACCCGACGGAAAATATTACGATGCCGATACGGGCGAACTTGCTACGGCAACCCAGGAAATACTTGATGATTCGGTGCCCGTCAACGGCAACCTCGAATCTGAGAATGCGCAGACTACACAAACCACACCTACCGGAAACTGATTACACCAATGGCTGACAGAAAGCAGACAAAACATAATAACGTCATCAATATGAAAGTCCCGGATCTGAGGGAAACAACCTCGGAACTGGGTGGTTATATTGAGAGTAACATCGATTTAAACCTGCTTTTTATCGTTCTGTTTTTGGCGGGATTCGGACTTTTGATGGTTTATTCCGCATCGTCTTATGTTGCACTTCGCGATTTCGGAAGTTCTTCTTACTTTTTCAGAAAACAGATCATTGCGGATGGCCTCGGATTGTTCTGCATGATCGTTACTTTGTTTGTGCCTCTTAAGAAGATCGAGAGATTTAAATACTTTTTCCTCGCAATCGCTCTTGGGGTTATTTTCTTGGTTATTCCTTTCGGAATCGAATCACATGGTGCGAGAAGATGGATACAGATTCCTTTTGTGGGACAGAGACTTCAGCCTGCGGAGATAACCAAACTGTTCATGATCCTGTTCCTTGCGGCGATGATCAATTCCATGGGAAACAAACTCATTTCATCCTGGAAGGGATTCCTGTTCTGCATGGGAATCGCATGCTTTGCATCGCTTCTTCTTTACACGCTTACCGATAACCTGAGTTCTGCGCTCATTGTATTTGCGATTGCGTTCGTAATGTGTTTTGTCGCTGCTGCGGATTATAAGAAATATATACTTCTGACTCTTCTGGGATTGGGAGCCGCAGGCGCGCTTGTTGCATATGTTGCATCGACCGAGGGTGCATCGGACGGATCCTTCAGACTTACCAGAATTTCCTCATGGCTTCGTCCTGAAAATTCCACAGAAACTTCCGCACACCAGATGCTTCAGGGATTATATGCCATCGGTAACGGCGGAGTCTTTGGACGCGGACTCGGTCAGAGTGTTCAGAAAATATCCGTACTTCCCGAACCTCATAACGATATGATCTTTGCAGTTATATGTGAGGAACTTGGAATCGTAGGTGCCATCGCACTTATGATCATGTTCGCCCTCATGATTTATCGTATGTATTACATTGCCAGAAATACCAAAGACAGATTTGAATTCATGATAGTAAGCGGAGTTATGGCACACTTTGCGATCCAGATCGTTCTTAATATCGCGGTCGTTACAGGATCCATTCCCAATACCGGTGTGTCACTTCCCTTTATCTCATACGGCGGTTCATCGGCTCTTTTTCTCCTTATCGAAGTAGGACTTGTTCTTAACATCGACAGGACAACCAGAGCAGAAAGAAGGAGAGGATGAGCGCCTCAAGAGGCAGAGGTATTCGCAGGATAATGATCCCTCTGCTTATATTCCTGATAGTATTTGCCTGCGTTATGGGAGTTGAATATTTTATCGAGATTTACAGAGTTGATCCTGCCAAGATTTATGTGGACGGAAATACTCATTATACGAATCAGCAGATAATCGACATTGTAATGAACGGTCCCTTGGGTGATAACTCCCTTGTTTTATCACTGAAATATAAAAATAAAAAGATAACCGACGTGCCTTTTGTCGATGCAATAACCGTAGAGGTTGTATCATCCGATTCCATCAGGATAAGAGTTTTCGAAAAAGCACTTGCAGGATATGTTAAGTATCTGGACAGATACATCTATTTTGACAAGGACGGAACAGTGGTCGAAAGTTCTGATGTTCTTACTGAGGGAATTCCCCAGGTAACCGGTATTGTTTTCTCGGGAATTCAGGTTGGAAAACCGCTTTCATCGGATGATACCGATATTTTTGCGAGAACGCTGGACCTTACAAAGCTTCTTGCTAAATACGAACTGACCGCAGACAGGATTCATTTTCACGAAAACGGCGAAGTTACCATATATTTCGGCAATGCAAGAGTTGATCTCGGAACGGATGAAGAGGGCATAGAAGATAAGGTTATGCTCCTGGGAACCTTCCTTGAACGTGTAGGATCGTTAAGCGGCGTTCTGGATATGGAAGAATACAGTGAAGAGGGGATTTACGTTTTCACCCCCGATGACACCAAATGATAACACCAGATATTTCATAAATAGTTGAAATAATTGTGTTTATAAATTATTATAATACAGTATGTTGTGTTTTTAAGTAGGAGGACAAAACCTTGTATGAGATAAAAGAGTCCACAAAACCTAACGGAAAAGCAAGAATAATCGTAGTTGGAGTCGGTGGTGCCGGCAACAACGTTGTAGACAGAATGATAGAAGACAATGTTACGGGCGTTGAGTTCGTAGCTATGAATACCGATCTCCAGGATCTGGAGCTTTCTCTTGCACCCGATAAAGTACCTCTTGGTGAAAAAGAAACTCAGGGTCTCGGCGCAGGTGCCGATCCCGAAGTTGGTGAAAGGGCAGCTCAGGAGAGCGTAGACGAGATCAGAGAACACATCAAGGATGCTAACATGCTGTTCATCGTATGCGGCATGGGCGGCGGTACCGGTACGGGTGCTGCTCCTGTTATCGCACACGAAGCAAGAGACATGGGAATCCTTACCGTAGGTGTTATGACCACTCCTTTCTCAATCGAGAGAGCAGTCAGAAGAGAGAATGCGGAACTCGGTATTGCCAAGATCCGTGACGATCTCGATACAATTCTTGTTATTCCCAACGATAAATTGTTTAATCTGGCCAGCAAATCAACCCCCATCAAGGCAATGTTCAAACTTGCGGATGAGGTTGTTAAGCAGGCTGTTCGCGGTATCACCGATATCATCAATGAAGACGGCGACTTAAACCTTGACTTTGCGGATATTAAGAAGGCCATGAAGGATAAGGGAACCGCTCTTATCGGAATCGGTGAGGCAGAAGGAGAAGGCAGAGCTTCCGCTGCGGTTAAGGCTGCCGTTGAAAGCAAACTTCTCGATTCCAAGATCAATTCCGCAAGTGCCGTTATCGCAAACGTTGTCGGTAACGTTACTGCCGGTGATATTCAGGAAGTTGATGAGTATCTTCAGGAACTCCTCGGAGACAGAGTCGAGTTCTTCCTTGGTATGCGCAGTGATGAGAGCCTCGGAGAAAAGCTCTCCGTTACAATTATTGCTACCGGTATCGATGACAATACTTCAATCCACGGAGGATTTGTTCCCCGCAGCGTTCCTTCATCTGCAAGCAAGTTCGGAACCAGTCATATTCCTCCCGTTGATGCTGTTGCATACAATCCTGCTCCCGCAGCTCCTCAGCCTGCCGTTAAGAACAGTTTCACCGAGAGAACCGTTTCTCCCATCAGAACAGTTAATCCTACGGCTCCCGCAGCTGCAACTACGGGCGAGATTCCCGGTCTTAAGAGCAGAGTAAAGGATGTTCACATGGAGGTTCCTTCATTCCTCAGAAAAAAGAATGACGAATGATGATCGTACGTGAAGATATTCTGCCCATGGGATTTCTTAAAAAATCCGATTATTCGGGTTCCTGTGGGGGACTAAGGTACAGACTCAATAAGATTTCCAAAAAATCTGTTTCGGATTCGGGAGAGGAGATCAAACAGGATGCGCTCCTGTGCGAGATCTGGCCCGGACCGTTCAACTATCATACAACTCCCGACGAGCTGAAAGAATCGGCTGAGTTTTCTTTTGACGAAGACGGAGTAACAGATGCCATATCTTGGATGAACGATAAACTTGCGGAAGATCCCGTTAAATGGGAGAATGCAGCCACAGATTGGAAGCGCTATTCCGCGGAATAACCGTTTTATAGGAGAAGGGTATGAAGTGTCCTTATTGCGGAAGCGATGATACCAGAGTTATCGATTCAAGACCTGCTGATGACAACTATTCCATCAGAAGGCGCAGGATCTGCGATAACTGCACGAAGCGTTTCACCACTTATGAGAAGGTTGAGACGATTCCTCTTATCATCATCAAAAAAGACAACAACAGAGAGACCTACGATCGTGCCAAGATCGAATCCGGTGTTTTGAGAGCATGCCACAAGAGACCTGTAAGTGCAACTCAGATCACCCAGCTTGTTGATGAGGTTGAAAACGAGATTTCAACACTTGAGGATAAGGAAATTCCTTCCCGCGTTATCGGCGAGATCGTTATGAAAAAGCTTAAGGATCTCGATGCCGTAGCGTATGTTAGATTTGCATCCGTTTACAGAGAATTCAAGGATGTCGATTCCTTCATGGATGAGCTGAAAGGCTTTATCGGTAAGAAATAATTCTTTTTGTTGCCCTCGTCTAAATATTTGCCGGAACCTGTCGATATATATATCACACGGCATTTGTTTGACACGGAGGTCAGCATATGAGAATAGGCGAAGGCTTTGATTATTCACAGGTATATAACGATCTGTCATCCATAAAGCTTCGTGATACTTTATCCGAAGCAAAACCTGTTCAGGACGTTTCCGCTAAAGCACCTGAAATTGCCGCTCCCGGTAAGATTAGTCTTGAAGAGCAGGTAGCTGCCCGTCCGGGTAAGCTTATCGGACTTGAAGATATATCCATATCTTTCAATAAAAATGATGATTTCGATCTTATAGGTACCACAAGCGATATCACTAATCTTGATGTTGCAAAGGCTGTTTCTCTTTCCAGGAGAGATGATATATTAAACAGCTACCGTTCATCGGAAACTCAGGCTCCGGTTTATGCGGGAGAAGAGGGAACGGTCATCGCAAAGTGATTTTTAACTGAAAATACTTAAGAGAACAGGGTAAAACCTGTTCTCTTTTTCTTTTCTAATTTCAATGTGTGATTTATAATAATTTGTGGTTTTTCACTGTTTTACGGTCCTTTCGGACCCATATAAAGGAGCATGATATGGAGAAAAAGAAAGAATTGCAAAAAACGATTAACATTATCGCTCTGACACTTGTGGTGGTTGTCCTGATTGTCGGAGGATTTGTAACCGATGCAGCTTCTGTTCAGGTTACATTTTGGGCACTTGTTCCTCCTATCATCGCTATTGTGCTCGCACTTATAACCAAGGAAGTTTACAGTTCTCTTTTTATCGGAATAGTTGCGGGCGGACTGCTTTATTCCGGATACAGCTTTGAAGGAACTGTTAATCACGTATTTGTAGACGGAATCATTACCGTTCTTGCTGACTCATATAATGTGGGAATCCTGGTATTCCTGGTACTTCTCGGAATCATGGTTTCGCTTATGAACCGTGCTGGCGGAAGCGCAGCATTCGGCGAATGGGCTTCAACTCATATCAAAACCAGAGTGGGAGCGCAGCTTGCAACCATTCTTCTGGGAATCCTTATTTTCATAGATGACTATTTTAACTGCCTTACCGTCGGTTCTGTTATGAGACCCGTTACCGATAAGCACAAGATCTCAAGAGCAAAGCTTGCTTATCTGATCGACTCAACCGCAGCTCCCATCTGTATCATCGCACCCGTATCATCCTGGGCTGCAGCTGTTTCCGGATTTGTTCCCGGAGAGACTAACGGAATCGCACTTTTCGTATCAACGATTCCTTATAACTTCTATGCGATTCTCACCATAGTCATGATGATCGCTCTTGCGGTATCGCAGAGAGATTTCGGCCCCATGGCTGTTCATGAAAAGAATGCGATGGAAAAAGGAGATCTCTTTACCACACCCGACAGACCTTATGCGGAAGCCGGAGATAATAAAGTAAGTTCAAAGGGCAAAGTTATAGACCTTGTCATCCCCGTTGTAGCGCTTGTTATATGCTGTGTTATCGGAATGATCTATACCGGCGGATTCTTCTCGGGTGAATCTTTCATTGATTCCTTTGCTAATTCTGATGCATCCGTAGGTCTTGTATTCGGTTCATTCTTCGGACTTCTTATAACTCTCATCCTCTATTTGTGCAGAGGAGTTCTCAGCTTCAAGGATTGTATGGAATGCATTCCCGAGGGATTTAAGTCCATGGTTGCGCCCATCCTTATCCTTACTTTTGCATGGTCACTCAAAGCAATGACAGATTCCCTCGGTGCAAAAGAATTCGTAGCAGGTATTGTTGACGGCTCAGCATCCAGCTATATGAGCCTTCTGCCTGCGATCATTTTCCTCATTGCAGTATTCTTATCATTTGCAACCGGAACTTCATGGGGAACCTTCGGTATCCTTATTCCTATCGTTGTAAGTGTATTTGAAAATGTTGATTACACCATGATGATCATTTCCATGAGTGCATGTATGGCAGGCGCCGTATGCGGAGATCACTGTTCACCTATTTCCGATACAACCATCATGAGTTCCGCAGGTGCCCAGAGTAATCATCTTAACCATGTATCAACCCAGATTCCTTATGCGCTGGTATGTGCATTTGTATCATGCCTTTGCTATTGCATCGCAGGTTATGCCAAGAATCCCGTGCTTCCTCTTATCGTAGGTGTTGCGGTAATGGCCGGACTTGCATTTGTCATGAAAAATAATTCCAAGCAGACTTCTTAAATGATCTATTTAGACAACGCTGCAACAACTAAGATTGAAGACTCAGCATTTAATGCCATGCTCCCCTTTTTAAAAGAGGAGTATGGCAATGCTTCTGCTGTCTATGAACTTGCAAGACGTTCCAAGAAAGCGGTATTTGAAGCAAGGAAAAATGCGGCATCCCTCATAGGCGCAATGCCTTCCGAAATCTTTTTTACATCCGGCGGAACGGAATCCGATAACTGGGCTTTGTGCGGAGCATATGAAACTTTCCGTAAAAAGAATACCGGATCTGCAGGTCATATCATCACAACAGCAATAGAGCACCATGCCATTCTACATACCGCTCAGTATCTGGAAAGTCTTGGTGTTTCGGTAACTTATCTTAAGCCTGATTCGGAGGGATTTCTAACCGCTGCTCAGGTTTTGGAATCGATTCGTCCCGATACATTTCTTGTATCCGTGATGACCGCAAATAACGAGATAGGCACGATTGAGCCTGTCTGTGAGATAGCAGATGCGGTTAAGAATGTGAGAAAAGACATCCTGATCCATACGGATGCGGTTCAGGCTTTCGGTCAGATTCATCTGGAAGACCTGTCGAAACATGTGGATCTGTTGTCCGCAAGCTCTCATAAACTGGGCGGCCCCAAAGGCGTCGGTATTCTTTTCATAAAAGACGGAGTGAAGTTTTCGCCCTTTATGAGAGGCGGAATGCAGGAGAGCGGAAGAAGGGCCGGCACAGAGAATGTAGCGGGTATAGCGGGATTCGGAGAGGCTTGTAAGCTGGCATATGCAGGAATTGATTCAAAAATAGCCGAAGAAACAGCACTTCGTGACAGGTTAGTTGCAAAATTAGGCAATATAACAGATGTTATTGTTAATGGAGCTTATTCTGAGGGAGATTTTTCAAAGAGACTTCCGGGTAATATCTCCGTATGTATAAAAGGTATTGAAGGTGAATCGGCGCTTATCATGCTGGACAGAGAAGGCATATGTGCATCAAGCGGATCTGCATGTGCCACCGGAGCCATGGATCCTTCCCATGTACTCAAAGCAATCGGAAGAGCAGATGATGAGGCAAAGGGTTCTCTGAGACTTACTCTTTCTCATCACAATACGGAAGAAGAAATAGATAAAGCGGCTGCGGTAATTGCTGAAATCGTAGACAAACTCAGAAACGGAAAGAAACATTTGTAATGAGTAAAACAGTGGTTGTAGGTATGAGCGGAGGTGTTGATTCATCCGTCTGCGCATATCTGTTAAAAGAACAAGGATACAATGTAATAGGCGTAACCATGCAGATTTGGCGTCCCGAGAATGTATGCGATATTGCAGACAACGGCGGATGCTGCGGACTTTCTGCAGTTGATGATGCAAGAAGAGTTGCGGAGACTATAGATATTCCCTATTACGTAATGGATTTCCGCAGTGAATTCCAGAAGTGGGTCATAGATCATTTCGCTACTCAGTATGTAAAGGGCCTTACTCCCAATCCCTGTATTGAATGCAACAGGCATGTAAAGTGGGAAGCTCTTTTGCAGAAGGCCAGAGACATCGGTGCAGATTATCTTGCTACCGGTCATTATGCGAGAATCTCTCAGCTTGAAAACGGAAGATATTCCATTTCCGCATCCAAGACCGCAGCCAAGGATCAGACTTATGCATTGTATGCTCTGACTCAGGATCAGCTGGCACACACTCTTTTGCCAATAGGTGAATATGAGAAGACTGACGTACGAAAGATTGCTGAGGAAGCGGGACTTCCCGTTGCACATAAGAAGGATTCCCAGGAAA
>JAEEGK010003678.1_pt1 | contig 38004 bp, 28 predicted proteins | sample 8958771 | NCBI WGS metagenome assembly JAEEGK01 (sample SAMN16246547, study PRJNA631951) | gut metagenome | biome: gut microbiome; feature: rumen; material: SC-attached | host: Bos | place: Iran: Karaj | collected 2018-10
CTGGCAAAGTGCAAGCGCGAACAGTGGCGTATTCCATGGGATGGCCTGTGGAATTGTCAACAACACGACCTTTCACTGTAATAGCGGCATAGGTATACGAAAGACTGAACAAAAGTGTCAGTATAACAAGAAGTTGTCTTTTCATGTAAGGGATTTGTTTGCTCGTTTTTGAAAATGCAAAAATAGCGTATTTTGAACAAACTAAGGTTGGATTTGTTGGATAAGTTTTGGACTGCAATCGGCTGCCACGGTGTGACAGCCCTACACCTGCTCTACATCGGATCCACATCAATTTGCACCTGAACCGCCTTATTATCGGAATTCTGCTGGAACAATCGAATCTGCTCCGCAATCAATCCCTTCACCTTTTGAGTGTTGTAGTCTCGCCTAAACTTCACCATCATCTGCTTGATATACAGATTCTTGACCCTTGAAACCACGGGGTATTCTGGCCCAAGCAAATCCTGTTTGAAGATAGGGCGAAGCATGGCAGCCAATTCCGCCGCAGCGGGATTGAGTTTTTGATAGTCCTTGTGCTTCAATCGGATAAGGATGAGACGGTAGAACGGCGGATAGCCAAACTGTCGGCGGACAACCATTTGCTTCTCGTAAAGCCCACGGAAGTCGTTGCGCAACACGTCTTGCAACACGGGATGCGCCGGTTCGTAAGTTTGGATGATGACCTTGCCTTGTTTGCCTTTGCGACCTGCGCGACCCGCCACCTGAGCCATCAGCTGGAAACTGCGCTCATGGGCACGGAAATCAGGGAAAGAAAGCATGTTGTCGGCATTGAGAATGCCAACCACCTTCACCGAGTCGAAGTCCAAGCCCTTAGTGACCATCTGCGTGCCCACGAGGATGTTGGTCTCATGGTCTTGAAAGGCTTCCAAAATGCTTTGGTAGTCGTTTTTCGAGCGCGTAGTGTCAAGGTCGAGACGCGCAACTTTTGCCTCAGGCATGACAAGGCTCAAATCCTCCTCAATCTTCTCAGTACCAAAGCCATGCATACGAATATTGGTGCTGTGGCAGACGGGACATTCGGTAGGAACGCTAGCCGTGTAGCCACAATAATGGCAGCGCAACACGTTTTGGCTCTTGTGGTAGATGAGACTCACATCACAGTTGATGCACTGCGGCACATAATGGCATTCATCGCATTCCAAACGCAACGAGAATCCGCGTCGATTCTGGAACAAGATGGTCTGGTTATGCTCATCCAAGGTCTCTTTCATCGCATCAAGAAGCGTACTACCGAAGTCGGCTTTCATTGTCTTGCGCCGCCTCTCCACGCGCATGTCGCTGAGGATGATTTCAGGCATCAGCACACCGCCAAAACGCTCGGTGATTTCCACGAGATGGAAACGGCCGTTCAAGGCGTTGTAATAGCTCTCATAAGAAGGCGTAGCCGAGCCCAAGAGGACGTTGGCCTTGTGCATGGCTGCCAACACAATAGCGGCATCGCGGGCATTGTAGCGCGGTGCAGGGTCGATTTGCTTGAAGCTGCTGTCGTGCTCCTCATCTACGATAATGAGACCTATGTTGGAATAAGGCAAGAAAATAGCCGAGCGCGAGCCGATAATGATTTGATGTTTAGGCGATTGCGTCTGACCAAAATCACGTACTTGTTCCCAAACCTCAACCCGCTCATTGTTGCCATAACGCGAATGATACACGCCCAACCTATCGCCGAAATATTCCTTCAAGCGGTTGATAATCTGTGCAGTAAGGGCTATCTCAGGCAACAAGTAAAGCACCTGTTTCCCACTGTCAATGGCTTCCTTGATAAGTTTGATGTAGATTTCCGTTTTGCCGCTCGATGTCACGCCGTGGAGCAAAACGGGCTTGTTTTCCTCAAATCCCGCCTTGATTTCGTCGTAGGCTTTCCGTTGAGCCTCAGTAAGTTGAATCGAGTCCACATCGGTCTGCACTTTGAATTCCTTCAGTCGGCTGACTTTCTTTTCGTACACCTCAAAAATGCCCTTTTCAGCCATGTTTTTCAGTATCGTTGACGTCGCATTGGCTTTCTCCAACAGGCTTTTTACCAAGACTTCGTTGTCGCTGTCGCCGCCGAGGGTAAAAAAGGCGAGCAAAACTTCCAACTGTTTGTAGGCGCGCTTCTCCAAACGGGTCATCAGCTCTTGCAGTTTGGCCTCGTCGCGAAGCTCGCTTGAAAGCCGCGCAAAACGCTCATACTTAGCCTTGTACTTCTCGTTCAGCTCTTCCTCCATCACCAAAATGCCCTTCTCCATCATCGAGTGAACCAGCGGCATTACCTTCTTGAAACCGATAATCTTGCTCACCTCGCTGATGGCAATTTTCGGCTTGATTTGCAAGGCTTCGACGATGAGGTACTCGAAGTCGTTCAAGGCTACCGAATCGAGGACATAGTCGGGTGACAAGGCTACGGTGGTCTCGCTACTCAGCTTCAATGCCGAGGGCAAAGCGGCTTGCATCACCTCGCCAAGATGACACATATAATAGGTCTTCACCCAGTCCCAAAACCTCAGCTGTCTCTCGTTGACAATCGGCTGGTCATCTAACAAATCCATCAGGAATTTTACCTCAACGGAGGGCACTTTCTCGGTCAGCCCGACAATCAGTCCCGACATGATTTTGGTCTTGCCGAACTGCACCACCGCCCTTTGCCCCACGCGTACTGCATCGTTCAGTGCATAGGGCACGCGATAAGTGAAGGTGCCTGGCACCGGTATCGGCAGCAGGATTTCAGCGAAAAGTGTGATTCTATCATCCATATCAATGTGAGTTGACCGTGGAATAGCCAATCAGCTCGTCGTAGCCCTTGAGGGAGTTGTAGTAATAGAAATAGAGCTTGTACACGTTGTTGGTTTCCCAATGGTTACCTGCCGTCAGGTCGGTCATTATCTTACCTGTCGTGTGATTGACGGTGGCAAACATGAAGTTGTAATAGCCCTGCTTGAGCACCATCGAGCAGGTATAGCCGTGCAAACGGTAATTATAGCTCATCTTGTTGCTCTCATCAAAACGCCAATCGTTGAGCGCACCCATGATGTACAGGTCTTCGTGCGTCAGCGGTGCCTCGCTCTTGTAGAAAAAGTTCACCACGCAATAGTCGGCTTCGGTGAAATTGTCCAAATTTTCGTTCTCCACATAGACAAACTTTTCGCCGTGGATGTCCTCGTAGCTGGCATAAGCCTTCCGTGCCCGCGACTCGCACGTGGCGATGTCGATTTCAAAGGAGTAGTCCGTCTGCCGGATGTGTGCCAAATTCTCCGACTGGAAATAGAAGTTGCTGGTATTGAAGCGCCTATATTGATTCGTGCCCTCAAAAACGGTCTGCGGATGGTGCTCGAAGGAGATGTAGTCGGGATAGACATAGGTTGGTTTCAAACCCTCGGCGGCATTGTCCCAGCGGCCGTTCTGACGGATGGTCAAGGAGCTGAACTGCTGCGTATTACCAGACAAATAGTTGGTCATAATGACTTTCACGTTCAATTGCTGGTGCGTGTCAGTGAGCGACAAATCATCAGGATAGCGCGGCACGGTGGCGCCTATATGGGCTTTCTCGTCGACCACCATGAAGCGGCGCGTGAGGTAAAGGTCACTGAAGTCATCGCCGAAAACAACAAGGAGATAATTGCCCGAAATGAGCGGCATCATGTCGTCCTTCGGGAACTTGAGCTGATAATTGACGTATTCAATCAAGGTGTTGCGCGAAAAAGCGTAATCATCAATGCGGTCGGACTCAAACCCTGAAGCATATTGGATACGCAGAATTTCAGTGGGTTGCCAATCGTGCGAGCAATGGATGAAGGTGTAGTTGAGGACCTCGCCTTGGCCGTCGATAATGTCGAATGAGAGCGTGAGCCGTTCCACCATGTCCTCCAAGGGAATGACGGGGTCAATGAGCTGATTGTCATCGGCATAGAGTAAAACCGTCTGAACCTCAGGCTTGTAGTTAAGGTTGCCGCAAGGTAAATCGAAATTTTGGGCAAAGAGACTCATGCTCGTGCATAGTGCCCATATCAATAAGGTAAGTTTCTTCATAGGAACAATTTTCTCCAAAACGGAATTTTGGTTGCAAAAGTACAAAAACATGGCGGATTTTTCCCTACTTTTGCCGCAAAACCCGAACATGGCCCAAGTCATCAAGATAAAACAAGGTCTCGACATCAAGCTGAAAGGAAAGGCAGAACGCGCTGTGAATTGCCTCGAGCCTGAGTTTTTTGCTTTGCAGCCCACTGATTTCGTTGGACTTACACCGAGATTACTCGTCAAGGAAGGCGATAGCGTGAAGGTTGGGACATCCTTGTTTTGCGACAAGCACGATGAGCGCATCCGCTTCACCGCACCCGTCAGTGGTACTGTAAGCGAAATCCGCCGTGGACCAAAACGACTGCTGCAAGCCGTTGTCATCCAGTCCGATAAACAACTTGAAACAGAAGATTTCAAGGTCGGTGAATTAAGCAAGGAAGGCATCACGCAAAACCTTTTGGAGTCTGGACTTTGGCCCACGATTCGCCAACGCCCTTATTCCATCGTCGCCCGTCCCGATGATTCACCCAAAGCCTTCTTTGTCAGTGCCTTCGACTCTTCGCCTTTGGCTCCCGACATGGATTTTCTTGCCGAGCATTTTCCAGACTCACTACAAAAAGGTTTGGACATACTTAATATTCTCTGTAACGGAAAGTTACACTTTTGCGTCCATGCCGAAAAGACGAAATCGGAAACGCTGCTCAAAGCCAAAAACGTCATTTTGCACACCTTTAGCGGACCGCATCCTTCGGGCAACGTAGGCACGCAAATTAACAAAATTTGTCCTATCAACAAAGGCGACATCGTTTGGCATTGCGGCTTGCCTGAGGTCATTAATATCGGGCATTTCTTCCTCACAGGTCGGCTCGATTTCAGCCGCCTCTATGCCACCGCTGGAACGGGTATGTTGCATCCACATTACTGCAAAACCCAGTTGGGCGCGTCCATCGCTGCCCTTGTGGAAGGCAACTTGAAAGACGGCCACCAGCGCCTCATCAGTGGCAACGTACTGACAGGCCAAGCCGTCTCGCAAAACGACTTCATCGGCTTTTATCACAACATGCTGACTGCTATCCCCGAAGGCGACCAACGACAGGAACTGTTAGGTTGGATTTGGCCTGGATTCAAGAAATTCAGCATGTCGCGCACATTTCCTTCAGCGTTCATTCCCAATGCATTGCAGCCCGATTATGAGTTGGACACAAACCTCCACGGCGAGGAGCGCGCCTACGTGATGACGGGAGAGTTTGAGAAGGTCTTCCCTTTCAATATCTACCCCCTGCAACTCATCAAAGCCTGCCTCATCGGCGACCTTGACTTGATGGAAAACCTCGGCATTTACGAAGTGGAGCCTGAAGACTTTGCACTTTGCGAGTTTATCGATACTTCAAAAACTGACATTCAGCAAATTATATACAAAGGACTAGAGCTGGTCAGAAAGGAGAACGAGGGATGAAAGAGAAGAAGAATAACCTCCGCCAGTCCCTTCGCGACTTTTTCATCGCCTCTGAAGACGAGCAAAATGGCGGCGTAAAAGAGCGCATCAGTGGGTTGCGACGCTATGTCAGCAAAATCAAGCCAAATTTTGTAGAAGGCGGTCGCTTTGCTTGGCTGCAAAGCACTTTCGAGGCCTTTGAAAGCTTCCTTTTCGTGCCCGACACCACCACCAAACAAGGCTGCCAAATCCGCGATGCGGTGGACTTGAAGCGCACGATGATTACCGTAGTCATCGCGCTGATGCCTGCTCTGTTATTTGGCATTTGGAACATTGGCTACCAACATTATCTGGCTTTGGCCGAGACGGTCAGTTTCTGGTATATGATTGGCTTCGGTTTGGCAAAGGCGCTACCTGTCATCGTGGTTTCTTACGTCACAGGGCTGGCCATCGAGTTCACCTTTGCGCAAATCCGCCACCATCAGGTTAACGAGGGCTTTTTGGTCACGGGAATGCTAATTCCAATGGTGCTGCCGCCCGACATCCCTTTGTGGATGGTCGCGGTAGCCACTGCCTTTGCCGTCATCATCGGCAAGGAAGCCTTTGGCGGCACGGGCATGAACCTCGTCAATCCTGCGCTATTGGCCCGCGCCTTCCTGTTCTTTGCCTATCCTTCGGTCATGTCGGGCGACAAAGTCTGGATTGCTGACCAGCCCGATGCCTTCACGGGAGCCACGCCGCTCGGCATCCTCGCCAACGGTGGCACGGAATTACCCTCTGCTTGGACAATGGTTTGGGGCGGTATCCCAGGCAGCATGGGTGAAACATCGGTGATTGCGATTGCGCTCGGTGCAACCCTACTGTTGATTACGGGCATCGCCAATTGGCGCATTGTTTTGTCGGTCTTCGCAGGTGGCATTGGTATAGGTTTGGTTTTCAACGCTATCGGAGCAACACCTTATATGCAACTGCCATTCTACTACCATCTCATCATGGGCGGTTTTGCCTTCGGTGCAATCTTTATGGCCACTGACCCTGTGACGGCACCGCAGACCAATACCGGAAAATGGATTTATGGTCTGCTCATCGGCATTTTCGCTGTGCTGTTGCGTGTGCTCAACTCTGCCTATGCCGAAGGCATGATGCTCGCCATTTTGTTAATGAACTGTTTTGCCCCACTTATTGACCATTGCGTGATTGCCAAAAACATTAGAATGCGGCAAAAACGCGCCGTCGTCACCTCAAAAGCCTCTGCAAAATGAAAAAAGACATCAACAACAACGGTTATATCTTCCTGTATGCCACGGTTTTGGTAATCGTGGTGGCTGCCTTGCTTACGGGAGCAGTATTGTGGTTCCATCCCTATCAAGAGCGCAACGAAAAGAACGAGAAACGCATCCATATCCTTCGGGCGGCGGGCATTCCCGATGTAAACAAGGACAATGCCGCAAAGCTTTTCGAGCAACACTGCACGGCATCTTTTTTGCTTGACGAGAATGGCAATGCGACCGAGGACGGAACGCTGCCGCTGTTTGTCATCGATAGGCGAATCAGCGTCATTCCCATGCAAGGAAGCGGCCTGTGGGGACCGATTAGCGGCTATCTCGCCATCGATGGCGATGGAAGTACCATCGTTGGGGCCAATTTCGACCATAAATCGGAGACGCCAGGCTTGGGCGGCGAAATCACTACCGAGAAATTCCAAAGCCAATTCAGTGGAAAACAAATCATGAAAAACGGCCAGTTAGTTCCCATCGAATTCGATGCCATCACAGGAGCGACAAAGACCTCAAATGGTGTTAAAGAGATGATTGACAAGACCTTGGAATCATACGCACGTTTCTTTGAAAAACTAAAGCCATGAGCCAATTCAAGAAACTCCTCATAAAGCCCCTGCGCAAAGCGAACCCCATCACTGTTTTGGTGTTGGGCATCTGCTCTTGCCTCGCCGTGACCGCACAATTGAAGCCTGCCTTGGTCATGGGTGCCTCCGTAACGGTGGTGACAGCTCTCTCCAACCTTATTATCTCCCTGTTGCGCAAGGGCATTCCAGCACGCATCCGCATCATTGTTCAGTTGGTGGTCGTGGCCACGTTGGTCATTTTGGTGGATCAATTCCTGAAGGCTTTCGTCTACGACGTGAGCAAGCAACTTTCGGTCTTCGTCGGCCTTATCATCACCAATTGCATTGTCATGGGGCGTTTGGAGGCCTTCGCTATGTCGCACAAGCCTTGGGAAGCTTTCTTGGACGGGTTAGGCAACGGATTGGGTTACAGCTTGATACTAGTCATTGTAGCCTTTTTCCGCGAGTTGTTTGGCTCAGGGACCTTATTCGGTTATCAAGTCGTTCCTCAATCATTCTATAAAGCTGGTTATCAGAATAATGGCTTGATGATTCTCCCGCCGATGGCATTGGTTGTGGTCGGTGTCATCATTTGGATTAACAACAGCAAAACCGAGTCGAAATGAGCTTATTCAACCTTTTCATCAAATCGGTCTTCGTTGACAACATGATCTTCGCCTATTTCTTGGGCATGTGCTCGTATTTGGCCGTGTCGAAGACGGTCAAAACGAGTTTCGGCTTGGGTGTGGCGGTTACTTTTGTATTGGTCGTCACGGTGCCGATTAACTTCTTGGTCAACAAATACTTGCTTGTGCCAGGTGCCTTGGCATGGCTCAACCCGAAGTTTGCCACAGTTGATTTGAGTTTCCTCACCTATATCCTTTTCATTGCCATCATCGCGGCCATCGTTCAGATTTTGGAGATGGTGATCGAGAAGTTCAGTCCTGCGCTCTATTCCGCCTTGGGCATTTTCCTCCCGCTGATTGCCGTCAATTGCGCCATCTTAGGCTGCGCGCTTTTCATGCAGGAACGTGGTTTCAGCGATATAGGTGAGGCAGCTGTTTTCGGTCTCGGTTCAGGTCTCGGCTGGCTCTTGGCCATCGTTGGCATCGCCGCCATCCGCGAAAAAATTCGCTATTCGCACATCCCCAAAGGTCTCCAAGGCGTAGGCATTGCCTTCATTATCACAGGGTTAATGGGCATCGCTTTCATGGCGTTCATGGGAATAAAACTATAAGCTTATGAACCTCTCCACCACTTTGATATTAAGCGTCACCGTTTTCCTCGGCATCGTGCTGTTGCTTGTTGCTTTGCTGCTTTGGGTACGTAACAGGCTGTTGCCCAAAGGCAAAGTAAAAATCACTATCAACGGGAAGAAAGAATTGGAAGTGCAACCAGGAAGTTCCCTGCTCTCAACTTTGGCCAACGAACAGGTTTTCCTACCCTCGGCTTGCGGTGGAAAAGGCTCTTGCGGGCAATGCAAATGCCGCGTCACGGAAGGCGGTGGAACCATTTTGCCTACCGAAGTCGGCTTCTTCTCGCGCAAGCAAATCCAAGACCATTGGCGCTTGGGCTGCCAAACCAAGGTGAACGAAAATCTCAGCATCAGCGTACCCGATTCGGTGCTGAGCGTGAAGAAATGGGAGTGTGAGGTCATCTCCAACCGCAATGTGGCCACTTTCATCAAAGAGTTCAAGGTGCAGCTGCCCGAGGGCGAGCACATGGACTTCATCCCCGGTTCCTACGCCCAAATCAAGATTCCGAAGTTCGACATTAAGTATGCTGACTTCGACAAGGAGCTGATTGGCAATGAGTATCTTCCCTCATGGGAGAAGTTCAACATGTTTGACCTACGTTGCGTCAACACCGAGCCGACGGTGCGTGCCTACTCCATGGCCAACTATCCCGCCGAGGGCGATGTCTTCATGCTGACGGTGCGTATCGCCACGCCACCCTTCAAACCTGACCACTCAAGCTTCATGAATGTCAACCCGGGCATTGCCTCATCCTATATCTTCTCGCTGAAACCTGGCGACAAGGTGCTGATGTCAGGGCCTTATGGTGAGTTCCATGTAAAGGAACACGATAATGGTAATGTCGGCCCTTCGACGGGCTCAGGGACCTTGTTGCCAGAGATGATATGGGTAGGCGGTGGCGCTGGCATGGCGCCTTTGCGTGCACAGATCATGCATCTGACCCGCACCTTGAATGTCAGAGACCGCGAGATGCACTATTTCTATGGTGCACGTGCCCTGAACGAGGTCTTCTATCTCGATGACTTCCGTCAGTTGGAGAAAGACTTCCCCAACTTCCATTTCCATTTGGCCTTGGACCGTCCTGACCCTGCCGCCGATGCCGCTGGTGTGCCTTATACCCCGAGCTTTGTGCACAATGTGATGTACGACACCTATCTGAAGGATCATCGCGCTCCCGAGGACATCGAATACTATATGTGCGGTCCTGGCCCAATGAGTGCCGCTGTGGTCAATATGCTTGACAACCTTGGCGTCCCGCCGGAGAATATCATGTATGACGACTTCGGCGGTGGCGCACCAACGAAATAGACGCTTTATCTCACAAAAAAACTAAAACCATGAGCTGGATCATTGATGAATACAAACTCACCTACGGCAACGACCTATATGTTGGCACTTATTACGCATACGACGACGATACCTACAGATATTACGTCAACGGCTGGGATGACGAGGTCAAAGAAATCCATGACATTCTTGCGAAAAAGGGTCTGCTGAGAGAAAGAGAAGCAAAGAAGCCCATCGCAGCCATCACGAGGATGATGAAAGCATCGAACCGCGTTAAGGGCAGGAAGAGAGCTATCTACGTGGATGGTCCTTTCACCTTGGAAAGGATTCCGCGAGAAACCGACGAGCGTTTCCTAGTGTATCGTTGTGGCGCCGAAAAAGGCGAGCCTGGCTATTCCGAGAAAGACCATTCCGCTCCGCATTATGAGGGACCCAAAACACCCGAAGGGATGAAAGAATGGACAACCTGGTATGCCTTCGACAAGATGGACGATGGCACCTACCAAGCCTCGCTTGACGAATCGTGGTGGTGGGGTGGCGGCCATAACGACGGCGGCACCATACATACCGACATCCCAGAAGAATGGTTTGAGTTGCCTTACGATGAGTTCCTCGAAAACGTGGTGACGCTTTCGGCTGCGGCTCATTATGGCTTTACACCTGACGAATTAAAAGAGAAAAAAGGCTTGAAGGAATTCTTCGGCTTCAAATAAGGCACAATCCTTCCAGTTTCAGCAAGGCAATCTTGTTGTGCAAACCGCCGCCATAGCCAGTGAGTTTACCCTTGGCACCCATCACCCGATGACAAGGTACGATGAGGCAGATGGGATTCCAGCCTACTGCACCGCCCACCGCCTGTGCGGAATGGACATTCAACCGTTTTGCGACCTCCCCATAGGTCATGGTCTGCCCAAAGGGTATCTCGCCAACGACATCCAATACCGCCTTACGAAAAGGCGTCAGACCTACCATGCGGTAGGCTGGTGTGAAATCAGGCTGACGGCCTGAGAAATAATCATCTAACCAACGGAAGGTATCCTGGATTATGGGCGGTAGAGACACAACATTTTGCGTCTCTACAACGTCCGATATATGTTTATTTTCATCACGCGATCCTGCAAACCACAGGCCCGTCAGCACCTCACCGTCGGTGCACATTTGCATGTTATCGAAACCCTCGGGTGTTTGATAGCGGTACACATCCATTTTCAATCCTCCGATGCGAACTTTTTCAAGGCTGTTTCATCCAAACGCTGCACAGTCCATTCGTCCATAGGCACGGCACCGATGCTGCGATAAACGGTCAAGGCAGGTTTGTTCCAATCAAGACAAATCCACTCCATGCGGCCACAATTACGCTCCACGGCTATTTTGGCGAGGTATTTCAGCAGTGCCTTGCCGTAACCCCGACCACGTTTCTCGGGATGGATGAACAAGTCCTCGAGATAGAGGCCTTTGCGCCCGACGAAAGTGGAGAAATTGTGGAAAAACAAGGCAAAACCAACGACTGCGCCATCTTCTTCGGCAAAAACCACCTCAGCGGAACGCTCCACAAAAAGGGAATGGTAAATAGTAGCTTCATCGGCCACGACCTCATCGGCGCATTTCTCATAAACGGCGAGCTTCTTGATGAATTCGAGGACAAGGCCAGCTTCTTCGGGCTTCGCAGGACGGATAGTGAATTGCATGTTCATAGTTTAGTTATTGAATTGTTTTTTCATCATTTTCCCTCGGATATGTTTCAATGCGGCCGGCAGCACCTCTGGTTCCATCATTTGTAGCGCGGTGTTGAACTCTTCGAGCAGCTCAGGATAATGGACGCTCTGGGCATAAGTCAGTTTAATGGCCAAAGTCTTCACGCCAATGGGCTCATCGGAAAGCATGATGTTGAAGCAGAAATCGAGAAAATCGGTGCGGATGTGGTCGGGGTTAAAAGGCGTTCTATCCAATAGGTTCATGATGAGGCGACGTTTGGTGGTACTTACCGTGCGCATGGTCTCATCAATGAGAGTGTTTTGGTGTTCGGTCAGCCAGGCATCCGCTGTTTTGGGTAAGTGCGTCATCACCCAAGCAGCATTGTCAGAGGTACGTTTGTCTTCGTCAAAGAGCAGTTGAAACAACTCCTCTATGAAATCTCCTTTAGCCAAGGCTCTGGCATCGCTTCCACTGATCCTGCCTGACAATATGGTTTTGAGTTCGGACATAATTCTAGTTGGGCAGCCGCTTCACAGGGAATGTGAAATATGTATCCGGGAACGGTTCGTCGCTGAGGGTGAAATGCCACCACTCGGAATCGAGCGGCTTGAATCCGTGGCGCAGCATCGCCCGCCGCAGGATCATCCTGTTGGCAAACTGCTCGGCCGTGATGGTGCGGGAGGATCCGGAACCGCCAAGATATTCCCCTGTCTGTGGATTTCCGCAGAAATCAGGATGGCTTTCCACTCCGAACCAGTCGAAAGTAGCTCCCATGTCGACATCCTTTCCGTCTGAGATCCTGAACAATGTGAGATCCACGGTGCTGCCTCTGGTATGGCCGCTCTTCTCCATGATGTATTCCTGCTCGAACAGGAGACTCTTGTCCACATCCGGATAGAAAGAGCGTTTCATCGAGGTATCGGCGATGTCCGACGCCCATCTCACGAAATGGTCCACCGCCTTCTGGGGCCGGTATGCATCATATATCTTCAGCCCGTATCCCATCTTCCTGAGTTCGTCGTTCACTGCCTTGAGGCTGTCCGCCGCCTCACGGGTAAGCAATGCTGTCGGCTCCTCGTAGCCGTCGATCCTGGATCCCACGAAGTTGTAGGTCGAATAATATCGAATCTCCAGGATCACGTCCGGAACGACGTCCGTGATATTGACGAAATACCTGGCTCCGTCGATGCTGGTGCCATGGACGTTCCTGCCCGCGGAACAGGAAATGAGCGCAAGCCCGCAGATTGCCAGGGCTGCAGCGCGGATGGATTTCATGAATGCTTTCATTCCTTAATGAAGCGGCTGTTTTTATGCCGGTTCAAATATAATCGTTTGCCCCGAGAAATAAAAGGAAAGGCGAATACGCCCCCAAAATTTGGAATGATTGTTACTATTTCGTATTTTAGTGCGATAGATTGAAATAATCGTTAACAATCATTCAATATGTTCAAAGGACAACCTAAAGGTCTATTCGCACTCGCCCTGGCAAACACCGGCGAGCGCTTCGGTTACTACACCATGCTGGCCATATTCATGCTGTTCCTCCAGGCCAAGTTCGGCTGGGATCAGGCAGTGTCCAGCCAGGTTTATTCGATTTTCCTTGCAGCGGTCTATTTCATGCCGGTCATCGGCGGTATCCTCGCTGACAAGATCGGTTTCGGAAAATGCGTAGTCACAGGTATCTGCGTCATGTTCCTGGGCTACCTCGCCCTGGCGATACCGACGGCACCGAATGCCGCCGGAGTAGCGCTGATGCTGGGAGCCCTCGCCCTCATCGCCATAGGAACAGGTTTGTTCAAGGGTAACCTCCAGGTACTTGTAGGAAACCTCTATGACGATCCGAAGTACGCTTCCAAGCGGGACAGCGCCTTCAGTCTCTTCTACATGGCCATCAACATCGGCGCAATGTTCGCTCCTTCGGCAGCTACCGCCATCACCAACAAGTTCCTGAGCAAGGCCGGACTGATCTACAAGGCCGACATCCCTGCCCTCGCCCACCAGTTCATGAACGGCACCATCTCTCCGGAGAACACCGAAAAGCTCACCGGCCTGATGGGCCAGATGCCTGACGCAGCGGTCCAGGGAATGGGACTCGATAGCTTCTGCCCTTACTATATCGAGAAACTCGCATCTTCTTACAATATGGGCTTTGCGGTTGCCTGCGTATCCCTTATCCTTTCCATAGCGATCTATCTCGGATGCCGTGCCTGGTTCAAGCACGCCGATGTCAACGCAAAGCAGGCGAAGGCGAGCGAGAACTATGTCGAGCTTACTCCTAAGCAGACCAAGGACCGCATCGTCGCCCTCTGCCTCGTTTTCGCAGTCGTCATCTTCTTCTGGATGGCATTCCACCAGAACGGACAGGCTCTTACCTGGTTCGCACGCGACTACACCCAGAGCTACGCTGAAGGCTGGAGCAGGATAGGATTCAACATCTGGGCACTCGCGCTGATCGCAGTCTCAGTATATACCCTGTTCGGAATATTCCAGTCGGAAAAGAAGACCGGAAAGATCGTCTGCGGCCTTGTCACGGCAGCCTTGTGGTGCGGCGCCTACGGCATCTACAAAGGCCTCTCCAACCCGCTCGAGATCTATCCTCAGCTGTTCCAGCAGTTCAATCCGTTCTTCGTCGTCGCCCTGACTCCGGTCTCGATGGCCCTGTTCAGCGCACTTGCCAACAAGAAGGACGCAAAGCATCCTGACGGCCGCGAGCCATCCGCTCCTATGAAGATCGGACTCGGAATGTTCGTAGCAGCCCTTGGCTACCTCGTAATGATTTTCGCTTCCAAGGGACAGGCATCCCCTGCAGTCCTTGACGGTACCGTATCACCTGATCCGGTGGTCCCTACCTACCTTATGGGCACTTACCTCGTCCTTACGTTCGCCGAGCTGCTGCTCAGCCCTATGGGAATTTCCTTCGTTTCGAAGGTCGCACCTCCTAAGGTGAAGGGTCTCATGATGGGTCTGTGGTTCGCTGCCACTGCTATCGGCAACTATCTCAGCTCAATCCCTGGGCTGCTCTGGAAGAGAGTATCCCTGACGGCGAACTGGGGAATCCTGATGGCCCTCTGCGTCGCTGCAGGTCTGGTTATGTTCGCAATGCTGAAGAAACTCGAGGCTGCGACCAAAGACTAAGGATCAAAGCTGCTTCTCGTATTCGAAGTTCATATCTTTGATCCTCGCGAAGGTTTCGGAGTTGCGCACTATGGTGCCGTCTTCGGAACCTTCTGCTATTATTTCGCATGCATCATGGGAATTGTCAGCGAGTATCCACCTGTCGCATACAGGCATATATTCGCGGAAAAGGTAATGGAGGCCCAGGTGGTAGCGCCTTATGATAGTGTCCTCCTTGATGTTGTGGCCTCCGGCGGCCACCCTCGCCTTGACACGTGACACGGCGAGTTCCGGGGAATTGAGCCAAAGGTAGAGGATGGTGACGTAATATCCCTTGGACTGTGCCAGGATGGCCATCTTGAGCATGGAGCGAGTCGCCAGGGTCGTCTCGATGCAGAAGTCCTCGTTCTTGTCCAGCAAGTATCTCATCTTCATCAGCATGTAACGGCTGGCAGCGACAGACGCGCTCTCCGGGTTGAAAGGCGCGAGGCTCTTGGCGAACTCGTCGGAATTGACGAATTCACTGCAGCCGAAGAGTTCCGGCAGAAGGGTGTAGGACGCCGTCGTCTTGCCGGAGCCGTTGCAACCTGATATTATGAAAAGCCTTGGCATCTATTGTTTTTTAGGGTGGGTTACGCCATAGCCGAACAGTGAGAAATCCCCTTTGCACGGATCTCCCGGGAATATGCCGGAGAACGACGACGTGATCTCCTGTACGGTCCGTATGTCTTTCTGCCTGCGGCTGGTCAGTCCGAGGTCCATGGCTACGTCATGTACGTGCACATCCAGAGGGATGAGCAGGCATGCCGGATCCGTGTCCTTCCAGACTCCCAGGTCGACCTTCCCGTCATCACGGACCATCCAGCGCCGCATCATGTTGATCTTCTTGTCGGGAGCCTTCGGGTCAGGTTTCTGCCCGAATATCCCGACCCTCATATCTCCCTGCGTCAGAGGCTCTATTGAAGGCATCGAAGAATACAGTCCCTTGAGGCGGCCGCAGATGGCAGCCACTTCAGACCATTTCACAGTGCGGTGGATGCTGGCGTCATCGGACCTGTAAGTCCCTCTCATTACGTAATCGTAAGGCTTCCAGGACATTTCATCGAACAAGCGGGTGCAGTCGCGGACTATCATCGCCCTCCTGCCCCAGGCGAAATGGGCGGCGAATACGGCGGCCACCTCAATGTCAGCCAGGGAACACTTTCCCCGCCTGTACAAATCATGGAAACGCTTCGGGAAGGCGATAGGGTCCTCCCTGAAATACTTCTCGTCATTATATTCCTCAGCCCAGGCAATCAGCCTGGAACGCACTTCACTGTCCATATTCCTTGAGTTTTTCAGCTGCCCACGGCATGACCTTGGCCGGAGCTTTTTTCATCATCAACAGGTCCCGCATCTTCTCGAAATAAGGCTGCGTGAACCTGAAGTAATCCTTCAGTCCCGGACACAGGGTATTCCTCGCCTCTCCGCGGGCGTTCCGGTCGAACCGGTGCTTCGGACATTCTCCCCTGCATGCGAAGTAGAAGCGGCATTTCATGCATTCCTTCGGCAGGGTCGTCCTCTTCCCCACTCCGAAACGGAAACGCTTCGGATCGTCATATATCGCTGCAAGAGGTTTTTCCCGGATATTTCCCAGCAGGTATTCCGGATATACGAAATGGTCGCAGTTGTAAACGTCTCCGTTGTGTTCCACGACAAGGCAGTCCCCGCATGTCTCGCACATCGAACAGACTCCCGGCTGGACACGGCAGTACTGGGCAAGGGTGGCATCGAACATCTGTACGTAGTATTCCCCCACATCGCTTACGACCCATTCCTTGAATATGTCGATCAGGAATTCTCCGTAGGCTGTTGCACCGATGCTCCACGGGGCCAGGCGGGCTCCTTCCGTCTGCGGGGATACGATGAGAGGGCGATGCCATTCAGGTACGTCAACGACGTGCTCCACGGCAGGAAGGAACTGCATATAATGGCTGCCGATGGACTTGAAGAACGAATATATCTCCTTCCCTCTTCCTTCGCACATCGAATTGACCACGCTCAAGGTATTGAACTCGACTCCATAATCCTGGAGCATCTTCACCGAATCCATCACCCTGCTCCATGTCGGCCGCCCCTGCTTGTCCCTCCTGAAAGCGTCGTGGATGTCCTGCGGGCCGTCCAGTGACACTCCCACCAGGAATCCGTTTTCCTTGAAGAAACGGCACCACTCAGGATTGACGAGGGTGGCATTTGTCTGGATGGTATTGGATATCCGTTTCCCGCCTGCGAATTCCTTCTGGAACTCCATGGCCTTGCGGTAGAAACCTGTCCCGTTCAGGAGCGGCTCGCCTCCGTGCCAGCAGAAGGTAACCTCGTCCACTGCATTGGCCGTGATGTACTGGCGGATATATTCCCGGAGCAGGCCTTCGTCCATCAAGGATTCCTTTCCTCCGTACTGCACTGCCTTGTCCAGATAATAGCAATACGTGCAGTCCAGGTTGCAGGTGGAACCGGCCGGCTTCACCATCGAGGAAAAGGCGACCGGACGCATTTCCTTCTGAGCGTCCTGCAAGGTTATGGTCTTGGAGTTCTCCATTTCCGGTCCTGATGGTTCAATGGAATAAAAATACGCAAATAATCTCAGATGACAAAGTTATTGTTAACTTTGCGTTATCATGGACAAGAGTGATATAGTCAAGTAGCTGATGGAGAACGGAAAGGATTACTACCTGAATCTGTTTCGGGTGACGGAAAGCCAGTTGGGGAAACTGGTCAAGGAAGGGCTGGACGGAGGAGGAAGCTATTGTGACCTCTTCTTCGAATATTCCACATACAGCGAACTCCTGCTCAGGGACGGAATAGTTTCGTCCGGAGGGTTCCACATCGACTACGGAGTGGGAATCAGGGTACTCAAAGGAGAGCGTACCGGTTATGCTTATTCCGAGAGTACGGACCAGAAATCGATGCACGAGGCCGTCGTGGCCGCATCTAAGATCGCTGCATCTTCAGCGACCGTCAACCCGGAGTGGTTCAGCAAAGCTACCTGCCTGGAAGAGCCTGGACGGGGTCAATATGCTGCCGGATGGAGCTGGAGAGACTCGGACGCAAAGGTCTTCGTGCCAGTTATGGAGAGTCTCCAGAAGCGGATTTCCGAAAAGGATCCCCGGGCCGCCAAGATCATAGTCTCACTGTCCGGACAGGCCAGCGACATCCTGATGTACAACTCTTTCGGAGAACTTACCTTTGATACCAGGCCTATGGGTACACTGGCCGCTACTGTCGTTTTCATCAAGGACGGCAGGATTGAGAACAAGACGGTCTCCAGGAGCTTCAGGACAGGTACCGGGATGTTGACCGATGCCCTGGTGGAAGAGATTTCCGACGAGGCGGTTTCCGGCATCGACGACAGGTTCGCTGCAAAGCGGCCGAAAGGCGGGAAGATGCCGGTGGTGATGGGAGCCGGAGCATCCGGGATCCTGCTGCACGAAGCTATGGGACACGCTTTCGAGGCCGATTTCAATCGGAAAGGCCAGTCCGTCTTCAGCGGGAGGATCGGCAGCAAGGTTTGCGATGAAAGCATATCGATCGTGGACGATGGAACGATACCGGGAAACCGAGGATCGATAGTCTACGACGACGAAGGCATCCCGGCTCAGAAAACCTATATGGTCAGGGAAGGTATCCTCACTTCCTACCTCCACGACAGGATAAGCGCATCGTTCTATGGTGTCGCTCCTACCGGCAACGGAAGGCGGGAATCGTTCCGTTACGCACCTATCCCGCGTATGAGGGCGACCTACATGGAAAGCGGGAAAGCACTCAAGGAAGACATAATAGCATCCGTCAAGAAAGGGATATACGTAGACCAGTTCAGCAACGGACAGGTCCAGATCGGTGAAGGTGACTTCACTTTCTTCGTAAAGAGCGGTTACCTGATCGAGAACGGGCGGCTTACGGCTCCGGTCAAAGACATCAACATAATCGGCAACGGGCCACAGGCCCTGGCTGACATCGTGGCGGTAGGTAACGACTTGAAGGTGGATCCCGGTGCATGGACATGCGGAAAGGGCCAGAGCTGTCCGGTTTCCTGCGGTATCCCGACGGTCCTGGTCAGCAACCTGACAGTAGGAGGAGTATGATATGGAAGAAGTGATTGGAATGTTGGATCCGCAAGAGATAGCGCTGGCGGAAAAATGCCTTGAAAGAGCCCTGGCCAAAGGTGCCCAGAAAGTCCGCATAACCCTGAACAAGAGCCTGATGGAATTGTTCGGGACCCTCAACGGAGAGCTGGACAAAGTTTCCCATTGCCTCGACAGGTCGATGGGCGTCAGCCTGTTCGCCGACGGCCGGTTCGGCAGTTTTTCGACCAACCGGCTCGCGGAAGAAGACCTGGAATTATTCCTGGACAGATCCCTGGCAACGGTAAGGATGCTTGCTGAAGACAGTTTCCGGGACCTTCCGGACCCCGGCAGGACGGCCAATGATGCCGTCACCGGAAAAGAACTCGACCTGGTGGACGGATCCTATGCCTGCCTGACTTCGGGTGAAAGACTCAGGATAGCGATGGATGCCGCGATATTCAAGGCACACGAAGGAGAGGACTTGATTTCGGAGGAAGGAGAGTATTCGGATTCGATTGCGGACACCCTTATCCTGGATTCAAACGGCACCCGATGCCGCCACACCGAGACTTCTTTCGAATATGGGGTGGAAACAACCATCCGCGACAGCAGCGGCAACCGGTATTCCGGATACTGGTGGGATGCCTCCCCGAGGCTTCGGGACCTGGACAGCGGGATATGCGGGGAAACCGCTCTCCGCCGTGCCAGAGCCCAGGTGGGACCCGGGATCATTCCTGGAGGCGAATATAATATGGTGGTAGACAGCGAGAAAGCATCCCGCCTCGTCACTCCCCTCCTTAACGCATTGAATGCATATTCATTGCAGCAGAAGAACTCATTCCTGCTGGATACACTGGGGAAGAAGGTGTTCCCGGAGATGCTGACCATCATGGACAGGCCAAGGGAGGCAGGACGCAGCGGTTCCAGGCTCTTCGATTCAGAAGGCGTAGCCACACAGGAAACGCCCATCATAGAAAAAGGAGTGGTCAAAGAGTATTTCGTGAATACTTATATGTCCCGCAAGATGGGAATCGCTCCTACCGTCGAAGATGCCGGAAGGCCGGTCTTACTGCCTTGCATAAGCGGAGGCAGTCCCGTACAAGGCATTCTGGACAGGAAAGGGATCATGAACCTGGTAGGAGAAGGAATCCTCGTGACCGACTTCAACGGTGGCAACAGCAACCCCGCCACAGGAGACTTTTCCTTCGGAATCGAAGGCTTCCTGTTCAAGAACGGAGCCATCGTCCATCCTGTCCGGGAAATGCTCATCACAGGCAACCTGAAAGAACTCTGGAACAATCTGATAGCGGCCGGAAACGATTCGAGGCTCTGTATGTCAAAACTTATTCCTACCTTAGCGTTTTCAAACGTAAGTTTTAGTTCATAAGATATGAAAGTTGAAAAGAACAAAGTGGTCTCCCTGACCTACGAACTCATTGTGGACGGACGCCTTGCAGACAAGGCTGACGAAAGCCGTCCTCTGGATTACATCCACGGAACCCATATGCTGCTCCCTAAATTCGAAAGCGAAGTTGAAGGCAAGGAGCCTGGTGAATCCTTCGCGTTCACCCTTACTCCTGAAGAAGGCTACGGCACATTCGACGAGAGCAGGCTCGTGGACCTCCCGAAGGAAGCGTTCACGGTAGATGGAGTGGTCCGCGATGACCTCCTCGTGGTAGGGCAGATCATTCCTATGATAAGCGACAGCGGGCACGTGGTGCAAGGGACCGTCTACAAAGTCGGGGAGAATAGCGTCACTATGGATTTCAACCACCCGATGGCCGGAAAGACCTTGAATTTCACCGGCAAGGTGATGGAGGTCCGCGACGCCACCGAGAAGGAACTCACAGAAGGCCTTCATGGTGAATACCTTCCTCACGAAGGAAAACGCTGCCACAAGCACGACGGCGACGGAGAATGCTGCCACAAGCATGACGGTGACGGCGAGTGCTGCCACCACGGTGACCACGAAGGCGGATGCTGCCACGACAAGGAATAAGGAAGTGAGGACGGCAGTCGTAATACTGAACTGGAACACGAAGGATTATCTGGAAAGATTCCTTCCGGGCCTCCTGGCTTCGATGCCGGAAGGGGCCCAAGTCGTGGTAGCTGACAGCGCATCGACGGACGGTTCCATGAATATGCTCTCCGTCCGCTTCCCATCAGTAAAGCAGATACGTCTTGACCGGAACTATGGATTCACCGGCGGTTACAACAGAGCCTTCAAGGAGCTCTGCGCGATGGAGGAATCTGCCGGACTGGAGTATTTCGTACTCATAAACTCCGACGTGGAGGTCACCCCGGGATGGCTTGAGCCACTGGTTCAATGGATGGACCGCCATCCGGACTGCGCTGCCTGCGGACCCAAGATAAGGTCATATTACGCAAAGGACAGATTCGAATATGCAGGTGCCGCCGGCGGCTGCCTGGACAGGTTCGGCTATCCGTTCTGCCGCGGCAGGGTGCTCAAGCGCGTTGAGAAGGATCTCGGACAGTATGATTCTCCGACCGACGTTTTCTGGGTAAGCGGAGCATGCATGCTCGTGCGCAAGGAAGCTTTCCTGAAAATGGGTGGATTCGATGACAGGTTCTTCGCCCACATGGAGGAAATAGACCTGTGCTGGAGACTCCAGCTCGAAGGGAAGAGGATCTGCGTCGTTCCCCAGTCGACTGTGTATCACATCGGAGGAGGAACCCTTCCGGAAAACTCTCCATGGAAACTGAAACTCAATTACCGCAATGACCTCCTCATGCTGGAGAACAACCTAGCCAGGACATATTCGCTGTCGGAAATCCGCGAGCTGGTTCCGGAGAAAGCCGCTCCGAAAGCCTGCCGCCGCGCCAGATGGACCATATTCCTCAGGATGTGCCTGGACCGCTGCTCGGCCGCGGTCTACCGCGTGAAGGGAGACAAGGCGGCTTACAACGCCGTCATCGAAGCACACAAGGAATACAAATCCCTGAGAAAGGGTATTAAACTAGCTGATATCCAGGAATATGCATCAACCCACAGGGGTATTTCCGTACCGTCCCTTTTTCCTAAATGGATCGTGCCTTTGGCATTTTCCAAGGGAAATGGTATATTTGACTACTTAAGGAAAAGGATATGAAAATCGTAATTCAGGGTGCCGGTGAGATCGGTTCGCATCTGGCCAAGATGCTGAGCCGTGAAGCCAACGACATAACCGTCATCGACGATAACATCCAGAGGCTCACGAACATCAGTTCGATAGCAGATGTGGTCACGGTCCAGGGTCCTCCATCATCTCTCAAGCACATGCGCGAAGCGGATGTCCAGAAAGCCGACCTGTTCATCTCCGTGGTTCCCAACGTTCCTCAGGATGTCAACATCGTCAGCGCCCTTCTCGCAAAGAACCTCGGCGCCGGCAAAGTGACAGCCAGGATTGACGACGATGAATTCCTGACTGCAGAGAACAAGTTGTTGTTCAAACAGATGGGAATAGAATTGATGTTCTATCCGGAGAAGCTCGCCGCCGATGAGATATTCGAACTCCTCAAGCATTCGTCATCCGAATCGATGGACTTCGCAAGGGGGAGGCTCCAGGTCGAAGTCTTCAAGCTGGAAGAAGACTCCCCTCTGCTGGACATGAAGATCGCCGAGTTCGCCGCCATCACTACCAAGGACGAACTCCAGTTCAGGGTAATCGCCATTTCCAGGGGCGGAGAGACCATCATGCCGAAATATGACACCAAGTTCAAATTCCACGACCTGGTGTACATAATAGCAACCCGCGAAGGTATCCTGTTCCTGAAGAAATTCCTGGGGAAGGACAATGTCGAGATCGATAAAGTAATGATCCTTGGAGGTTCCAAGATCTCGGAACTCGCGGCAGCCCAGCTGAGCAAGAAGATCAGTACGGTCAAGATACTTGAGAAGGACAGGGAAAGGGCCATGGTACTGTCCGAAAGGCTGGACGACAACGTCATCGTAGTCGTGGGCGACGGAAGGAATTCCGACTTCCTGCTGGAAGAAGGAATCAAGGACTGCGATGCTTTCCTGGCTCTTACGGGAAAGGATGAAGCCAACGTCCTTGCCTGCGTGATAGCCAAGAAGTTCGGCGTGGAAAGGACTATCGCGGAAGTTGAGAATATCGAATACATCCACCTGGCTGAGGAGATGGGTGTGGATTCTGTCATAAACAAGAAGCTCATCACGGCAGGACGCCTGTTCAAGTATACCCTAAGCGGGAAAGCGCGGCTTGTAAAGTATATGAGCGGTACGGACACCGAAGTCTTGGAATATACTGTACCTCCCGGGAGCAGTATCACAAAAGGCCAGCTGAAGGATCTGTCTTTCCCTAAGGACGCCGTCATCGGTGGAGTGATCAGGGGCAGCGAGTCTTACATCGCCATCGGAACGACCACGATCGAGCCGTACGACAGGGTTGTCGTATTCGCCCTTCCTTCCGCTGTCAAGGATATTGACAAATTCTTCAAGTAAAGCGGGTACAAGCCTTCTATACTGACAGTTCCAGCCACCGGACCTCCTTCTCGTCCAACAGTGTCGACACCTCGGAGAACCGGAGCGATACCTTTTGCAGCTGCTCTACGTCGGTAAGTCCCCCGTTCAGTTTCGACTCCAGTTCAGCTTTCTCGGCGGACAGGAGCTCGATGTCCTTTTCCAACTGCTCCAGCTCCCTGGTTTCCTTGTAGCTGAGTTTTCTCGGAGCATCGCTCCTGGGAGCTGTTCTGGACGAGGTCTCAGGGGCCGGTGCCTTCATGCTGCGCCCTGCCTCCCTGGCAGCCGTCCTTCGAGCAGATTCATATTCCTTGATGTACTCACGGTACTGGCTGTAGCTGCCGATGAAGTCCTTTACGACGCCGTCCCCGCAGAAAACGAAGAGGTGATCCACGAGGCGGTCCAGGAAATGCCTGTCATGGGAGACCAGTATCAAGGTCCCCTTGAATTCCTTCAGGTACTCCTCCAGGATGTTTATTGTGACTATGTCAAGGTCGTTGGTCGGCTCGTCCATCACCAGGAGATTCGGCTGCCGCATCAGGATGGTAAGCAGGTACAGACGACGCTTCTCTCCTCCTGAGAGCTTGGAAATCCGATTGTTGAGCATGTCGTGAGTGAACATGAACCGACCCAGGAGATGGGTGTCGTTCACCGTCTCGAGCACCGTCTGCCTCTCGTCGAACTGCATCCCCGACTGCCGGTAGTACCCGATCTTCAGGGACTCTCCCCTTTCTATCACCCCACTCATCTCCCCGGGGTCGGACGGGTCTGTCATTCCAAGCAACAGATTGATGAACGTCGTCTTCCCGACTCCGTTCCGGCCTACTATGCCCACCTTCTCATACCTCTGGAAGTTGTATGTGAAATGGCTCAGGTAAGGCACACCTCCGTAACTGAAACACAAATCCTTGCAATTCACGATCTTGGTACCCAGCCTGGTGGCCGGTCCCATCTCTTCCAGGTTCACGCTGTCAGTCCTGTAAACCTGGCTTGCCCTGTCCTTGAGCTCGTAGAATGCGTTTTTCCGGGCCTTGGCCTTACCCGTGCGGGCGCAAGGGCTCGCATGCATCCACTCAAGTTCCCTTCGGAACAGATTCCTCACCCTGTCCGTTTCGGCGTTGTAATTGTCAATCCTTTCCTGCCTTTTCTCCAGATAGTTCTGGTAATTGCCCTTGTAGATATACACGGCCCCTTTGTCCAGTTCCATCACGGTGTTGGCCACACTGTCCAGGAAATACCTGTCGTGGGTAACCATCAGCAGGGTGCATCTCTTGTGGGAAAGATAATTCTCCAGATATTCGATAGCGTCGATGTCCAGATGATTCGTCGGCTCGTCCATTATGAAGAAATCGGCATCCGACGCAAGCATGACTATAATGGCGACCCGTTTGACCTCTCCCCCGGAAATATCCTTCATCTTCTTGTCCCCAGACCCGAGGTCGAAGGAAGTCATCAGCTGGCGTATCCTGAGCTCATACTCCGCAAAATGTTCAGGATCAAGATGTTCCATCCACACCGAACTGTCAGAAAGAATCTGCTCCATAACTGTGGACTCGGGATCGTAATCATATTCCTGCTCCAGGAAAGCGATCCTGATATCCTTGAGGAACATCACCCTGCCGCCTGAATCGGAACTGTCCTTCCCGGCCAGGATACGGAGAAGGCTGGTCTTCCCGGTCCCGTTCGGTGCTATGAGGGCGATCTTGTCACCTTCGTTGATATTGAATCCTATGTGCTCGAAAAGGACTTTCGGGCCATAGGACTTCGATATGTTCTCAATCTGGAGATAGCTCGGCATAAGACCGGAAGATAATGTTCAGAACAGCCCTTCCAGGTCTTTTGGATCATAATCCTTGAACCAGTCGCCAAGCTTGTCCTGAGCCTGTATCTTGATCTCGGGAGTGATGTTCTTGGCTACCGAATAAATAGCCCACGTGAGGGCGGCGAGGTCATCGGCGTATCCTGCCATGGGGATCATGTCCGGGATAAGGTCAGTAGGAAGGATCAAGTAGCCCAGGGCACCCAGGATCTTCATTCTGTCCTTATTGGGAGTCCCGGGACTCTTCAGCACATAATACAAGAGCAAGGCTGCGTAAACGAGCTTCATCCCAGCCTTGGAAGCAACCCGTTTGAGTTTTTCCCAGAACAGGTTGTCGGAATAATTCTTCCGGAATCCATCGTAGTTCTGAATATATCCCATCAATTCAAGCAATTACTTATTAGAATCACACAAATTTAATAAATTTGCGATATATACCAATCGCAAAGATGAAACCCTTCATGCTCCTAGCCGCACCGGCAGTTCTTGGCCTCGCATCATGCGCACAGCAAAAGCCGGTCCAAAAACCGAATGTCGTCCTCATCGTAGCCGATGACCTCGGCATCGGGGACGTAAGTTGCTATGGCAGCAACACCATAAAGACACCTAACATAGATTTCCTGGCCCAAGGAGGACTGTTGCTGCGAAACGGTTACGCGACTTCAGCCACATCAACTCCAAGCCGCCTGGCCCTGTTCACCGGGATGTATCCATGGAAGAACCCGGATGCAAGGATCCTGTCAGGCGACGCTCCCCTGCTCATCGGGCCGGACACACCTACCTGGCCGAAGATGATGCAGACTATGGGATACTCCACGGCGGCCATCGGCAAATGGCACCTTGGAATGGGAAACGGGAACATCGACTGGAACAAGCACATCGAACCATCGGGGAATGTGGTGGGATTCGACTACACCAACCTGATTCCTGCCACGGTGGACAGGGTTCCGTGCGTTTATGTGGAGAACGGAGACGTGGTAGGTCTGGATCCGGATGACCCGATAGAAGTCAACTATGATGCAAATTTCCCCGGGGAACCGGATGCCATGTCAAACCCTGAGAGCGTGCTGCTGGGATGGCACCACAGCCACAACAACACCGTGATAAACGGAATTCCGCGAATCGGCTGGATGAAGGGTGGCAGGAAGGCATTGTGGAAGGATGACGGAATGGCAGACTATTTCCTGGGCAAGGTCAGGGATTTCCTGAGCAGCAGCAAGGGCAAGCCTTTCTTCCTGTATTACGGCCTACACGAGCCTCACGTCCCGAGAGTCCCGGCAAAACGCTTCTCCAAGGCCACGGATCTGGGAGCAAGGGGTGACGTGATCGTAGAGGCGGACTGGTGCGTCGGACAAGTCATGCACCAGCTGGATTCCCTCGGCCTGCTCGAAAACACCATAGTAATATTCACTTCAGACAACGGGGCAGTCCTGCAAGACGGCTATCTTGACGAAGCCCTGGAGCTTGCTACCGAACATGGACACGATCCGAACGGAGGGCTCCGAGGCGGCAAATACAGCCTCTTCGACGGCGGAACGCATATTCCTTTCATAGTTTACTGGAAAGGGCATATAGAACCTGCTGTTTCGGACGCTTCCCTCTGCCAGATGGATCTCTACCCTACATTTGGAGAGTTCCTTGGGGCTGAAGTTCCGGACAGCCTGGATGGAGAGGCCTTCCAGGATGTTCTGTTCGGCAAGGATCTCAAAGGAGGGAGGAAATCCCAGATAATTGAAGCAAAGGGCAAGCTGGCCCTTAAGGAAGGGGATTTCGTGATGATTCCCCCTTATCTAGGAAAGGAATTCCACAAATCAGGGAACGAATTGGGGAATATGGACCACTACACCCTGTACAACCTCAAGGAAGACAGGGGACAGCGTCACGACCTGGCAAATGAAAAACCGGAACTTCTGGAAGAGATGAAGTCCCGGTTCGAAAGCATTGCCGGCAGCCATTACCGCTCCGGATTCGAAGACGGAAAAGACACCGAACGCAAGGAAAGGAAGCGCTAGAAAGGATTCTGAGGAGGAGCGAAATCGTAGAATGTCTTGTAATCCCCTCTCCTCGGAGCTCCAGGTTTGTCCGGATAGAAATCCTTCATCTCATCGACCCGTTCCTTGAGGGCTGCGACGGAATACTTGAGTTCCTGTGAAGCATCCTCATACATCACCGGATCCTTGAATTCAGGATCATCACGGTAATTGTAGATCCTTCCGTCCCAGAAATATGCATAAGTATCGTTCATCGCATAGCGGGAGGCCTTCGGCGAAGGAGTCGTCGGCCATAGAGGATTGAAATGGACAAGAACCAGATCCTTCTCCACTTCCCCGGTATCCGATATCTCCGGATACAGGCTAACCCCGTCAAGCGGCCCCCAATCCTCAGGAATCTCGACGCCCACGATGTCCGCTATGGTCGGAAGGATATCGGTCAGGTCGGCAAGATGCCCGGCCTTCTTCCCCGCCAGGCGGTCTCCCCAGGTTATGATCATAGGGACATGGGTGCCGAGATATGTCGGCTCGCCCTTGCCGCCGTGATATCGGTGCCCGTCGCTTGTCTTGGACACAATCCTCGTGGAAGTACCGTTGTCGGATGCGAATATCAGGATTGTATTATCCCATACACCCTTGTCTTTCAAGTACTTGACGAATTCTCCAAGCTGTTTGTCCATATATCTGACCATATCCCTGAAATAGCTAGTGTCAGCACCCGCGGAAAAGCGGCTTTCATAGACATTGTCCCAGTCGAGGTCATCGGGTGTCGATGTATGTGGTGTATGGACAAGAGGTTCGGTATAGTAAAGCATGAAAGGCTTGCCTGCCTCTATCTGGCGGTCCATGTAGTCGAAGGCATAGTCCTTCATCGCATCGGGGCCGTAGATCGCGAAATCGTAGCGTTCGCCGTTATTGTCCCACATGCTGTTCGCGTAACGGTCAGTCTGGCGTTCCCCCCTGCTTTCCAGGTACATCTCTATCTGGCTGCAGAAGAATTCGTCGAATCCGCATTTCGGGAGCATGGCACGGCTCCTTCCAAGCTGCCACTTCCCCACGATGGCCGTAGAATACCCGGCTTGCCTGGCGAGTTGCGGGAAGTAATGCTCATCGTCGTTCATATAGCCGAATGCCACGTAGTTACGGTCGTTGTACATTCCGGTCATCACCTGGACGCGGCTCGGCGAACTGAGCGGCTGGGCGTTCATGTTGGTGTACATGATACCATGGCGGGAAAGCTCGTCCACATTCGGTGTCTCGTAATCCGCCCCTCCGTAGCATGTGAAACACTCCGCCCCTATGTCGTCCGCGAAGAAGAACACGATGTTCGGCTTTTCCTGCTTCTGCTGGGAGCCGGAGCATCCCGACAGGGCCGCTGCAGCCGATCCTGCACCAAGTGCCAGTTTAAATATCCTTTTCATCCAGATTGAATATGCGTCTTTAATCAATAATGGAGGCGCCTGGACCGGCGCCTCCATGAAATGAATACGGCTAAAGTTTACTTGACAACTTCGAAGATAGGGCTGGTTCCGTCATCAGCTCCGGCGATACGGTTGGTACCTCCGTTAGGAGCAGCCACGACCTTGGACTGACCGGTGAAATTGGCGACGCACCTGTAACGGAACTGCATATCCTTGCAAGGAGCTGCAAGAGTAAAGGTGCAATCCACGATGCTGTTCTGCTTCGAGTTGGTGGAAACGTCGATGTTATAGGAGACAGTGCCATCTCCCACCGTAGCCGTCTGTGGTTCAACGGCAGGCTGCCATCCGTTGCCATCGAAATACTCAAGCATCCAATACCTCATTCCGGTAGCGGAAATCCTCGTCTGGAAATAGATATGGAGCTTGGTACCGGCAGGATAGACCGTGCCGTCGGTAGCGGTGAAGAGCCAATAGTCACCAGGCCACTGACCGGTCACATATGGATGTCCGGTGCCGCCGGTGATCCTGGAGGCCTTTCCATCCTTGTCGATCTCGGTCTTGTCGACCTGGACATACTTGATGGTACCGGTACCGGATTCATTTGCCTGTACATACATTCCTCCGTCTCCGGCAGCCTTGTCCTTGACACCGGCTGTACCTCCGAAGTGATCGGCATAAGCGGCCATCCTGTCAGCGGAGAACGCCCACTTGACGCACAATACGGCAGGCGTTCCTGCCTGGACCACGGTAAGGACGGAAACGAGCTTACCGGAAACGTCGGTCACGGTGATATGGGCAGTCCTGGCCTCGACGGCCGTGTTCTCGGTGACATCGAAGGTCATCTCGTTGACGGACACCAGAGCCCTGGTCTTGGTGATCGTAAGCCAGTCGGCATCGGATGTGGCGGTGTAGTCGACATTAGCCTGCACGTTGACCGAGTGGGATGCAGCATCCTTCTTGATGTTCATGGTGTTGCCGCCTACGATGCTGATGAACGGCTCGATGGACTGGCCAGCGGCACCCTGGACTACAGGGATGCGGAGCTCGGTCTCACCTGAAAGGATGACGATTTCACCCTCACGGAGGTTCGAGAGTTCGCTAGGGTCGCAGGTGACGGTGACCGTCTGTTCCTCTCTGGCCGCACCTGAAGTCACGTCGATGCTGAACCATCCTGCACTCGGAGTCAGGGTGTAATCCTGGTCGGAAGTGATGGTGAAGGTCTTAGGACCTGCCGGAGTTCCGTCGAATGCAAGGTGGTTGACCGAAGCGACTATGTTTGCAGGCTGGAGGTCAGGAGCTGAGCCATCTCCTTCGGAGACCATCAGGATGATCGGCTGAGGAGCCGTGTGCTGCGCGCTTGCGACAGCAAGACGTGCGGAACCTCCGTTCCTGGCTGCAAGGGCGCCTGCACCGCTGGCCTGCCAGTTGGCGACGCAGCGGAAGCGGAACTGTCCATGTTCGACATTGCGGCTGAAGGTCACGGTCTCGTTGATGGTCACGTTGGTGGCACCGTCGGCGTTCATGGCTGCGGTGTACTCGACCTGGTCGCCCGGGAGGTCGGTGGAAACCTTAGGAGTTCCCGCAGGCTTCCAAGTCTTTCCGTCGAGGTATTCGAGGATCCAGTACTTGTGGCCCGTAGCGGAAGTACGCGCTCCGAACTGGATCTGGACGACGGAACCGGACTTGATAGGAGCCTCTCCGTAGAAGAGCCAGTAGTCGCCCGGCCAAGGTCCGGTGCAACGAGGATCCTTGCCGGAGATGTCCATCTTGAACTTCTTGTTGCCATCGGTTCCGTCAAGGTCGTAAGGAACGTACTTGATATATCCCTTGCCCTTGATTGCCGGGAACTGGTACGTCGTTCCGAATGTTCCGTTGTTTGCTTCCTGGAAAGCGGAAGTCTCGATTTCATACTGCAGGTAGATCTGGGCTGCCAGGCCTCCGTCGGTGACTTCCGTGACTACGAAATCGTGGATACCGTTGGCCGTTCCGATATAGTAGCCGGTCACGGTGACGTTGTGAAGGTCGAGGGCAGGAAGTCCGAGGCTTGCCAGAGGGGCTTCCGCCTTGCCGCCTTCCACATTGTCCACGACGAACTTGCTGGATGAATATGAACCGTCAAAGGTTACGAAAGTCACTGCTCCAGGAGCATATGCCTTGAAACCCTCGGTTATGTTCTCGGGTGTAGGATATGATGCAGTGCCGCTTCCGGAGACGAAAGCATCGTAAAGGCTCAGGGCATTGAATCCGTTGAGTTTCACGATATCTCCCGAAAGGGTGACATTGTCGCCGATCTTCAGGCCGGAGGTGGATCCCACGACATACATATTGTTGGAGCCATCGCTCACGATGAAGCCGCTGTTGGTAAGGGCCATCACCTGGCAGGCACTGGTCTTGACACCGGTACCTTCTTCGAGAGCCATAGCTTCAGAAAGCGAGTATGTGGACGCATTCTTGTACTTGTCGCCCTTCTGGGTGATGTTGATCGTGAGATTATCGACCCTTGAACCGCCTTTGACCACGATGGATGCGGTCCTCGGCGAATCCGATCCGTTCTGGTCGACGTGATACGTCACATCGACCGAACCTGTACCGGACTTTGGAGAAATGGAGATCCAGGTGTCCGTCACGTCGGCCTCCCAGTATCCGTCGGCGAAGATCGTAACGATGCCCTCGGCTTCCGGGTATGGAATGGTGATGTCTGTTTCACTCGAAAGGAGAGCCTTGGAATCTTCGAACCCCGCCTCATCCTTGCAGCCGGCTATGGCAAAGGCCAGGACCGACAGCGCAGCAAGCAGGTATATTCTTATATGTTTCATAATTTCAATGTTTTAAGGACTAGAATGAAAGACCGTCGTTCCAACCTGGGTTCTGAGTCAGATTGTGGTTGAGAGAACGTTCGTTGATAGGAATCGGGTAAAGATAGTCACGCCCCTCGTCGAAACTGAACGTGATGTTGTGAAGAGGCTCGATGTATCCCCTCGTACCTTCGCTCAGGAACAAGTCAGTTCCGAGCTTGGCGATTACGGTAGCCGTAGAAGCCGAAGGCTTTGTCTGGCCGTCACCGTAGAGGGCGATATCGTTCTTGCCATCTCCATCGATGTCATACACTCCGACACCAGGGAGGTATATTCCATAGTAAGGACGTGCGAGCAGCGGTCCCCTCTTCCACCTCATCAGGTCATCGTAGCGGAAGCCTTCCTGGGCAAGCTCCACCGCCCTTTCACGGCGCACCTCCAGGATCATTCCATCAGTTACTCCAGGATAGAAGTCTTCGGTCTGGAGATATGGATCCGGATGGGCTTTTGCGTAGGCGACATCCAGGTGAGGCATGCCTACCCTGTCTCGGAGCAGGTTGATAGTCCTGTCCACATCATCCTGGGTAATGTTCCCAAGCTCTGCCTTAGCCTCGGCATAGTTCAGGAGGACTTCACCGTAGCGGAACACAGGAAGGTCATTGTAAGACCTGTCGAACTTGTCGTTTGCCAGGTTTGGCATAGGCATGACGAACTTGGCCATCTGATACCCGGTAAGCGTAATGTCTGCCTGGACTCCTTCAAGAACCGGGGAATAGGAATACGCTCCGCCGTTCTCGGTGATCCTGCTGTATCCAGGAAGACGGACGGTCTGTCCCAGGCGAGGGTCGCGGTCGACGACTTCTTCGGCGAACTGCATGGTCTGCCAGCCCGGCTTGTCGGTGAAACGGGAGCCGTCGGTCATCAGGTAGCAGTTCACGAACTTCTTGGTCAAGCTGTTACGGCCCTGGCTGTTCATTACGGCAACCGCAGTGGCATTGTGCATCAGCTCTGTACCGAAGTCGAAGTTGATGGAGAGGATGTATTCGTCCGTAATCTCGTCGAATGCTGAGAACAGGACTGCATAGTCGAGGTTCGGTTTCCCGGTGGAATATACCTTGAAAGGTCCTTCCTTCATGATCCTGTCGGCAGCCTTGGCTGACTCCTCGAGGTAATAGGTATAAGGATGCTCCGGATAGGAGATGTCGTGGTACTTCCTGTAAGTTCCTTCGTAGAGGCAGAAACGGGCCTTGAGGGCAAGCGCAGCCCACTTGGTGGCACGGTAGTTATGGCCTGAACTGTAGCTTTCAGGAAGGTTCTCGATAGCATAGTCGACGTCCTCGATCATGTGTGTCATAATCAATTCGCGGGAATCACGCGGAGCCTGGAGGACTTCGTCGTCGGTACCCGGCTCGTGGTCAACCCACGGAACGTCGCCGTACATCCTGACTTTTTCGAAATAGAAATATACCCTGAAGAAACGGCAGAGACCGGAGTATATCTTGTATGCTTCCGCATCCTTGCAGTTTTTCTCCATGTACTCGAGGCAGGTGTTCATCTTCCTGAGGTCGGTCCAGCTCCAGTTGCTGCTGGTGTTCGGGACTATCCTGTTGGTTCCTCCCCTGACCAGGTCTGAAGGATTGGCCTTTATGTACTGGTCGCTCTGTACATTGTAAGGAGACTTCGGAAGCAGGTTGTTGTAGAATGAATTGGTGAAGAGCTGGAGCTCCGTCATGTTCGTGAAGTATGTCTCAGGACTAAGCTTGGACTGAGGCTTCTTGTCCAGGATGTCATCACAGGCGGTGAAAGCGAGAAGTGCGGCCGCCAATAATACGATATATCTTTTCATGATTGCTTTCATTCAGGGATTAGAACGTGATGTCAACACCGAACATATAAGACTTCTGCCAAGGGTAGAAGGCCCTGTTGTAGGAACTGCTCCTGTCGAGGGCTCCTTCCGGATCGATGTAGGCAGAATGTTTCTTGATAGGAGAGAAGTACTCGAGGTTTTCCCCGGTGAAGTAGATCCTCATGTTGCTCAGACCGACGTGCTTGATAGCCTTCTTAGGAAGGGAATATCCGATCGAGACGTTCTTGATACGGAGATACCTCAGATTCTGGAGGTAACGGGTGTTGTTGTGGTACAGCTGGCCCTTTCCGTTGTAGGCAAGGTAAGCCACGGCACGTGGGAAATAAGCATCAGTGTTGTTGTAGTCCCAGACATCGTCGATGAAGTTCTTAGGAAGGTAAGAAGTCATAGGCTGGGAGAACGGGCCCCAGAATGCGAACGAATACGGGCTTGGATACCAGTAGTGGTTGCCGGTACCCTGTAGGAATACGGACACGTCGAAACCAGCGTAATCGACTCCGAAAGTGAAACCGTACTGCAGGTGAGGCAGACTGTTACCGATGATCTTGCGGTCACCCGGATCGTTGACGGTATTCGCACCGATGCCGATGATTCCGTCACCGTCAAGGTCTTCATACTTCAGGTCACCAGCCTTCCAGATGCCGCCGGGGATCTTTCCGGCCACATAGGCGAGGTTGACCTTGGATGAATACTCAGCGGCCTCCTCATCGGTCTGGAAGAGGTCGTTCGCCACGAAGCCCCAGATCTCACCGATCTTCTGGCCCACATAGTAGCTCTTCGCGAAAGTCTTTTCCTCGTTCTCGAACTTGGTGATCTCGGAATCGTAGTCACTCAAGGTCGCGCGGAAGTTGTAGCCGAAAGGTCTTCCGCCCAGCATCACCTGGTCCTTCCATGCCAGGGAAAGTTCGTATCCCTTGGTGCGGAGGTCGGCGGTGTTCTGCTTAGGCGCTGCGGCTCCGTATACCGACGGGAGTTCGACACCGTCCGTAAGCATGTGCTTGGTGTCACGGATGTAAGCCTCTCCAGTGAACTGCAGGCGGCTGTTGAACATATCCAGATCGAGACCAGCGTTGTACTGGACTGAAGTCTCCCAGGTGAGGTCAGAAGAGTTAGGAGCGGAAATGTTGGAATATTTGGCAACCGTGGATCCTTCGCCGAAGCTGTAATGGGCGAAGTCGTTCACGTTGATGGAACGGATGTACAGATAATTGCTTACGTTCTGGTTACCGAGGGTTCCGAGGGATGCCCTGAGCTTCAGGTTGTTTATAGTACCGCGGGCGTTGTCGAAGAAAGGTTCTTCGGAAATACGCCAACCCACTGAAACCGATGGGAAGAAACCCCAGCGGTGTCCCCTGGCGAAACGGGAAGTTCCGTCGTAGCGGCCTGAGGTCTCGAAGAGATAGCGTCCCTTGTAGTCATAGTTAAGACGGCCGAAGAAACCGAGCATCGCATACTCAGACTGTCCTCCGGACACCTTCATCACGGTGGAACCGTCACTGTTTGCTCCGACGAGGTCGAGGTCGCTGAGTTCCGTGGAAAGGAGATAATCTCCTACCGCTCCGATCTGCTTGAGATGCTGGGTCTCGTAGTTCGCACCGGCCATCACGGTAAGGTGATGGGCATCGGCAAAGGTATTCTCGTACGTTGCATAGAGGTTGGATGAATAGTAGTTGTAAGTGTCGATGGTCTCCGACAGTTCATCCAATCCGGCTCCTGAGATGTAATACTGCATCTCCTGCCCCGGATACTGCCTGTAAGGGATATTCTCCGTACGGTTGGTGTTCCTGTTCTGATGGAACCTGTAGGTGAAGTTGCCGATGATCGTCAGCCCGTTGAATGGCTTGATGGTGAGTTCGGAGGTATTGGCGAAATCGGTCTTCCTGTCCACATTGATGTTCTTGCCCTCCGCGAACACGATATGGCGGCCGTTGCCGACAGCATACGATCCGTTGAGGATACCGTTTGCAGGAAGGTAGAGCCAGGAACCATCCGGGTTCTTTGGTGTGAAGATAGGGATAGCGTGTGCAGCGGAATATGCGATACCGTTCTCGACGTTGCCTACACCGATATAGGAATAGGTAGATCCGTAGAATGAGGTATTGTTGCTGAACCTCATGTACTTGTTGATGTCGAAGTCCACCTTGGAACGGAGGTTGAACTTCTTGAACACATCAGGGTTGGCCTTGATGATACCGGTCTCACGGTCGAATCCTCCGGACACGAAATAGCGCATGGACTTGTTGCCCCCGGACATGGATACGTTGTGCTGCTGCACAGGATGCTGGTCGTTGAACATGTAGTGCCACCAGTCGAAGTTACCGTAGTACAGCCACTGGTTCACTCCGTTGCGGACCTCTTCGATGACCCAAGGACGGTCTGGATGCTCGACCTTGTCGTTCACACGGGCGAGAAGCCTCTGCATGTCGACGTCGTTGTAGAGGACGTAGTTGGAGCCCTCGGATGCCTTGCGGAACTTGTTGATCGTATAGACGGACCAGTAACCCCTGGTCTCATAGTCGGTGGAGGTCGTAGGCTCTTCCCAGCCCCAGCGTCCGCTGTAGCGGACCACTGATTTGCCGTGGGAATCGGCACCGCTCTTGGTGGTCACGAGGATGACACCGAATGCAGCACGGGCACCGTAAACGGCTGCCGCAGCAGCATCCTTGATGACGGAGATCGACTCCACATCGTTAGGGTTGACACGGTTGATGTCACCCACTGCGCCGTCGATGAGCACGAGCGGGGAAGCACCGTTGATGGATGTGAATCCTCGGATGTTCAGGGCACCTGTGGATCCAGGGTTACCTGAAGAAGTGGTGATGTTGAGTCCCGGGACGGAACCCTGAAGCATGGTGGAGAGTGAATGGGCCGAACGGTTCTCGAGTTCCTTGGACTCCACGGAAGTGATCGCACCGGTGAGGTTGACCTTCTTCTGTGTACCGTAACCGACCACGACGGTCTCGTTCAGCAGCATCGAGTCCTCCTTGAGGATTACCTGGACCCGGCTGGTGCCTGCTGGCACGAGAACCTTCTGGACTTCATAGCCCATGCAGTTGACCTCGAGGGTCACGTCTCCTGCAGGGACACTGAGTGTGAAACCGCCATCGGAACCGGTCATCGTTCCGTTTGTGGCGGAAGTCATGACGGCTGCTCCAATGACTGGCTGTTGCTGGGTGTCAAGAACTGTTCCCGACACCTGCCTGGTCTGTGCCGACAGCGAGAATGATCCCGCGAGGACCAGCGCCAGGATGGCAGCAAATGCTTTGGTTAGTTTCATGAATGGTTTGATTAAAAAATTGAATGATATAGAATTACTTCTTGTACTTGTAGCTCGCGGTGCCGAAAGCCTTCGGACGGGTCATCGTCTCTGAATATTCATTTCCGAACCTGTCGGTCACCTTGATCTCGAGGGTAGAATTCTCGGACGTCGTCTGGACCGAGAAGAAATGAGGCCAGGATGACGTCACGAAATTGGTGGAGCCCGCCTTGTAGCGTGGAGCGGACATTACGAGCATATGCAGCGGGTCATATGCCACGACGGGTGTAGGAGTAAGCGCCTTGCCGTTTTCGGTGACCGACACCTTCCAACCTTTGTCATATGCCCAGACATTGATCAGCACAGTATTGGCCGCGAAGGAATTGGTCGAAGCGACCATGTTCTTCCATCCGGAGGCATTGTTACCGAGGTCGTCAGTAAGGACTTTCCTGACTTCGTTCATGTCGTAGCTGCGGAACTGGTAGCCAGGATCGGCACCCGCAGACCTGTACTGCCAGGAAATGTCGGTTCCGTTGACCTTGCAAACGGTGTAGCCTCCCGGGGTCCCGTCCTGTGAGAGATTGAATCCGGTGGTATAGTACCCGGACCACCACCAGGAACCGCAGACCGCACCGGCATTGGTCTCGAAGAACCCGTTGGCGCTGTCGTCATATGTGAAATAATTGTGTGTATGGCCGGAGAAAAAATGGACGTTGTAGCCCGTGAGAAGGGAACGGAAAGCCGCGGTGCCGTAGTCCCCGCTTCCGTCGGAATGGGCGGTCAGGCCAGCCTTGCTTCCGGTAGCCCCGTTCGGCCGGTAGGCAGGAGCGTGGGAAGACATTATCACAGGTGTGGATTTGTCCACGGTAGCCAGGTCCTTCTTCAGCCAGTTCATCTGGTCCGAAGTGAAATCGGTGACATACTCGGAACGGTGGTCGGTCGTGATCTTTCCGCTGGCGTTGTCGATGCTGGCCGGGCAGTCCTTGTAATCGATGTCGTCCAGGACGATGAAATGGAACTTTCCGAGGTTGAAGGAATAATAGGTCGGGCAGATCGCGTCGCGGTATGGATTCTCCTTGAGGAAATCCCCCACCTGGCGGTAGTCGTTGTCATGGTTGCCCATCGTATGCCAGATGCATATCCTGCTAAGGTCCCTGTTGATCTCTTCCTTGTACTCAGTGAAACCGAATGAGTTGGCGTACCAGTAGCAGTCCCAGGTCATGTCCCCAAGGGTGAGGCCGTACTGCTTGCCGGAACCGGAATCGATATCACCCTGCATGGATACCATGAAATCCCGGAACTGGTTGATGTCGTTCTGCTTCCTGGCAAGGTGCATATCTCCCATTACATAGAGCGTGAATATGTCATTGTCAGTCCTGATCAACTGGAAATCAGCCCTTTCAGAAGCTGACGACCCCTTGGTGACCGGCTTCCATATATCCGGAATCACTCCGGTCATCGTAGTTTCATATCCCCTCGGGACAGAGATGAACACATAGCCGTACTTCTTCTCTGACCTGATCCTGTACACTCCGTCTGAATTGGTCTTGACGACATCCACTCCGTCAGACATGACGACTCCCTCCACAGGCTGGCCGCCGCAAGTAACCTGACCATATATGCTGGCT
>JAEEGK010003679.1_pt1 | contig 37999 bp, 40 predicted proteins | sample 8958771 | NCBI WGS metagenome assembly JAEEGK01 (sample SAMN16246547, study PRJNA631951) | gut metagenome | biome: gut microbiome; feature: rumen; material: SC-attached | host: Bos | place: Iran: Karaj | collected 2018-10
TCAGGTAGTTCTGGCACCAGTTGTTGAAGTAGGCCATGTTGAAGTCGGAGTGCAGGCCGGCGGAAACATGGAGGATGTCGATGTGATCCTTCAGGTAGCCGATCAGCTCCAGGGTCTCGTCAAAGTGCATGCCTGCCGGAGCGATCTCATCGGCAGAGATGCGGTACTCAATGACGAAGTCCTCGCCGCAGTGACGGCGGATGGAGTCGCAGACCTCGATGGCGAAGCGGGCGCGGCCCTTGGTGTCGCCGCCGTATTCGTCGGTGCGCTTATTGTACAGGGGGCTGGTGAACTGGCTGATGAGGTTGCCGTGGCCGCCGTGGACCAGGACGATGTCCATGCCGGCCCTCTTCATCTTGCCGGCGGCAGCGCCGTACTTCTCCACGGTCTCGTGGATCTTGTCGATGCTCATTTCGATGCAGGGATGGGGCTCGCGGTTGTTCTGCTGGGCAGCCCGGCGCTCGTTGTCGGAAATCCAGGAGGAAGAGCTGTAGGGCCAGTGGCCAACGGTCTCATAGCGGGTGTTCTCACCGTTGTGGTTGATCTCGAAGGAGGCATGGCAGGCATACTGCTTGCACATGTCGGCGTACCAGGTCATGGGAAGGACGCCGTTCTCGTTCATCATGTCCAGCTGATAGGCTTCGTCCTTGCACTCGGTGATGTCGATGGAGCAGTTGCCGACGTACAGGGTGCAGACGCCGCCGCGGGCGAACTGACGGAACCAGTCCACGAAATCGTGGGTCACGCGGCCGTCCTCGCTGGCCAGGTTGGGGGAGGGGGGAGCCAGGGTGATGCGGTTCTTGAAGTCGATACCGCGGATACGAATCGGCTGGAAAACGTGGGAATACTTGGAGCCCATAGGTAGATCATCCTTTCACAATTTTTTACTTATGTTGATACTTTATTTTAGCGGATTTCCCGAAAAAGTACAAGACTTTTATGCCCGTTCCAGAGGAATATCCCCAAGATTTACGGAATTCTTATTCCGGATGGGGGCGATGCGCTTGGGGGTATAACCCTCGGCCTGGATCAGCAGCTCATAGATACCGTGCCTGAGGTCCCGGAACCAGAAATCCCCGAAGGAATCCGTCGTGGCTTCCCAATTTTTGCCGCCGCTGCTCAGGAGGCAGCGGGCCCCCTCCACGATCAGCTTCTTTTCCGGGTCATAGAGGGTCCCCGCGATGAAGCAGCCGGGCACGTTGCGGTAGAAGACCCTGGGGTGCAGCCCGGTCTCCGGCTGCCAGACCTCCGCGCCGTCGATCTCGTCGGCAAGGTCGGCCTCCTCGCCGAAGCTGATGGCCTCCGTGGGGCAGGCCTCGACGCAGCGGGGCATTTTGGCCCCGTGGTCCAGCAGGTGGGCGCAGCCGGTGCATTTCTGGGCTACCCCCAGTTCCGCATTCATGTATATGACGCCGTAGGGGCAGGCGTCGCGGCAGACTCCGCAGCCGGTGCACTTCTCCGGCTCGATGAGCACCAGCCCGTCCTCCCGACGGACGATGGCCTTTTCCGGGCAGGCTTCCAGGCAGGCGGCCTTGTCACAGTGGTTGCAGAGGCGGGGCAGATAGTGGATGCGTACCTTGGGGATGGTGCCCATCACCTGTTCCTCCACCCGCATCCAGAACTGGCCCACCTCCGGCTGGGGCCTGGCGTAGGGGCTCCAGTCGTTGCCCACGTGTTCATCCTTGCAGGCGATCTGGCAGTTGTAGCAGCCGTTGCACTTGGCCGCGTCGATCACAAAAGCAAGTGCCATATGAATTCTCCTAATAATGATTTATTATATTATAGCGCAAACCCTTTTGCGATGCAATGATAATAAAACGTCAGGCGAAAAGAAGGGGACGCCTGCAGAAGCAGGCGTCCGTCTGAATTTGGAATTTGCCTCGCAGAGTTCGCGCCCGCAGGCGCGAAAAAACCGGAATCATTTTGGGGCGGAATTCACTTCTGTCCCAAAATACCTCTCGCGGAGCGGACTGTGCGAGCGAAGCGAGTGCGGGTAGCGGAGCGGCAATCCCACTCAAATCGGAGCCCAGCGGAGCGGGTCCGATTTGACTCAGTAATCGTAATCGTGAGCATCCTGAAGGATCTGGTCCTTCACCTTCATCAGGCGGGTGGTGGTGCTGCGCTCGTTCTCCTCCAGCTTCATGGAGATATAGCGGATGGTGTCCTGCATTTGGGGGATCATGACGTATTCCAGGGCGTTGACACGCCGCCGGGTACGCTCGATCTCCGCCGCCATGAGCTGCATGGATTTCTCCGCCCTGGCCAGCTCCAGCATATCCCGGAAAACTTCGCTGAGCCGGTCGATGCTCTCGTCCAGCTCGCCGGAGGTCATAGCGTAGCCATAGGGGTAAATATCCTCGGCGGCGTCGGTTCGGGTACGGAAGCCGTATTCGGGGATGTTGACGCTCATGATGTTTTTCAGCTGGATATCCACTTCCACTCCCTGTTTGGGACAAAGGAGGGATTGCTCCAGGATCTCCGGGCTCATGAGCCGGGAAGCGTCGGCCATGCGGGCCATGGCTTCCTCAAGGCCCTTTTCCACCTTCTGGCGCAGGGCCTTGTTCTCCCGCACGATCTGAAGAAAATTGCGCATCAGCTCGTCCCGCTTGTCCTTCAGCAGCTTGTGGCCGCGAGTGGCGGTCTTGAGCCGGGCCTTGGTCTTCTTCAGCTCCATGCGGGTCGGCTTGATATCCGACATAACCGCCATGCTCAGCCCTCCTTGGGAAGATACTTCTCGATATACTCCAGCTTGATGCGCTTCAGCTCACTAGTGGGCAGGATGGACAGCAGCTTCCAGCCGATGTCCAGGGTCTCCTCGATGCTGCGGTCCGTCTCCTGGCCCTGGCCGATGTATAGCCTTTCAAATTCGCCGGCGAACTTAGCGTAGAGCTTGTCGGTGTCGGAGAGGGCGGCTTCGCCCAGAATGGTCATCAGCTCGGCGGCGTCCTTGCCGGCGCTGTAGGCGGCAAAGAGCTGGTTCATGGTGCCGGAATGGTCCTCTCTGGTCTTGCCCTCGCCGATGCCCTTGTCCTTCAGACGGCTCAGAGAAGGGAGCACGTCGATGGGGGGCAGGAAGTTTTTCAGATACAGCTCGCGGGAAAGGATGATCTGCCCCTCGGTGATGTAACCGGTCAGGTCGGGGATGGGATGGGTGATGTCGTCCTCCGGCATGGTCAGGATGGGGATCAGGGTGATGGACCCCTTCTTCCCCTGGCGCCGCCCGGCCCGCTCGTACATGGAGGCCAGGTCGGTGTAGAGGTAGCCGGGATAGCCCCGGCGGCCGGGTACTTCCTTGCGGGCGGCGGAGATCTCACGGAGGGCTTCGGCATAGTTTGTGATGTCCGTCATGATGACCAGCACGTGCATGTTCTGTTCAAAAGCCAGGTATTCCGCTGCGGTGAGGGCCATGCGGGGGGTGGAGATGCGCTCCACGGCGGGGTCGTTGGCCAGGTTGGAGAACATGACGGTGCGGTCCAGAGCGCCGGTGCGCCGGAACTCGTTGACGAAGTATTCCGATTCCTCGAAAGTGATGCCGATGGCGGCGAAGACCACGGCAAAGGGATCGCTGGTGCCCAGCACCTTGGCCTGGCGGGCGATCTGGGCCGCCAAGTTGGCGTGGGGGAGGCCGGAGCCGGAGAAAATGGGCAGCTTCTGCCCCCGGACCAGGGTATTCAGTCCGTCGATGGCGGAGATGCCGGTCTGGATGAATTCGGAGGGATAGTCGCGGGCGGCGGGGTTCATGGGCAGTCCGTTGATATCCTCATATTTATCCGCCAGGATCTCCGGCCCGTCGTCGATGGGACGGCCCATGCCATCGAAGACGCGGCCCAGCATGTCCGGGCTGACCGCAAGCTGCATGCCGTGGCCTAGGAAGCGGACCTTGCTCTCCGCCAGGTTGATGCCGCTGGAGGAGTCGAACAGCTGTACCACAGCCCGGTCCCGGTCTACCTCCAGCACCTTGCAGCGCCGGACTTCGCCGGAGGGAAGCTCGATCTCCGCCAGCTCGTCGTAGGTGACGCCCTCTACGTTTTTGACGATCATCAGAGGGCCGGAAATCTCCCTTATGGTCCTGTATTCCTTAATCATGGCTGGCCTCCTTGATCTGCGCCGCCATATCGTCGGCGATCCGGGAATATTCTTCCGCGTAGGTCTCCGCGGGCACGGATTTGGCGCGGCCGATGCGGTCCCTGGCTTCGATCTTCACGAGTTTGTTCATGTCTGCCCCGGCGTTGATGGCCTTGCGGCAGAGCTCGTCGTACCGCAGGATGATATCGAGAAGCATGGCCTGGCGCTCGTAGGTGGAGTAGTTGTCGATATCCACAAAGGCATTCTGCTGCAGGAAGTCCTCCCGCACCATCTTGGCCGTTTCCATGGTGAGCCGGTCCCCGGCGGAGAGGGCGTCCTGGCCCACCAGCTTCACGATCTCCTGCAGGCTGTTTTCCTCCTGCAGGATGGCGACGGCCTTGGCCCGGTTTTCCAGGAAGCTCCGTCCCAGGTTTCGGTCATACCAGGAGCGCAGGTTGTCCATGTAGAGGGAATAGCTGTTGAGCCAGTTGATGGCGGGGAAGTGGCGGGCGTGGGCCAGGTTGGAGTCCAGGCCCCAGAAGACCTTGACGATGCGCAGGGTGGCCTGGGACACGGGCTCAGAGGTATCGCCGCCCGGAGGGGAGACGGCGCCGATGGCGGTGAGGGAGCCTCTCCGGGGCTCGGAAGCCAGGCATTCCACGCAGCCGGCCCGCTCGTAGAACTGGGCCAGGCGGGAAGCCAGATAGGCGGGATAGCCTTCTTCGCCGGGCATTTCTTCCAGGCGGCCGGACATCTCGCGCAGAGCCTCGGCCCAGCGGGAGGTGGAGTCGGCGATGACGGCCACGTCGTAGCCCATGTCCCGGAAGTATTCGGCGATGGTGATGCCGGTGTAGATGGAGGCCTCACGGGCCGCCACGGGCATGTCGGAGGTGTTGGCGATGAGGACGGTACGCTTCATCAGAGGTTCGCCGGAGCGGGGGTCCTGCAGCTCCGGGAATTCCATCAGCACGTCCGTCATCTCGTTGCCCCGCTCGCCGCAGCCGATGTAGATGACCACGTCCACGTCGGACCACTTGGCCAGGGCATGCTGCACCACGGTCTTGCCGCTGCCGAAGGGGCCGGGCACGGCGGCGGTGCCGCCCTTGGCGATGGGGAAGAGGGTGTCGATGACCCGCTGCCCGCTCTGCATGGGGGTGTCGGGCAGGAATTTGCGCTTATAGGGACGATTGCGGCGCACTGGCCAGGTCTGCATCATGGTGAGCGCTTTCCTGCTGCCGCCCCGCATGGTGACGTAGCCCACGGGCTCCAGCACCGTGTAATCGCCCTCGCTGATGGATTCCAGCTCGCCGTCCACCCCATGAGGCACCATGATGCGGTGGGTGATGGCGCTGGTCTCCTCCACCGTGCCGATGATATCGCCGCCGCTGATATGGCAGCCCGCTTCCACTACGGGGACGAAGTGCCATTTCTTCGTGCGGTTCAGGGCGGGCACGTCGATGCCCCTGGCAATGGTCTCGCCTGCCAGGGCGCGGATCTCCGTCAAGGGGCGCTGGATACCGTCGTAAATGCTCTCCAGCAGGCCGGGGCCAAGCTCTACGCTGAGGGGAGCGCCGGTGGTGACGACCTCGGCGCCGGGACCGAGCCCCGCGGTCTCCTCATAGACCTGGATGGAAGCCTGGTCGCCTGTCATGGTCAGGATCTCGCCCTTCAGGCCCTGTTCACCAACCTTGACCACGTCGGCCATCCCGGCGTCGGCCAGGCCTTCGGCCACCACCAGAGGGCCGGATACCTTAATGATTTTTCCCATATGTTCGATAACTCCATTCCTATTGAATGAGAAGCCAGGAAGATGCGATTTCAGAGGATACTGCTGCCTACGGCCCGCTCCACCGCATGGTTGAGGGCGGTCATGCCCAGGTTGAGGGTGCCGTTTTTCGAGGGGATGGGGATGATGGCGGGGATCAGCTCATCCTTCAGGGCGTCGATCTCCGCCCGCAGGGGAATGGTGAGCTCCTCGGTGATGTAGAGGATGGCATAGGCGGGGTCTTCGGCCTGGATGACGGCGGCGAAGACGGCCTTTGCGCTCTCCTTATCCGCGGGGAACACGTCCAGCCCCAGGGCCCGGAAGCCCATCACGCTCTCCCTGTCGCCGATGACGGCGATCTTATATCCGTTCATGTGCTTTGCTCCTCTATCTGATAAAGGTAGCGGATGAGGACGTTTTCTCCGAAGCAGACGTATTTCGCCTTTTCCATATAGGCATTCAGACAGCCGCGCACAGCCCGCTCAAAGGGGGTGAAGCCCTCGCCCCTGACGGCTTTTTCCGCTTCGGCAAGGGAAGAAGCCAGCGCCGTGGACTTGAAAAGCCCCAGGACCGCTGCCGCATCCGGGTAGGCTGCGGTGATCGCGGTGCTGCGGACGCTGCCGCAGTCGGTCAGTACGCTTTTCAGCTGCTCCGGGCGGACGCTGCTCTTCAGCATTCGCACCAGGGCCCGCAGGTTCAGCGCGTCGGCATACAGGGCGGCATAGCCCAGCAGGAATTCGCTGCGCGTCTTCTCCGCCGTGTCTTTCATTTCCTTCACGTAGGCCTTGTCCAGGATGAAATCCGCCAGACGCGGGTCGGAGGTCCGGCCCAGGGTCTCGGAGGATTCCTTCAGCGCCGCGGCAAAACCGGCAGGTAGGCTGCCATAGTTTTCCGTGAGGCAGGCCTCCGTCAGCATTGCCGGGCTGATGCGGCCCATGGGCAGGTAGAGGCGGCTGTTGTCCTCGCCTGCGGCCACGCTTTTCAGATAGACCTTGGCGTTGTGGTAATCATACTTCAGCCGGAAAAAGTCCACGATCTGCGGATCGGGGGCCAGGGAACTGAGCTCCCGGAAGGCGGCGGCTTTCTCCTCGGCTGTCTCCCCGCTGCGGGCGCTTTTGGCCTGGAGATACGCGGAGAGGTAGAGATAGTCCGTATCCTTGATCTTTTTCACGTCGTTTCCTCAGCTGAAAAGCAGCCCGGCCGCCTCCCCGGCAAGCTCGCTGCGGTGCAGGTCTGCCAGGGTGTCCAGGGCGCAGTTTACTTCGATCCGGCCCTGGGAGAGGATCAGCCCGCCCACGATGGGCCGGGTCTCCACCGAAAGGGTCAGCTTCGTACCGGCGTTTTTCAGCGTCTCCATCAGAGCTCCGCCGTATTTTGCCCTGTCCTCCGGATTAAGGATGATCTCCTCACTGCCGGTCTCGGAGGCCTTCCGGGCAAGGGAAGCCAGCAGTTCGACATAACGGCCGTCGTCCATATTCCGGAGGTAGAGGACGGCCCGGTCAAATGCCTCGGACAGAAGGTCCTGCTTTACGCGCAGGGTCTCCTTCCGGGCCTCCGTCTCGGCAGAGGACACCAGCAGAGCGTACTGCTTTTCCGCCTCCGCGTCGGCTTCGGCCAGCAGGGATTGCCGCAGCTCGGCAGCGTGCCGATCCGCGTTTTCCTTCTGCTCCCTGGCGCGGGCTTCCGCCTCCGCTTTCAGCGCCGTAGCTTCCTGCTGCGCGTCGGAGACGATCCGGGCAGCGACTTTGTCTATCCCGTTCATCGGCATCTCAGCGCACGTTCAGGATCATCAGGATGGAAGCGATCAGGCTCAGGATCGCGTAGAACTCCACGATGACGCAGAGGATGATGCCCTTGGACCAGTCATCGGGCTTCTTGGCAACGATGTTGATGCAGGACGCGGCAACGCGGCCCTGGGCCTTGGCGGAAATGAGACCGCCCAGCATCATGGGAACGCAGGCCACCAGATAGCCCAGGCCCTGGGTCAGGCTCAGCTGCTGCAGGCCGCTGCCACCGAAGATGCCGATCTGGAGAAGCACGAAGAACCAGATAACGAAGCCGTACAGGCCCTGGGTGCCGGGAACGACCTGCAGGATCAGGCACTTGGTGAACTGTTCGGGGTCTTCGCTGATGAGGCCGGCGGCCGCTTCACCGGTCATGCCGGTGCCCTTGGCAGAGCCGATGCAGCTCAGAACGGCAGCCAGGCCGCCGCCGAGAAAAGCAAGGGCGAGCCCTCCGAAAGCAGTGATAAGCTCAAGCATGGTTTGTTTCCTCCTTGACGATGTCAAAATACTTTGTTTTCACTTCAAGCGGACGGAAGGCTTTGCCGCCGTCCGCGTAGAATTTGCCGAAGAACTCCAGATACTGGAGACGGGCAGCGTGGACGTAAGTACCGATCACGTTGATGCCGATGTTGAAGACGTGGCCGATGATGAAGATGGGAATGAACAGGACGATATTCCCGAACAGACCGCCCAGGATGTTGACGATGCTGGCGACGATGCCGCCTGCCAGCATCAGGGCCATGATGCGGGAATAGGAGAGGATATCGCTGAAATAGCTGGTGATATCGTAGAGGCTGGCAAGACCGCCCACCAGCTTGCCCGGAATGGTAGGCTTGGCGCGCCCCTGGGTGAGGAGCAGGGCCAGCACGCCCGCCAGGGCCACCAGCCAGGTGCCGCCCAGTGCGCCGACGGCGATCCCCGCGAAAAGAAGCCACCAGCTGCCCACGTCCATCAGTGCGTCCCAGGGATGTCCGTCCCGAATCAGGATATAGGCCTTGACGCCCATGCCGAAGAGGATCTGGAACACGCCCAGGGCCAGGGAGATGATGAGTATCTGCAGGGGATTCTCCATGGGCCGCAGCAGAGCGGGCACCGTGACGTCCTTCCCGAAGAGCAGGGCGATCTGCGTGATGGCGTCGCCGAAGAAGCTGCCGGTGAGGATGCCGAAAATGGCGGTGGTGACGCCGCATTCCAGCATCAGCTGCATCATGTTCTTCATGCCCCGCTGGAGCCGGAATTTCTTCTGCACGATCAGGCTCAGGAGAATGAATACCAGACCGTAGCCCAGGTCGTTGAACATCATGCCGAAGAAGATGCAGAAGAAGGGAGCGATCAGGGGGTTAGGGTCTACATTGCGGTAATCCGGCAGGCTGTACATCTCCGTGACCATGTTCAGAGGGCGGGTTATGGAATTGTTCTGCAGCCGGATGGGCACCGTGTCTTCAGGCGTGGGATCGCTCAGTTCCCAGGCGCAGCAATATTCTCCCAGCAGGGCTTCCAGGGCGGCCACATGGGGTTCGTCCACCCAGCCGGTGAGGGCAAAGGCTCGCTCCGTGTTCAGAAGCTTCTGCTGTGCCTCCGCTGCATCGATCTCCAGGGTGAGACGGTCATACCAGAGCTTGATGAGCCTTCGGTGGGCGCCGCATTCCTTCAGGAATGCCAGCGATTCCTCCTCGTCACGCCCCGCCAGCTCTGCCTGCTCCTCCAGCCGGGCGATGTTCTCCCCGGCGGTGCCCCGCAGAGAGGAGGCCGGAGCGGCTTCATAGCCGAAATCCCGCAGGATGTGGGAGAAGCCATCCTCCTCGGATTTCAGGCACACGGCCAGGATGCCCTGCCGTTCCCGGTTCCTTCCTGCTGCGCGGACGCCGCCCTCCAGACCTGCGGTGGAAATGGCTTCCTCCAGCTCCTCGGCTGTTCTCGGCGTGGCGATAGAACCGATGAACACCCTGGAGGAGCGGGTCTCCCTCGTCTCCAGAGGAACCGGAAGGTCCTGCCACAGCAGCAGGGAATCCCGCTGTGCATTCAGCGTGCGGCGCAGTTCCTGATGCTCTCCGAGGGTTTGCACTGCTTCCAGCACGTTGCCGACGGCCCGCATCGCTTCCTCCCGGATATCGGCAAAGAAGTCCGTCTCGGAGATCAGCTCTTTTTCCTGGAAAAGACCGGTCTTGACATATGCGTATTTCTTTAAGTATCGGATCGCGTTTTCCGCGTCCTTCTGCCGGCGGCGCAGGATCTCAGGGTCCCGGTCGTCCGCCCCCCCGGTTATTGGGGATAAGTAGCCCTCCGGCGCGGCTGTGACCCGGATCTCCACGCAGCCCAGCTTTTGCAGCTTCCGCAGCAGCTCGTCCCTCTGGGTGCCCAGCCCTGCCAGCTGCAGCTTTTTCATTTTGACGATCGACATCTCAGAACCCGGCGATCCTTTCCGCCAGCGTTTTCGCTGCCTCATCCAGTCTCTTTTCGGCCTCGGAGCGCAGCTCGGCGTTCTTTACTTCAGCGACGACCTGCAGCTCTGCCTTCCGGTCCTCCGCACGCTTCCGTGCGTTGTCCAAAATCCGCTGTTTCTCGTCCTCGCCCTCTCGCCTCGCCTCGTCCAGCACCCGCTGCCGATAGCCCTCGGCGCTGCCCAGCAGGGCATCCGCCTCGATTCGGGCTTCCCGGCGAATACGATCGGCTTCCTTTTCAGCCTGAAGGATCGCGTCGATGCCGTCCATAAGCATTACCCTCCATTCTTTGATTCAGACACTAAACTACAAAATTATACAGTGAAGAACATGCAAAAAGCAAGAGGTTCCGGGTAATTTTGCGGTTTTTCCCAGATTCTTTTATAAAATATTATTAAAAGGGCTTGTTGGAGCCGATGCGGCCCAACAAGCCCTTTGCAGTCAGCCCAAAGCTCAGCTGCAGTAGCGCTGCCGGGATGCTTTGTAGACTTCCTCCGTGAAGGCTTCCGTCTGGGCGAAGCGGCCGTAGTGACCGAAGATGGCAGGCTTGCCTTCCTGGGTATACATCTTGACGAATTCCCTGGCCCGTTCCCGCTGCTCCTCCAGGCTGGTTTTCTCGGGGTCGAACTGATCCGGCCAGACGCCCAGCACGATCTTGTCGCCCCAGCGTTCGTAAAGGGCGTGGATATCGTTCATCAGCTGGGGATCCCACTCGTCGAAGCCGCCGTCGATGAAGCACTGCACCCGGCTGTCCACGTGGCCGCATGAGTGGAGGGTGGCGTAGCGGCCTCTGGCGTGGATATGCCCGGTCAGCTGCCGCATGAAGGGCACGAAGTATTCATAGGCGATTTCCTCGGAGAAGAAGGGGGCTTTCTGGGCGCCCCAGTCGTCGTGGATGTTGAAGCCGTCCAGCATGGGCCAGGTCTCGCAGAGCTTGTCCACCAGCTTGCAGGCGAAGTCGGTGGTGGCCTGGAACAGCTCCTTTACCGCATCCTGCTGTTCCTCGTCGATGAGGGCCATGGCGGCGGGGGCGAAGTCCATGAAGGAGATCAGCCGCTCGAACCAGAAGCCGTTGACCAGGCTGAGCTGATAGGCAAAGCGCCCGTCGATCTTGACCTTCTGGGCTTCTGCCTTCCAGTCGAAGCTGTCCAGGTCGGGGAAGCGGATCTTGTCCTTCCATTCCCGCACGTCGCCGAGCATCGGCTCGCCGGGCCGCACGATGCTGCCGCCCACGGCGGGCACCCATTCCCACTCGATGCCGAAAACGTCCTTGTTGTCATGGCCCATGCCCCTGCCGAAATTGTCATTGTAGATCGCGGAGCTGAGCATCTTGTGCTCCTGGCCGGTGGGCATCCAGAAGGGACGCTTTTCATAGAACAGGGCCATCATGTTTTCACGGGAAGTGACGGGGGTGTTGCGCAGCGGGGTAGAGGGGCCGCCGAACCAGCCGGGCAGCTCGTCCACCACGTCCAGCTCTGCGGGGACATAGGGTATCTTGCGGAACATAATCATTCACTCCTTGTTCAGATGTACGGACCGTTGATTGATTTCTAACGCTATATGATTTCCAGGACCTTGACCAGGTTCTGATAGCTGCGCAGGAAGCTGTCCAGCTCCAGCTGTTCGTCGGGGGTGTGGCAGCCGGACATCTTTGGACCGTAGGTGATGATGTCCATCTGGGGGTACCGGCCCTTGAAGATGCCGGTCTCCAGGCCGCCGTGGGTGGCCTGCTCCTCCAGATCGATGCCCTGGGACGACAGTACCTTTCGCAGGGCGTCCCGCAGGGGGGAATCCTCGCTGTAATTCCAGCCGTCGTAGTCGTTCTGCACCTGGATGAAACCGCCGAAAATGCTGCTGACGGCCTCGATCTGGCGGCTGATCTCCTCCCGCATGCTGCGGACCGGGCTGCGGATGCAGAAGTCGAAGTCGATGTTCTCCGCCGTCTGGATCAGGACCCCCAGGTTCAGGGAGGCAAAGGGGATGCCCAGCTTGGGGGATCTCTGCAGCATGCCGTTGGGCAGCATATAGCCCATGGTGACGAGGGCGCCGGTATCCTCCTGGGTGATGGCGCTGTCCACCTTGTCCGCGTCCTGCAGCTCGATGGCCAGATCCGGGTCGGCTTCGATCAGCTCCTCCTTCAGGTCCGCGGCGATCTGGTCCACGTATTTCTCCAGCATGGGGGCGGAGAACGCGGAGGCGAAAAGGACCGCGAATTCCCTGGGGATGGCGTTGTCCTTGGCCCCGCCGGTGATGCGGATGATGCGGATGTCCACGCCCCGTTCCATCAGCTGATATAGCATGCGGAAGCCAAGCTTGATGGCGTTGCCCAGGCCCTGGTCGATGCAGCTGCCGCTGTGTCCGCCCTTCAGCCCCGTCACCGACAGCAGGTAGCAGGGGGAGGTATTCTCACTGAAAATGATGGGGCAGCGGGCCAGCAGCCGCCGTCCGCCGGAGGAGGTAACGCAGGTGCACGTCTCCCCGTGCCCGTCCAGGCCGATCATGCGCCGGGCGGTGATCAGATCCTTTTTCAGGCCGCGGGCGCCGTCCATGCCTGTTTCCTCATTGGCGGTGAAGACGCATTCCAGAGGCGGATGGCTGAGGCTGCCGTCTTCCAGAATGGCCAGCATCCAGCTGACGCCCACGCCGTCGTCTGCGCCCAGGGTGGTGCCGTCGGCCCGGAGTATATTTCCGTTTTGAACGAGACGCAGGGGGTCAGTGGTGAAATCGTGGCCCCGGCCGCCCACCTGCTCGCAGACCATGTCCATATGAGCCTGGAGCATCAGGGGGCGCTCCTGCTCCCGTCCCTGGGAGCCGGGCTTGTAGATGACGACGTTGTTCAGCGCGTCCCGCACATGCTTCAGCCCCTGCTTTTCGGCAAAGGCGGCGAGATAGCGGCTGATGCCTTCCTCGTTGCCGGAGCCGCGGGGGATGGCTGCGATCTCTTCAAAATATCGGTTGATGGGGATGGATACGTCAGTAACGGACATAACGGACCTCCGTGGGATGTAATTATATAAAAGTATATAGTTTTCGATGGAATAAGTCAATTGAAAATGTGCGCTTTGACCAGAGTCACCAGCAGCTTTCCGGGAAAGACACGCCGCTTTCCCGGATAAGCACCGTGCCGAAGGCGGTCTTTCCCCGTTCCTCAAACCCTCTGCGGCGAAAATAGGCGGACTGCCGCGCGGTGCCGCAGAGGGTCACGATATCCAGCCCGGCAAAGCGTTCGGCGGCATAGTCCAACAGCGCGGAGCCTGCGCCGGGGCGGCGGGAGGCCATAAGGTAGAGCTTGCAGCAGGGCTCCTCCGGGGAGAAATCCCAGGTGGGGGAGGGCACGGCCTGCCCCGGCAGGCTCCAGAGGGCCGCTGCTGCAAGCATCCCGTCTTCCATGACCCTGTGGATCTCCCCCTCCCTGGCATAAGCGTCCACGAATTCCCCGCAGTGGGCCCTTCCCACCGCCGGATCGGGAAAAGCGGCCCGGAACACCGGGTCTGCGGACAGCTTTTTGTAAAACAGGGCAGCGACGGCCTTCTGCTCCGAAGCGCCGATGCTCCCGCTTTCGATTTTCAGCATGTTCATCACCCCATGAGAACTATACCATGTTTCAATTGTCAAATCCACAAGGAACGGTTATAATGATTACATGAAATGTATGCTTTGCCCCCGTCTCTGCGGGGTGGAACGTGCCGCCGGGAAAACCGGCTTCTGCGGCGCCCCGGCGCTGCCGGTGGTCGCCCGCGCGGCCCGGCATGATTGGGAAGAACCCTGCATCAGCGGCAGCCGGGGTTCCGGCGCCGTCTTCTTTTCCGGCTGCAACCTGGGCTGCGTTTACTGCCAGAACCGGGAGATCAGCCGTTCCATCCGGGGAAAGCCCCTGGATGCGCCCGCACTGCGTGAGCTTTTCGCCCGCCTGCGGGATTCCGGCGTCCACAATATAAACCTGGTCACCGCAACCCCCTATGCCGATGTGATCGCCGAAGCCCTGGAGGTTCCCCCCGGTATCCCGGTGGTCTGGAACTGCGGCGGCTACGAGCGGGTGGAGACCCTGCGTATGCTGGAGGGGAAGATCGACGTCTACCTGCCGGATATGAAATACGCCGACGATCATTTGGCGAAGGAACTCTCCGGCGCGGGGGATTACTTTGAAATCGCCGACGCCGCCATCCGGGAGATGGTCCGTCAGACGGGGCCCTGCAGAATTGACGATGAAGGTCTGCTGCAGCGCGGGGTGCTGGTGCGGCACCTGGTGCTGCCGGGCTTCCTTGCAAATTCCAAGGACGTTTTGGAATGGTTCGCAGACGCCTTCCCGAAGGGGGAGGCGATGCTGAGCCTCATGGCCCAGTACACGCCCAATGGTTTCGGCGGACCGGAGCGGCGGCTGCGGGAGGAGGAATGGCGAGAGGTGGCGGATTACCTCTATATGCTGGGGATTCGCAGCGGGTATGTGCAGGAGCTCTCCAGCGCGGAGGGGGAGTACGTGCCCAGCTTTGACGGGACGGGAGTGGAATGACCAGAGACGAACTGAGGGAAAAAGCGCTGGCGCTGCCGCTGCAGCCCGGCGTCTATATCATGATGGACCGCATGGGCGAGGTCATCTACGTGGGGAAGGCCAAAAAGCTGAAGAACCGGGTGGTCAGTTATTTCCGGGAGGGGAACCACAGCCCCAAAACGGAGGTGATGGTCTCCCACGTCAGCGATTTCGACGTGATCATGGTGCGCAGCGAGTTCGAGGCCCTCATCACGGAGAACCAGCTTATCAAGCATCATAAGCCCCGCTACAACATCCTTTTGAAGGACGACAAGGGCTATCCCTATCTTCGCACGGATCTGCGCCAGCCCTACCCGACCTGGAAGGTGGTGGGGCGTCCGGGGAAGGATGGGGCCCGCTATCTGGGACCCTACGGCAGCCGCACCACCCTCTTTGCCGCCCTGAATGCGGTCACCAAGGCTCTGCGCCTGCCCCAGTGCAGCCGCCGCTTCCCGGCGGACATCGGCAAGGAGCGGCCCTGCATCAATAAAGAGATCGGCCTCTGCGAGGGCTGGTGCACCGGCACGCCGGACGGGGAAGCCTTCCGGGCGAGGATCGGCGACGCCCTCCTGGTCTTCGAGGGGAAGTCCGACCAGCTGGAAAAGCAGGTGCAGGGGGAGATGGAAGAGGCCGCGGAGGCCCTGGATTTTGAAAAGGCAGCCCTCTTACGGGACCGGCTGCGGGCCCTTCATTCCTTGGGAGAGAAGCAGCTGGCCGTTTCCGGCGCTAAGGCGGATACGGATGCCGTGGGCTTCTATCGGGGCGCGGCCAAGGCCTGCTTCGTGGTGCTGCATTATATCAGCGGCAAGCTGCTGGATAAGGACCTGACCCTGCTGCCCATCCCCATGGAGGAGGACGAGGAGGTCCTCAGCGCCCTGGTGCGGCAATACTACCTGCAGCGGGGCGTCTGTCCGAAAACGGTCCTGCTGCCGAAGATGCCGGAGGACGGAGAGGAACTGGAGCGCCTGCTTTCGGAAACTTATGAGCATAAGGTGAGCCTCCACGTGCCCCTGCGGGGGGATATGCGCCTCCGCATGGAGACTGCCGGGATGAATGCGCGGCAGGAGACGGAGCGGGCCACGGATCGGGAGGAACGGGTCTCCGGCATCCTCACCTGGCTGGCGGAGGCGGCGGGCCTGCCGGAGCCGCCCCGGCGCATCGAGGCTTACGACGTATCCAACCTTCACGGGGAGGATACGGTTTCCTCCATGACGGTCTTCGTGGACGCAAAGCCCCTGAAGCGGGACTACCGCCGCTTCAAAATGAAGGAAGCCGCCCAGGGGGACGACTACGGCAGCATGCGGGAGACCCTGCGCCGGAGGCTGGCGGAATACCGGGAAGGCAACGAGCGCTTTGCTACCCTGCCGGACCTGTTCCTCATCGACGGGGGCAGCGTCCACGCCGCGGCAGCCGTGGAGGTGCTGCGGGAATTCGACCTGGAAATCCCGGTGCTGGGCATGGTGAAGGACGATAAGCACCGAACCCGCGCCTTGGCCGCGCCGGACGGGAGAGAGCTGGGGCTGGAGGGGAATCCCGCCGCCTTCGCCCTTATTGGGCGCATCCAGGAGGAGACCCACCGTTTCGCCATCGAATACCAGCGCAGCCTTCGCAGCCGCCATATCGGCTCCGAGCTGGACAAGATACCCGGCGTAGGGGAGAAGCGAAGGAATGAGCTGCTGAAACGTTTCCGCTCCGTGAAAGCCGTGGCGGCGGCCTCGGAGGAGGAACTGCGGAGCGTGCTGGGCGCGGCGGCGGCGAAGTCCGTATACGCCTGGTTTCACCGGGAACCGGAGGAGGGAGAAGATAACGCATGAGAGTGATCACCGGCATCGCCAGAGGGCGAAAACTGAAGGAACCGGAGGGCATGGACATTCGCCCCACCGCCGACCAGGTGAAGGAAGCGGTGTTCAACATCATACAGGGGGATGTGGAGGGAAGAGCCTGTCTGGACCTCTTTTCCGGTACCGGCCAGATGGGAATAGAGGCCCTGTCCCGCGGCGCGGAGAGCTGCGTGTTCGTGGATGCGGACCGGGCCGCGGTCAAGCTTACAAAGCTGAACCTGGAGAAGACCGGGCTGCCCGGACAGGTATTCCAGGCGGACGCCCTGCGCTTTCTGGAATCCAGGGAGAAATACGACATTATTTTCATCGATCCGCCCTATCGTGCCGGACTGTATGACCAGGTCTTGCAGCGTATAAAAGATTTTGACAAATTGCGTACCGGTGGTATAATGGTCGTTGAAAGTTCTGCGGATTTCGAGCCGGAAGCCCCCGGTGCGCCGTATTGCAAGCTGCGCAGTTATCGCTATGGGAAGGTTCGGATCACGACATTTACAAAGAGAGAGGGATCGGAACCGTGACCACAGCGGTCTATACCGGCAGCTTTGACCCCATCACCCTGGGCCACCTGAACTTGATCAAGCGGGCCTCCAGAGTGTTCGACAGGGTCATCGTCTGCATCATGTACAACAAGGACAAGAATCCCCTCTTCACCATGGAGGAGCGGGTCCGTCAGGTGACGACGGTGACGGCTCGTTTCCCCAATGTGGAGGTGGACTCCTCCGACATGCTGGTGGCGGAATACGCCCGCATGAAGGGGGCCGGCGTCGTGGTGCGCGGCCTGCGTGCCGTGTCCGATTATGAGAAGGAATGCCAGATGGCGCTGATAAATAAGCGGCTGAACCCGGACCTGGAGACCTTCTTTTTGCCGGCCAGTGAAAAGTACATGTATCTGAGCTCCAGTGCCGTCAAGGAGTTGGCGCTCTTCGGCGCGGATCTCAGCGCCTTCGCGCCGCGCGAGATCATCGGGGAGATCGAGGCGAAATACGATGGGAAAGGACGGAAGTAACAATGGCAAGCGGCATCAATGAACTGATCGATCAGCTGTATGCGTCCATTTCGGATGCGAAGGGCTTCCCGCTCAGCGTGGATAAATGCATCCTGGATAGGGATCATGCCCTGGACCTGCTGGACGAGATCCGGGCCCAGCTGCCCGCCGAGGTGGCGGAGGCCAAGCGGCTCGTGAGCGCCAAGGCGGAGGTGATCCGCAAGACGAGGGAGGAAGCGGAACAAATCAAGAAGGACGCGGCGGCTGAGGCTGCCCGCATGGTGGAAAAGGAAAGCATCGTCATCGCGGCCAAGAAGCGGGCCCAGGAGATCGTGGACGAAGCCCAGCAAAAGTCCGAAGAGCTCCGCCGTGCCTCCAGCGGCTATGCGGACGAGCTGCTCAAGCGCACGGAGGATACCCTGAATCAGGCTCTCGACGGAGTGCGCCGCAGCCGCACCAGCTTCCGCAATGCCTCCGGATTCTCGGATTTCTAAAAATCTTATCATCAGAAAGTCGTTGTATTTATGAAGAAGTGTATTCTGAGCGTCGGCATCGTAGTGCTCATCATTGCACTGCTGCTGTTTGGCGTGTTTTTCGGTTTTAACCTTGGCATCGTCAATATCGAACCCCTGCGGGACGGGATTTCCCTGGGCCTGGACCTGGTGGGCGGCAGTGAGATCACCTATGAGGCCATAGTGCCCGACGGGATCTCCGACAGCGAACTGAAGCAGAGCATGGAGGCCGTGCAGACCATGCTGCGCCAGCGGCTCAACAGCATGGGCTATACGGAAGCCTCTGTCGTCCTTTCCGGCGACCGGGGCGTCAACGTGTCCATCCCCAACGTGTCCAATCCGGAACAGGCCCTGCAAATGCTGGGCAGCACGGCGGTCATTGAATTCCGGGACTATACCGGCAAAGCCATCATCACCGGTGAGGATATCGAATCCGCCACGGCTGCCTATATGCCCAGCGGGACCGGCGGCGTGGACGAATACATCGTCTCCCTGAAGCTGACGGCGGAGGGGCAGGCGAAATTCCGGGACGGGACGAGGAGCGTAGCCGCGCTCAGCGACCCCGACCTGCGGTGGGTGTCCATCGTGCTGGACGAGGAAGTCATCAGCTCTCCCCGTGTCAGCGAGGAGTACGCGACCACCGGCATCGATACGGATTCCCCCATCATCCAGCTGGGGGACGGCACTGACGTGGAGTATGCCACTTACCTTGCGGGCATCATCAATTCCGGCGCCCTGCCCTTCAAGCTGCAGGACACCAAGCTGCAGGCCGTGGGCGCTTCTCTGGGTGAGCGCAGCCTGGAGACGGGCATCACCGCGGGCATCATCGGCATCATCCTGGTGATGATCTTCATGATCGTCGTCTACCGGATCCCCGGCGTCATCGCCGACCTGGCCCTGGTGCTGTATATCGCCCTTTTCCTGCTGGTCATGTCCGCCCTGCGCCTGAACCTGAGCCTGCCCGGCATCGCCGGCATCATCCTGACCATCGGCATGGCCGTGGACGCCAACGTGGTCATATACGAGCGCATTCGGGAGGAACTGATTTCCGGAAAGACCCTGCGCAGTGCCATTGACGCGGGCTTCAGGCGGGCCATCACCGCCATTCTGGATTCCAACATCACCACCATGATCGCCGGTTTCGTCCTCCTGTGGAAGGGCACCGGCACCATCCTGGGCTTTGCCAAGACCCTGCTCATCGGTGTCGTCCTCAGTATGATCTGCATGCTGATCGTGCCCCGCGCCATTCTGCGCAGCTTTGCGGGCCTCAGGAAGTACAATCCCTTCCTCTACGGGCTGCCCCGCAAGGGCGTGAGCGCCGACAGCCTCAATAAGCGCATCGGCTTCGTTTCCAAGGTGAAGATCACGGCGATCATCTCCATCATCCTCTGCATCACCGCCGTCGTCTCCCTGATCCTCCTGCCTTTCGGGGTGAACCTCTTCAATCTGGACATCGATTTCGCCGGCGGCGTCGTGCTGGAATACGACATCGGCCAGCCCGTCACCAGCGATATCTCCGCTCAGGTGTCGGATATGGTGCAGGAAAAAACGGGGGTGCGGCCATCTGCCGTGGTCCGTGCGGGCGACCGGGGCACCATCGTGAACATCCGCATCCAGGAGCTGACCACCGAACAGCGGGATATGGTGGGCACCGGGCTCACGGAGATCTTCGGCGCGGACAAAGTCCGGATGGAGAGCAGCAACTTCGTCTCCGCTTCTGTGGGCAGGGACATCACGAGAGCCGCTTTCATCACCTCCATCGTTGCGGCGGCGCTGATCCTGGTTTATATCACCATCCGCTTTGAGATCCGCTCCGGTCTGGCCGCCGTGATCTGCCTGATCCACGACCTGATGGTTATGCTCAGCTGCTATGTGATCTTCCGCATCCAGTTGAATATGAACTTCATTGCCGCGGCCCTGACCATCATCGGCTATTCCATCAACGCCACCATCGTGGTCTTCGACCGCATCCGCGAGAATGTGAAGCGCACCGGCGGCCACGAGGACTTCGCCGCCGTGGTGGACCGCAGCATCACCCAGACCCTGCGGCGCAGCCTGGGCACCACAGTCACCACCATGCTGCCCATCATCTTCCTGCTGATCCTGGGTGTTGACTCCCTGCGGAACTTCGCTCTGCCCATCATGGTAGGCGTCATTTCCGGCTGCTATAGCTCCGTCTGCGTGGCCGGTCCACTCTGGAACCTGCTGAAGGGCAAGAAAAACGCCGTCAAGGTCAAATGATTCAAATCAAAGCCGCCGTGCGGTTTCGATTTGAGGGGGATCGCGCTCCGCTCCCCGCAGGCCCCCTAGGGGTGCCCACAGTCCGCTCCGCGAGATGTATTTTTCGCGAGGCACATGTCCCCGCGAAAAATGAGTTTCCGATTTATTCACGCCTGCGGGCGTGAACTCTGCGAGGCTGAACAGCCCTCCGTGCCACCCGGCACGGAGGGCTGTTTTGTCTCTAATTGAAACAGAGCTTCAATTCGAAAAGGATGTTTTGACAGCATCAAAAAGCAGCGCCGCTTGCGGAAAAGCACAGCAATCCGGTAAATAAGGACGCGCACGGAGGTTTCTGCATGTCCGGACCCGCCGAAGCATAGACATGAAGCAAACAAAGGAGGGATGCGGAGCATGAGGGGAACGGAAAGCTATGACCGGGCAGCGCTGCTGCTGCCGGGGGCACTGCGGGCGGAGGCCCTGTTCCAGCCGGATGAGAATCGAAGGCTGGCGGAGGAACTGCGGCTGCGCTGCGGACTGGGTGCCTGTCTGCGCCTGCCGGGACAGACGGTGCACTTTCATACGCCGGTGGGCCGGGAGGAGATCGAAGAGACGCTGGAACGGGCGACGAAGAGCAGCTTTTATGCGGCGGAGGAAAGCCTGCGTTCCGGGTATTTCACGGCGGAGGGCGGCTTGCGTCTGGGCCTCGGCGGCAGCCTGCTTCTGCGGAAGGGGGAGCCGGTGGGATTTCGCACCGTTTCCTCCATCAGCATCCGCATCCCCCACGCGGTCAGCTGCGTCACGGACGAGCTTCTGTGCCGCCTGGAGGGAAAAAGCGTGCTTATCTATTCGCCCCCCGGCGGCGGAAAGACCACCTTCCTGCGGGATCTCGTCCGCCGCATCTCCGACGGCGGGCAGCGAGTCTCCCTGGTGGACGAGCGGGGGGAGCTGGCCGCCCTGTGGGAAGGCGTTCCCCAGTTCGACGTGGGCCGCAATACGGACGTGATCGAGGGTTGTCCCAAGCTCCACGCCGCCGAAATGCTGCTGCGCACCATGTCCCCCCAGGTGCTGGCGGTGGACGAACTGAGCAGCGGGGAAATGCCCCTTTTATCCTCGGGCCTGGCAGCCGGGGTGCAACTGCTGGCAACGGCCCATGCCGCGGACCTGGGGGAACTGTGCAGAAGAGGCGTCGGCAGCGGCCGGTTTTCCCTGGCCGTGGGGATCGGCCGGAGCGGGGGAGAGCGCAGGTATCGGGTGGAGGAACTGCCATGCTGAGATGGTTCGGCGCGGTACTGGTGGTCCTGAGCAGCGGGCTCATCAGTATGAACGAGGTCATCCGATCCCGTCAGCGGATCCGTGCCCTGAAGGTGCTGGTGGAAGCCCTGGCAGCCATGCGCGGGGAGCTTTCGGCGCGGCACATGCCCCTGCCGGAGTTGACGGAGCATCTGGCAGCCCGTCAGAAGCAGCCGGCGGCGGAGTTTTTCGGCGCGGTCACCGTCAACCTGCTTCGGCGGGAGCTGCCCTTCTCCGCCGCCTGGGAAATGGCTCTGCGGGAGACGGAACCCCTCTGCCTGTTGCCGGAGGAGCGGCAGGCCATGGAGAATCTGGGCCGGCAGTTGGGGCGCAGCGGACTGGACCGGCAGACGGAAGCCATCCTCGCCGCGGAGAAGAAGCTGGCCCTCTTCCTGGAACTGGAGGAGCGGGAGCATATGAAGAAAAGCCGCCTGCGGGCTGCAATGGGAGTAGGGGCAGGGGCGGCGTTGGCGATCCTGCTGCTGTGAGGAAAGCATATGGACATCGAACTGATTTTCAAACTGGCCGCCCTGGGCATCATCGTGGCGGTGCTCACGATCCTTCTGAGCCGCTCCGGCAGGGAGGAGCAGGCGCTGATGGTCACCATCGCCGGGTTGGTGCTTGCCCTCATCATGGTCGTGAAGGAGATCAGCGAGCTGTTTTCTCTCATCCGGCGGCTCTTCGGCTAGAGCATGGATTTCCTGTGGAAATGCGCCACCCTGGGGATCATCGCCTCGCTGCTGGGCTTGGCGTTGCGGAAGGAGCGGGAAGAACAGGCACTGCTGCTGGGCCTGGCCGCCGCCGCGCTGATCTTTGTGTCCGCCTTACAGAGCCTGCAGGGCGTGGAAGAACTCCTGCGCCGGGCCGGAGAGCGGGCCGGGCTAACCGCAGTCCTGACGGTCCCTGTCCTGAAGAGCCTGGGACTGGCGCTGCTGGGGCGCTTTTCCGCTTCCCTCTGCCGGGATGCGGGACAGGCCTCCGCCGCCCAAGCGGTGGAGCTGGCCTCCGCCTGCGCCATCCTCTGCGTTTCCTTGCCGCTGCTGCAAAGCCTTCTGGAGCTGGTCTTCGCCTATACCTGATCCTGCTGGGCGCGCTGCTCATCTGCACGCCTGCCCATGCCGCGGACAGCGGGGCCGAACTGGCGGAGGCTCTGGGGGTGGACGAGCTGGAGGAAACGGCGGAGGAGATGGGGCTTGGGGAATATGGGAGCATCCGGGACGGATACGATATCGAGGGCTTCTTCACCGGTCTTGTTGCGGACTGCGTGAAGGTCGTTGTCTCTCCGGCTCTGCTTCGGGATATGGCGGCAGTGCTGGTGACGGTATTGCTGCTGGCTGCGGTGCGGACGGTGCTGCCGCCGCCGGAGGGCAGCTTTGACGCGCCGGTGCTGGCTGGCGCGGCTGCCGTCCTGCTGCTGTTGAGTACCAGGCAGGACAGCCTGACCGCCCTGGCGGAATCCACGGTGTTCAAGCTCCAGGACGTAGCCAATGCGCTGCTGCCGGTCCTGGGTTCCGCCGCCCTCCTCTCCGGGCAGGTCACGGCAGCCGCCGCCAAGTATTCCGCCGCCGCGTTGTTTCTGAATGTGCTGCTAAATTTCTGCTGTTCCTTCCTGCTGCCCCTCATACGCCTGTATCTTGCCGCCGCCGGAGCGGAGGCGGCAACGGGAAGCAGCGTGATGAGCAGCGTTCTGGGATTCCTGAAGTGGTGCGGGGCGACGGCGCTCACCTGCCTGATGCTGGCTTTCACCCTTTATCTCAGTTTGACTGCCCTGGCCTCCGACGCCGCGGATGCGGCCATCGTCCGCTCGGCAAAGACGGCGGTGGCCACTATGCTGCCGGTGGTGGGCAGCATCGCCGGGGATGCGGCGTCATCCATCCTGGCGGCTGCCGGGATGATCCGGCAGGCGGTGGGTTCCTTCGGCCTGCTTGCGGTCACCTCCGCCATCCTGGCACCCTTCCTCCAGGCGGGATCCCGGTATCTGCTGCTCAAGGGGGCGGCGTCGGTCTCCTCAGAGCTGGCGGAGAAGCGGATGGCCCGGCTGCTGCAGCGCCTCAGCGAGTCCATGGCGCTGATGATAGGCTGCATCGGCTCCTGCGGTTTGATTCTCTACTTCTCCGTCTATTCCCTGATGCGGGCGGTGGGAACATGATCGGCGTGCTTTCGGAGTGGGTAAGGACGCTGGCGGTGGGTGCGGTCTTCTGCGGCGTGGTGCTTCTGCTGATCCCGGAGGGGGCGGAGAAGCGGGCAACAAGGCTGACCTGCGCCCTGATGCTCACGATCCTGCTGATCGCCCCTCTCCGCCGGCTGGATACCCGGCAGCTCACCGAACTGCTGACGATGAAAAGAATGGAGACTGCCGGATTTACGGAGGATGCGGATGAACTCTCCATGGAACTCTGCACGCGCATCATAAGAGAGGAGATCGAGGAATATATATGGGATGCGGCACGGAAGCTGGGCGTCACGGAGCTGGGTATCCGGCTCAGGCTGAGGGAAACGGGCGAGCTGCCCTGCCCCTGGTCCATCGCCCTGACGGGGACGGTCACGGAAGAACAGAAGGAAAAACTGTCCCTGCTGCTGGAGGGGGAGCTGGGGATACCCAGGCAGCGGCAGACGTGGAGCGCGGATGATGCTGATTAGCGTGTGGAAAAAGATACCGAAGCAGACGGTGTGGGTCTTTCTCGCCCTGGGCGCGGGGCTGCTTCTCCTGCTGCCGAAGCGCGGCGGCGAAGCCGCGGCGCCCAAGACGCAGGAATTCGCCTTTTCCCTGGAGGCGGAGGAAAGGCGTATGGAAGCCGCCCTCAGCCGCATCGAAGGGGCGGGGGAGGTGACGGTGGTGCTGAGCCTGGAAGCCTCGGAGGAGAGGGAATATGCCCGCAACCTGGATTCTGACCGGCAAAGCGAAGCGGACAGCGCCCGCAGGGAGGAGCGAAGCGAAGTTGCCCGGATCGGGGACGGGGCTCTGACAGTAAAGATCGCCTATCCCCGGTATCGCGGCGCGCTGATCGTCACCGAGGGGAGCGGCAGCGGCCTTAAGCTGGCGGTGACCCAGGCCGTGGCGGCGCTGACGGGCCTCAGTACGGACCACATCACCGTCGTGACCGGCAGATGAAAGTAATCCAAATTCAAATAACGCCGCAGGGCGCAAATGGGGGTAGTTATGAAAATCATCAAACGGAACGCGATCATCCTGGCCGCCATCCTGTTCGTATGCGTGGCAGTATACCTGAACTGGGCCTACAACCGGCAGGAGCAGGCCCTGACGGAGACGGACACGCGGGAGACCGTAAGCACCGTGAGCGCCCAGGGGGAGGGCGAGGGCTTGTTCTATGAGGCGCCGGTCCCGGCGGTCAGCACCGCCAGCGCCGTGACGGAGTATTTCACCTCCGCCCGGCTGACCCGGCAGCAGGCCAGAGACAGCGCCATTTCCACCCTGCGGGAGGCCGCGGAGAACGAGAGCGCGGCGGCGGAAGCAGTGAGCGGGGCGATGGACGCGATCACCGTCATGTCCCGCTATACCGTGGCGGAAGCGGAGATCGAAGCGCTGGTCATGGCCAAGGGCTTCGATGACTGCCTGGTATTTCTGGATGCCCAGAGCGCCATCGTGGCGGTCCCGGCCCCGCCCGCAGGCCTGACCTTTACCGCCGTGAGCCGCATTACGGATATCGTACTGGAGAAAACGGATCTCAACACGGAGCAGATCAAAATAATCGAGGTAAAATGACTTCCATTTTCCCGCGGCCTATGGTATACTCACCTGTACGAATCACATGGGAGCATCAGGAGGTTTGCCATGGCGGAGAGCAAGGATTATATCATCAGCAGCACGGAGGACGGCAGCGTTAATATTTCTGAGGATGTCATCACCATTATCGCCTGGGAAGCTATGCGCGAGGTGGAGGGCTTCGGCGGCCCCGCCGCCGGTATTCCGGGAGATCTGGCGGAGCTGATCGGCCGCAGGAATGCTTCCCGCGGCGTACGTGTCACTGCGGAAGAAAAGAGCGTGGCGGTGGATGTGTTCATCACCGTGCGCTTCGGCTATTCCGTCACCAAGGTTTCCAGGGATATCCAGGAAGCCATCGCCAAGTCCGTGCAGGACATGACCGGGGTGGCGGTGAGCGCAGTCAACGTCAGCGTCACCGGCATCGCTTTCGATAAGACGAAGCAGGCCTGAATGATCGGAAAAGCGCGTTTTCACCGGGGGTGAGAACGCGCCTTGTCCTGTTTAAAAGGAGAGAGACCAATGACAAGAAGGACGGCGCGGGAGATCGCCATGCATCTCAGCTTTGCCACGGTGATGAATCGCATGGATATCCGGGAGATGCTGGATGCGTTCTTCGAGCCGGATTACTTTGCCACCCTGGGCTCGGAGGATGAGGCTTACGCCGATTATCCGGACGCGAAGCAGCTGGCCTATATCCGCAGGCTGGCGGAGGGCGTGTCGGAGCATGCCGCCGAGCTGGACGGGTATATTGAGAAATATGCGAAGAATTGGGAGTTTTCCCGCATTTCGCGGGTTGCGGCGGCCATCCTGCGCATCGCCATGTATGAGATCCTCTATCAGCCGGAGGTCCCCTACAAGGTGGCTGCAAACGAGGCGGTAGAGCTGGCCAAGACTTACGAGGGGCGGGATATCGCCGGATTCGTCAACGGCATCCTGGCGGCTTTCATCGAGAATGAGCGCCATGAGTGACAACGTCTGGTCTGTCGGCGAGCTGACAAGGCAGATCAAGGACCTGCTGGATGGGGAGAGCAGCCTGCAGCACGTCTACGTGCGGGGCGAGCTGAGTAATTATAAGGTCTATCCCTCCGGCCACCACTATTTCACCATCAAGGATGAGGAAGCGACGCTGAAAGCGGTCATGTTCCGCCGGGAAGCGTCGCGTCTTCGCTTCCGGCCGGAAAGCGGCATGAAGGTGATCGCCTTGGGGCGGATCACCGTGTATCCCAGGGACGGGGTGTATCAGCTCTACGCAGCCGAGCTGGTGCCCGACGGGGTGGGGGATCTTCACGCCGCCTTTGAGCAGCTGAAGGCCAAACTGTCGGAGGAAGGGCTTTTTGACGGTTCCCATAAAAAGCCCCTGCCGCCCTATCCGGAGCGGATCGCCGTCATCACCTCCTCCGCCGGGGCCGCGGTGCGGGACGTGATCAGGGTGGCCACCAAGCGCTACCCCGTGGCAAAGCTCATCGTGATGCCGGTGCGGGTGCAGGGAGCGGAGGCCCCACCGGAGATCGTATCCGCCCTGCGCTATGCCAACCGCTGGAAGGTGGCGGATCTGATCATCACAGGCCGGGGCGGCGGCTCCATCGAGGACCTCTGGGCCTTCAACGACGAGCGGGTGGCCAGGGCCATCTATGAATCGGAGATCCCGGTGATCTCCGCCGTGGGCCACGAACCGGATGTGACCATCGCGGACTATGTGGCGGACCTGCGGGCGGCCACGCCCTCCAACGGGGCGGAGCTGGCCGTGCCGGACCAGAGCGAGCTCCATGCCGCCCTGTTGGCTGCCAGGAAGCAGATGCTCACGGCGGTCCTCTCCAGGATCGACGGCGGACGGGACAGGCTGGAGCAGCTGCGTCAGCGCCGCGTGCTGACGGACTCCGGCGCCTACGTGGCGGACCGGCGCCTGGCCCTTGACCATTCCACAACCCTCCTGCAGGCTGCCTTCCGCAGCAGCCTGGGAGAAAAGCGGGCAAGGCTTGCCAAGGGAGCCGCGGCTCTGGATGCCATGAGCCCCCTGAAGGTCCTGGGGCGGGGCTACGCCATTGCGGAAACGGCGGAGGGAAGTATCCTCCGCAGCAGTAAAGACGCCTTCCCCGGCCAGAGGCTGCACCTGCGCCTTGCGGACGGGGGATTGAACTGCCGGGTCACGGACGGCCCGGAGGATGAGGTGGATAAGAATGGCAAGTGAAAAGAAAAAAGCCGGATTCGAGGAGAGCATGCTGCGCCTGGAGGAGATCGTCAGGCTGCTGGAAAAAGGCGACGCACCGCTGGAGGACTCCATCAAGCTCTTCGAGGAGGGCACCAAGCTGGCCAAGCGCTGCGATGATCTGCTGAACGAGGCGGAGAAAAAGGTCGTCGTCCTCTCCAAGGGGGCCGACGGCGCGCCGGTGGAAACGGAGTTCGACGTTGGAGAATAAGGAACGGATGGCTGCGGACAAGCAGCTGGTGGAGGAAAGGCTGGATATCCTCCTGCCCGGGAAGGACCGGCTGACGGAGTCCATGCGCTACAGCCTTCTGGCGGGCGGGAAGCGGCTCCGGCCCATCCTGGTCCTGGAATTCTGCCGGGCCTGCGGCGGAAGCGCCGAGGACGCCCTGGACGCCGCCTGCGGTATTGAAATGCTGCACACCTCCTCCCTGATCCACGACGACCTTCCCGCCATGGACGACGACGACTTGCGCCGGGGCAAGCCCACAAACCACGTGGTGTACGGGGAATGGCTGGCCCTCCTGGCCGGGGATGCCCTGCAGGCGGAAGCTTACAGCGCCGTCCTGCGCTCCTCCCGCCCGCCGCGGGTGCGGGCTGAAGCGGCAAGGATCCTGGCAGAGGCCGCCGGATACCGGGGCATCTGCGGCGGCCAGTTCCTGGATCTGGACGGCGAGGAGCGGACCCTTTCGGAAGCGGAAATCAACGAACTCAACGACGGAAAGACCGCGTCCCTTATCGCCGCGGCCTGCATGATGGGCTGCGCCTGCGCGGAAGCTTACGACAAGCTGCCCGCCGCCGACGCCTGCGGCCGGGCCATGGGCATTGCTTTCCAGCTGCGGGACGACCTGCTGGATGTGGAGAGCAGCACTGCCGAGCTGGGGAAGCCCGTGGGCTCCGATGAAAAGAACGGGAAATCCACCCTCCTTGCCCTGCGCGGGGCGGAGTACTGCCGCCAAAGGGTGCATGAGGAGACGGAGAAGGCAGTGGATATCCTGAAATCCGAATTCGGTGCGCCGGAATTCCTGATCTGGCTCACCCAGCAGCTTGCGGGGCGGAAAAACTGAATCAAGGCGGTATATCGGGGCAGGGCCGGGGGCTCTGCCCCGAAGCTTATCCTAATTGCCAAATATGAACCTGGTGCAAATCATGAAAAACCATTTGCGAACTATTGGGCTTTGTGTTATACTCTAAAATTACTTGAACTGTGCGTATTTGGCGGAGGTCAATCATGTGGGTTAGCGAGCACTGGAAGGACTATGAGCTTCTGGACTGCTCCGGCGGCGAAAAGCTGGAGCGGTGGGGGCAGTATGTCCTGCGCCGCCCGGACCCCCAGGCCATCTGGCAGACGCCGAAGGACCGGCATTGGGACCGCGCCGACGCGGTCTATCGCCGCTCGGAATCCGGCGGCGGCAAGTGGATCAAGTCCGACGTGCCCGAAGCCTGGCAGATCCGGGAAGGGAACCTGACCTTCAACGTCAAGCTCATGAACTTCAAGCATACCGGCATTTTCCCGGAGCAGGCGGCCAACTGGGCCTTCATCGACGAAGCTGTCCGCCACGCGGGGCGGAGCATCCGGGTGCTGAACCTCTTTGCCTATACCGGGGCCGCTTCCCTGGCGGCTGCGGCGGCAGGAGCCAGCGTTTGCCACGTGGACGCCGCCAAGGGCATGGTCGCCTGGGCGAAGGAGAATGCAGCCGCTTCCGGCCTGGCCGACAAGCCCATCCGCTGGATCGTGGACGACTGCCGGAAGTTCGTGGAGAAGGAGATCCGCCGGGGCAAGACCTACGACGCCATCATCATGGACCCGCCCTCCTACGGCAGAGGGCCGACGGGGGAGGTCTGGAAGCTGGAGGACAGCCTGTGGGATTTCCTGCAGCTCTGCAGCGGCGTCCTCAGCGAGGATCCGCTGTTCGTGCTGATCAGCTCCTATACCACCGGCCTCAGCCCCTCGGTGCTGACTTATCTTTCGGAAACCGTGTTTTCCAGCCGCTGGGGCGGAAGGAGCGACAGCCAGGAGCTGGGCCTGCCGGTGACAAAAAGCGGCCTGACGCTGCCCTGCGGCGCCGCCTGCCGCTGGCTGCGGGAATGAGGACAGAATGAATATCATACAAACGGAAAAGCTGGTTTTCAGCTATGAACCGGAGAGCGAAGGGGAACCCATCCTGAAATCCCTGGATATCGGGATCGAGTCCGGTTCCTTCGTGGCGGTGCTGGGGCATAACGGCTCCGGAAAAAGCACCTTTGCCAAGCACCTCAACGGCATCCTTCTGCCCACCGGCGGAAAGGTCTGGATCAACGGCATGGACTCCTTGGACGAGGAAAAGCTGCTGGAGATCCGCCGCACCGTGGGCATGGTGTTCCAGAATCCCGACAACCAGATCGTCGCCAATGTAGTGGAGGACGACGTGGCCTTTGGTCCGGAGAATATGGGCGTCCCCTCCGAGGAGATCCGGCAGCGGGTGGACGAAGCCCTGAAGGACGTGGGCATGTTTGACTACCGGACCCACGCCCCCCATCTCCTTTCCGGCGGCCAGAAGCAGCGGGTGGCCATCGCAGGTATCGTGGCCATGCGCCCCCGCTGCATCGTGCTGGACGAACCCACCGCCATGCTGGACCCTGCGGGCAGGCTAGAGGTGCTGGAGACCGTCCACCGGCTGAACAGGGAGCTGGGGATCACTGTGGTCCTCATCACCCACCATATGGACGAGTGCATCGAGGCCGATCGGCTCATCGTCATGTCCGACGGGGAGATCATTGCCGACGGGACGCCGCGGGAGGTTTTTCCTCAGGTGGAGCTGATGCGCTCCAGCGGCCTGGACGTTCCGGCCACGGTGGGGCTGCTGTATGAGCTGAAAAAGCTGGGCTATGATGTGCCGCTGGATGCGCTGACCGTGGAGGAATGCGCAGACGCGCTGTATCACATTTTCAAAGGAGAAGGGGAAGCTTGACGCCGTTAATCGAAACAAAAAAGCTGACGCATATCTACAGCGAAGGCACCCCTTTTGAACACGTTGCCGTCAAGGACGTGGATTTCACTGCGTCCAGAGGGGAATTCATCGGCATCATCGGACATACCGGCTCCGGGAAATCCACCTTTGTGCAGCACCTCAACGGCCTGCTCAAGCCCACCTCCGGCAGCGTCCTGGTGGAAGGGGAGGAGATATTCTCCTCGGCGGCCCGCACACGGCAGGTGCGTTCCAAGGTGGGGCTGGTGTTCCAATACCCGGAATACCAGCTGTTCGAGGAGACGGTCCGTGCGGACATCGCCTACGGGCCGAAGAATATGAAGCTGGGCAAAGAGGAGATCGAGCAGCGGGTCCTGGAGGCGGCGGATTTCGTCGGCCTGGATCCCGAACTGCTGGATAAATCCCCCTTCGATCTTTCCGGCGGCCAGAAGCGCCGCGCCGCCATCGCCGGGGTCATCGCCATGCGCCCCGACGTGCTGATCCTGGATGAACCCACCGCCGGGCTGGACCCGCGGGGCAGGGAAGAGATCATCTTCAATATCCGGCGCTATCACACCGCCGTCAACGGCACGGTGATTTACATTACCCACAGCATGGAGGATATCGCCCGCTTTGCCACCCGTCTGGTGGTCTTCAACAAGGGCTCCATCGCCATGGACGGCGAGCCGGCCCAGGTCTTCCGCCATGTGGAGGAGCTGGAGAGCATGGGCCTCACGGTCCCCAGCGTCACCAAGGTCATGTCCCTGCTGAAAGCCCGGGGCATTCCGGTGGAGGAGGGCGTTTACACCGTGCACAAAGCGCTGGAAGTGCTCCTGCGGCTGAAAGGGGGCGGCGCCGGTGCTTAAGGACATCACCCTGGGCCAGTATTTCCCCGGTGATACCATCGTCCACCGGCTGGACCCCCGGACCAAACTGATCCTGACCATCCTGTATATCGTTCTGCTTTTCATTGCAAAGAGCTATGTTTCCTATGGGCTGGTATTCCTTTTTCTGGTGATCTGCATCCTGCTTTCCCGCATCCGCCTGAAAGCGATCCTCAGCGGCCTGAAACCGCTGTTGATCCTGATCATCATCACCGCCCTGCTGAACCTGTTTTACACCAGGGGAGAGCGGCTCCTGTTCCGGGTCTGGCGTCTGAATGTCTATTGGGAGGGCGTGGGAACCGCCGTCACCATGGCCCTTCGCATCATGCTGCTGGTCACGGGCACGCTTATGCTGACCTATACCACTTCACCTCTGCAGCTGACCGACGGTATGGAAAAACTGCTGAACCCCCTGAAAAAGCTCCATATCCCGGTGCACGAGCTGAGCATGATGATGTCCATCGCCCTGCGCTTCATTCCCACCCTCATTGAGGAAACGGACAAGATCATGAGCGCCCAGAAGGCCAGAGGGGCTGAATTCGACACGGGGAACCTGATCCAGAAGGCGAAGGCCATGCTGCCCCTGCTGGTGCCCCTGTTCATCAGCGCCTTCCGCCGGGCCGACGAGCTGGCCACCGCCATGGAGAGCCGCTGTTATCACGGCGGCGAGGGCCGCACGAAGATGAAGGTTCTGAAAATGGCCCGCCGGGATTGGATCGCCTTGGGCTGCGGCGCGGTGCTGCTGGTCCTGACGATCCTCCTGCGGAGGATGGGGCTGTGAACTGCGTCGCTCTCCGCCTGGGCTACGACGGCTCCGCTTACCATGGCTGGCAGCGGCAGAAGAACGGGGCCACCGTGCAGGAAATGCTGGAAAATGCCCTTTCCCGCCTTTACAAGGAGGAAATCCATGTCGTCGGCTGCGGAAGGACAGATGCAGGCGTCCATGCCCGGAAGTATCTGGCGAATTTCCGCACCGTTGGCAGCATCCCCCTGGACCGGCTGCCCCTGGCAGTCAACGCCCTGCTGCCCCATGATATCGTGGTCTCCGGGGCCTGCCCGGTGGAGGAAGAGTTTCACGCCGTATTCTCCTGCACGAGGAAGGAATACACGTATTATATCCGCAGCGGAGGCTGGCGTGACCCCTTTGAGCTCCGCCGGGTCTGGTACCGGCCGGAGAGCCTGGAGCTGGATGTGATGCGCCGCGCTGCGGAGGGGTTCCTCGGCACCCACGATTTTTCGGCGGTGCGGAGCGTGGGCACCAATGTGAAGACCACGGTGCGGACCGTTTACGATTTTGAGATCTGCCGGGAGGGGGACATGTTTTCCTTCCGGATCGCAGCCAGCGGGTTCCTCTACAACATGGCGCGGGCCATGGTGGGCACGGTGGTTTACGCTTCCCTGGGGAAGCTGGATGCAGCGGATATCCCCCGCATCCTGGATTCCGGGAACCGCTGCCTGGCCGGTCCCACCGTTCCGCCCCAGGGGCTGTATATGACGGATGTGCGCTATCCCGGCGCGGCAGGGAGGATGATGGAAGGGTGAAAAAAACCGGCAAGGTCATCGGAAAGCTGCTGATCGGCCTGGTGATCCTGGCCGTCGCTGTCCTGGCCGCCTCCGGCGTTATCGGAAGCAGGCTCAACAAAAAGGACAATTCCGGTTTCAGCGCCGATCTCCTGGGTTATGAAAACGCGAGTTTTGCCGCCGCCGGCAGCGGCTTCGCGGCAGTTTCGGATATTTCCTGTCGGCTTTACGGGCGCAGCGGGGAGATCCTCTGCACGGCGTCCCGCAGCTATTCCCGGCTGCAGGTCGCCGGGGCGGAAGGCTGCGCCGCCGTATGGAGCGAGGGCGAGAGCGGCATCACCCTGCTTCGCTCCTCCGGCGCTGCCGACCTGGACTTTTCCGGCGGCGTCACCGCTGCAGACATAAACGACGCGGGCACAGCGGTGGTCCTGGCCGGAGAGATCGGCTACAAGGGCTCGGTCACGGTGGTGGATAAAGAAAACAACGCCGTTTACCGGGTATACATCGGCAGCGGATACCCCCTGGATGCGGATATCTCCCCGAATTCCGACCGGGTGGCCGTCCTCAGCCTGACGGCGGAAGGAAGCACCGTCTCCGTTTACGATACGGACAGCGAACAGCTCCGCGCGGAATACAGCGAAGAGGGCAGAAGCTGTTTCGACCTGGAATATCTGTCCGACGGGCGTCTGCTTCTGATCTCTGCGCAGCAGGCCACCTTCCTGAAGGACGACGGGAAGAAGCTTGGCGAAGTGTCCTTTGAAGGCGAGTTCCTGAAAGGCTATGCGGCGGGAGAGGGATTTGTCGTCCTGCTCCTGGGCAGTTATAAGGCGGGAAGCGCCGGACAGATCCTGATCACGGACACGGCGGGGAACCTGCTCCGCAGCCTGGATACCGACAGCGAGACCGAAGCTGTCAGCGCCGCCGGAAAATACCTGGCTGTGCGTTTTTCGGATGAAACGGTGATATACGACAGCGAACTCAATGTCCTGGGGAACCTGCAGGATACTGCGGGCATCCAGGCGGCGGTCATGCGCGCTGACGGCAGCGCCGTGATCATTTCCGGCGGCGCTGCCGCCGTATACGAACCTTAGGGAAACACCGTACACCGGAATCATGCGTTGTTTTCCCAGTAAGCTTTGAGGAGGCGTTCATCCATGCATTGGATCATTGATCTCGTTCTTCTTCTGATCATTCTGCTCTGCGCCTGGCGGGGTTTCCGCAACGGCCTGATCGCCGGGATCCTGGCGGTCTGCGCAGTGCTTTTCTCCATCTACGCGGCGGATATCCTGGCGGACACCTATTCCGGCGAGTTCACGAAGATGCTGGAACCTTTCGTCACCGGCGTCGTGGACACTGCCAACGCCTCCGCGGAGGAGTATTATGAGAAAAAAGGCACGGAGCCCACGGTCTATAATGTGACCGAAATGACCGTGAAGGGCATCGGCTTCATGAAATCCGCCGCCGTGAACGTGTCCGAGGAGATCGCCCATGAGGAGACGGAGACAGGCCATGTGCTGCGAAAAGCCATCGTGGATAAGCTCTGCGTGGTTGCGGCTTATGTGCTGACCTACGTCATTATGTTCATCCTGCTCATCATCATCTTCGGCGTGATCGGCAATCTGTTCAACCTGGCCTTCAAGCTGCCGGGCCTGGAACTGGTCAACGGCGTCCTGGGCACTCTGCTGGGCCTGGCCAAAGGCCTTGTCTATGTGTTCGCCATCGCCTGGGTCCTGCGCTTCACCGGCTTGCTCCTGCCTGAGGAGAAGGTGAACAGTACCATCCTGCTGAAATGGCTGATGGATTCCTGTCCGCTGGTGGGATTCCTGGGCCTGTAAGCACTGGAAATACTTCGATTTGTCTGCAAGTGCAGGCAGTGATATAATACCCGCGATACAGCTCTGTATCCTCCCCGTACCAGTTTCGTCCCGCCGAGGGGAAAGAACGGAACCGGCACAGGGAAGCGTCCTAACCGGAAAGGAAGGTGTCAACATGCAGCCCCCCCTTTGCTCCCGCTGCCAGAAGAATGTGGCCGTCGTATTCATCCGCAAGGTGGAAAATGGGAAGACGGTGAACGAGGGCCTCTGTCTGAAGTGTGCGAAAGAGCTCAACATAAAACCCGTAGAAGACCTGATGCACAACATGGGCATCACTGACGACGATATCGAAGGACTCAGCGCGGAGATGACCGAGGCGCTGAACGGGATCGAGGAGATACCCGTGTCCGACGAACCCAACGATGATAACGGAAAGACCGCCACCTTCCCGTTTTTGAACAAGCTGTTCGGCGGGAACCCCACGCCGCCTCCGCCGCCGGAAGCGCCCCGCCCCGGCAGGGAAGCGCCCAAGGGTACGGAGGGCGGACCTTCCCGCGGGCAGAAGCGGAAATTCCTGGAGAGCTATTGCCAGGACCTCACCGGCAAGGCCAAAGCGGGAAGGCTGGACCGCATCGTGGGCAGGACCACGGAGCTGGAGCGGGTGATCCAGATCCTGAACCGGCGCCAGAAGAACAACCCATGCCTGATCGGCGAGCCCGGCGTGGGCAAAACCGCCATCGCCGAGGGCCTGGCCCAGAAGATCGTGGACGGGGAAGTGCCCTATAAGCTGAAGGATAAGGAAGTATGGCTCCTTGACCTGACCAGCCTGGTGGCCGGTACCCAGTTCCGCGGCCAGTTCGAAAGCCGCATGAAGGGCCTTATCGACGAGATCCGAAAACAGGGCAATATCATCCTTTTCATCGACGAGGTGCACAGCATCGTGGGCGCGGGAGACGCGGAGGGCAGCATGAACGCGGCCAATATCCTGAAGCCTGCCCTGTCCCGCGGGGAGATCCAGGTCATCGGCGCCACCACCTTTGCGGAGTACCGGAAGCATATCGAGAAGGACAGCGCCCTGGAGCGCCGCTTCCAGCCCGTCACCGTCAGCGAGCCATCCATCAGCGAGAGCATCGAGATCATGAAGGGCATCGCCCATTATTATGAGGAATACCACTGCGTGAAGATCTCCGAGGAGATGTGCCGTCAGGCGGTGATCCTCTCGGAGCGGTATATCACCGATCGCTTCCTGCCTGACAAGGCCATCGACCTGCTGGACGAGGCCTGCAGCGACGTGAACCTGAAAAACAAGGATATCGCCCGCACCGCGGAAATAAAGAAGGAGCTGGAGGTCCTGGCCGGGCAGCGGGAAAAGCTCCTCTCCGCCCCTTCCGGCGGGGACAGCCAGGATTATGAACAGCTGGCCGCTCTGCGCACCAGCGAATTCCAGCTGGAGGAGGAGCAGAAACGGCTGGCGGACAAAGGCTGGCCGGAACTGACCCTGGAGAATCTGGCAAGGGTCATCGAGCTCTGGACCAAGATCCCTGCCAGCAGCATCAAGGAGGATGAGTTCCAGCGCCTCAGCAAGCTCAACGAGCGGCTGAAAGCCCACATCATCGGCCAGGATCAGGCAATCGACGCGGTCTGCGCCGCCATCAAGCGCAACCGAGTGGGCATCTCCGCCAAGCGGAAGCCGGTCTCCTTCATCTTCGTGGGCTCCACCGGCGTGGGCAAAACGGAATTGGTCAAGCGCCTGGCCGCCGACCTCTTCGATTCTCCGGAGTCCCTGATCCGGCTGGATATGTCGGAATTCATGGAAAAGCACGCCGTCAGCCGCATCATCGGCTCGCCTCCCGGCTACGTGGGCTATGACGAGGCGGGGCAGCTGACGGAGAAGATCCGCCGGAAGCCCTACAGCGTCGTCCTCTTCGACGAGATCGAGAAGGCCCATCCCGACGTTATGAATATCCTCCTGCAGATCCTGGACGACGGTCATATCACCGACGCCCATGGCAGGAACGTGAATTTCGAGAACACGGTGATCATCATGACCACCAACGCCGGGAGCGAACGGAAAACGGCCAGCGTGGGCTTTAACCGCAGCCTCACCGAGCAGGAAAAGGACACCTCCATGAAGGCCCTCAACGAGTTCCTTCGTCCGGAATTCATCAACCGCATCGACGCGGTGGTCTCCTTCAACCGCCTGTCGGAGGAGAACTTCGTGGAGATCGCCCGGCTGATGATGACGGAGCTGAAGGAAAGCATGGCGGACCGAGGCTATACTCTGGCCTTCGACGAAGCGATCCTCGCCTGGCTGGCGAAGAAGTCTTACTCGGTGGCCTACGGCGCCCGTAATCTCCGCCGCCTGATCCAGACCGAGGTGGAGGACGCCATCACTTCCATCCTGATCGACAACTACGACAAGCACTACACCTTCCTCTCCGTCACTGCGGAGGAGGATAAGGTGAAGATCACGCCTTTCCAATAGACGGTAAACGGGGGACCGCCAGGTCCCCCGTTTTTCAGCCCTTGTCCCACTCCCGGATGCTTCGCCGGAGGCTGTCGCAGAATTCTGCGGCGGCCTCCATTTTGCAGCTCTCCGCCAAAATGCGCAATTCACCGGCTCCCATCCTCCGGACGGTAGCCGTAGCCTCCCCCCGGCGCAGCCGCACCCCGCTGACCGTCTCCGCGTCCCGATCGAGGGAGAGCTGCCGCAGCACCGCTGTTTCGGGCCCGTCCAGATGCACCACCTGTTCAAAGCGGTGGTATTCCGGCAGGCTGTCCATGAAGCCGGCCATGTCCTCCGCCTTCCCCAGCTCCTTCAGCTTTGACACCAACCGCAGGGCCAGCGTCAGGCCGTCCCGGCACCAGGGAGACGCCCGCCAGAGCTGTCGTGCATCCTCCCCATCCCGTTCCAGGCGATAGATCGTGCCGTTTTCCCCAAGGGCGATCCGCTCTGCCAGGAGCGGGGCGTCATAGGGGAGTACGACAGACTTCCCGCCGCAGCGCAGCTCCGCTGCCGTCAGCGCGCACAGGAGCATGCTCCAGGGCCAGGCTCTGCCCCTTTCGTCCACCGCCCGGAGGGTAAAGCCGTCCTCGGAGAGGATCAGCTCCATTGTCCCCTCCGCCTGCGGGCAGGTCTCCGCCCCGGCCAGTGAAAGCCCTTTGCGGAGAAGGCCGGGGGAACATGCGACCTTTGTCCCGGCAAGGGGGGAGCATGCCCGAAGTGCCGAAGCAAGGTAGGCTTCCTCCGCGCCGGTCAGCAGGGAAAAGGCGCAGCTGTGCTCCGGAGAGGAAGCGGAAGTATGACCGGTGAGCCCAGCTTCCATTTTCCGCTGTTCTTTCCGGGAAAGCGGAAGACCGTCACCGTCAAAGAAACGGATCGTCGTTCTTCTGCCTTCCTGAAGAAAAAAGATACTTTGGTCCAGGCCGTAAATGGTGCCGGCGGCAGCGGCAGCGGAGGCCGTAGAGGCGTCC
>JAEEGK010003680.1_pt1 | contig 37995 bp, 26 predicted proteins | sample 8958771 | NCBI WGS metagenome assembly JAEEGK01 (sample SAMN16246547, study PRJNA631951) | gut metagenome | biome: gut microbiome; feature: rumen; material: SC-attached | host: Bos | place: Iran: Karaj | collected 2018-10
CCCGTAAGATCCTCTCTCGTGCCCTCGGATTTATACTGGTCCCGGCCCATCCAGAAACGTACTTCGCCGGCAACCTTCTTCTCTCCAGTACCTACATTATATAGATAGACCTTCTTCCCCTCGAACGGACGGTAATCCCTCTGTCCGCCATCCCCGAGCCAGAGATACAGGTCGGCGAGCTTTACCGGTTGCGAAGGGACGTATCCTATTATGTTGACATGGATGGCTTCGGACATGGAATTGAATATATCATAATCCAGTTCGGCCGAAGTGACGTCAGATCCCAATCCCTCCGGAATCTCCAGACGGTAAGTCTGTCCCTGTACCAGCGGCCGGTCCAGCTTCAGGAAAATCCAATGGTCCAGTTCCATGCTGAAATCATGGGCGAGGTTCATGGGTTTGGCCTTTCTCGAGACTTCGACCGCACGCCGCACTCCGTCGGCAGAAACAAGCTTCCACTCCGCTTTACTCGCATAATCTCCGTCCAGCCTCTTGCCGAACACGAACAGGGAATCGTCTCCTTCAGTATATGTATGTCCAAGAAATGCCCCCGGTCCGGAACCGTCATCCCTGAAACGGACTTCTCCGTCCCGGAAATGGACCATCACATAATCCTTGTCGACAGCCTTCAGCTCCAGGAACTTTGTCGCAGAAGCGCTGACCGGCAGTATAAGGGTTGCCATGGCGGCAAACAACAGGGTTTTAAAGTTAATAGTCATAGTGTTTTATGTGGTTCTTAAAAACAAGCTTTCAGTATTTCGACTATATTCCGGGACTTGCCCATCGTATAATAATGCACGGCCTGGACTTCGTGCCGCAGCAGATCTTTAGTCTGCCTTATGCACCATTCCGTACCGATACGGTAGATATCCTCGGGACCGGAAGCCTTGCTTATCGCCTCTGTAAGTTCAAGCGGAATATCCAGCGAGAAGGCCTCCGGCAGGGCCGCCACCTGACGCGCAGTGCTCAGCGGCTTAAGGCCCGGAATAATAGGAACCATTATGCCGGCCTTGCGGCATTTGTCCACGAAACTATAGAAGACTTCATTGTCGAAGAACATCTGGGTGATTATATAATCGGCTCCGGCATCGACCTTCTTCTTCAGGTTCGCTATGTCGGTATCCAGGTTCGCGGCCTCGAAATGCTTCTCCGGGTATCCTCCGACACCGATGCAGAAATGGCTCCCGTTCTTTCCGTCGAACCGGCGGATAGCTGAAACAAGCTCATCCGCATGGTTATAACCTCCGGGAGTCGGAGTGAACCTCTTCTCTCCGGTAATCGAATCGCCCCTCAGGGCCATTACGTTGCCGATTCCGAGGAAATTGAAATCGTACAGCAGGCTCTCGATTTCCTCCGGGGAATTGCCCCCGCAGATTATATGAGGCACCATCTCGACCTTGTACCGCGACATTATGGCGCCGCATACGGCGACCGGAGAAATCCTGTTGCGGACCAGATGCCTGGAGAACGAGCCGTCGGCATGCTGCCGAAACTCGAACTCGTCCCTGTGGCAGGTGACGTTGATATACTTCAGGTCGAAGTCCATGAACTGTCCGACGGTATTCAGAAGTTCATCCTTGCTGATACCGTTCAGCGGCGGCACGATCTCTATCGAAGGGAAAGGCCTTGCGCTCGATTCCAAGATTTCTGTTATATTCATTCTTACAAAAGGTTGCCGAGGAACTGACGCGCCTGTTCCGGCCCCATTCCGCGGGCCTTGGCATAGCGCATGTACTGCTCCTCTGATATTTTATGTATTTCCGGATAACCCGCCTCGGGATGGGCGACCACGAAGCCGCAGATCGAAGCGTCCGGAACCATCGCATAGCTCTCCGTCAGGGTTATCCCGACGTCAGGCAGCAGCGACAGTATGTCTTTCTTCAACGTATGGTCAGGGCAGCTCGCATAACCGGCAGCCGGCCGCGAAGTCCTGCAGCCCTGAGGCACTTTGCCTTGCATCTCTTTGTCCAGCCATAACGACGCAGCCTCGGCCAGGGTCAGCCTCAGGGTCCTCTCCAGCAGCGGACTGTCCTTCTTCAGCGTCAGCTGTCTGTAGCCCGAAGGCTTGCAGCACGGGCAACAGCATCCCTCAGGATGCTTCATCGCCGATACCGATATGGCAAACATTCCGAAAGGAGTCTTTATGCCCATATCCGCAGGCGGCGCATAATCCGCCATCGATACCAGCCTGTCCGATCCTGGCGCCGGCTTCTCCTGACGCAGCATCGGCAGCCTGTATGACTCGGAGCAGATCGTGTCGCCTTCGCTCCAGACTTCATCGAACCGCATCGCGATCCGGATCTTGTAGTCCCGGTTCGCAGTCATCCAGTCCAGCATATCCTTGGCTTCGGCCAAGATCTCCGCTATCTCCGGATCGTTCATGTCCGCCTTCCCGTAGCGTATGCCCCAGATTGCCAGGAACATCTGCCAGTCGAAGAACGGCAGTATCTTTTCCGGCTCCAGCTCCGTAGCCGGCATATTCTCCAGCGAGCAGTCTTCCTTGCGAAGGAAAGACTCCTTAGGATAACGCTTCGGCTCGGCGGCCGCAGTCTCCTTCTTCGAACCTTTGTCATACAGGGCCCGGAGCTTTGCCTGGGCGGCATGTTCCTCCGCTTCGAACGCCTCCCGGTCGATTATGCAACGCTTCGCCATCACGGCGCTTGCCGAAGCATCGGGGCCATAGAATACATGGTCATACAGAGGCGCGAGCTTGACTGCCGTATGGAGGGCGGAGGTCGTCGCGCCGCCGATCAGCAGCGGGGTATCCATCCCCCTGGCCGTCATCTCCCGGCATATCTCCTCCATCTGGTACAGCGACGGAGTAATCAGGCCGCTGACAGCGACAATATCGGCATTCTGCCTCTGGGCCTCGTCCAGGATAGTCTCCTTGTCGACCATCACTCCGAGGTCCGTCATCTCGAATCCGTTGCACCCGAGGACGATCGAGGTTATATTCTTGCCGATATCATGGACATCGCCCTTGACGGTGGCGATCACGATCTTCGGTTTGGCGCTGGAGCTGCTCTCGGCCTCTCCGGCCTCCATATACGGCTCCAGGATGGCCACGGCGTCACGCATCGTCCTTGCGGACTTTACGACCTGCGGCAGGAACATCTTGCCGGCGCCGAAAAGCTCTCCGACTCTCTCCATCCCCGCCATCAGCGGGCCCTCAATGACCTGCACCGCCGTACCGTATCTCTTGTAACAGTCCAGCACATCCTCCGCCAGACCGATGTTCTTTCCTTTGACCAGGTTCTCCAGAATCCTTTCTTCCGGAGTCGCGGCCTGCACCGGCGCAGCCCGGACTGCGCCGCCTTCAGCTTTGTCCTGCTTTTCCGCAAGAATCTTCTGGGCCTTCTCGATGAGCCTTTCAGTCGCCCCGGGGTCCTTGTCCATGATTACGTCCTCGACGCAGCGCAGCAGTTCCGGCTCGATGTCATCATAGACCTGAAGCATTCCCGGATTGACGATGCCCATGTCGAGTCCGGCTGCGATTGCATGGTACAGAAATGCCGAGTGCATCGCCTCGCGGACAGGGTTATTGCCTCTGAAAGCGAAGGACAGGTTGGAGACTCCGCCGGAGGTGTAGGCCCCCGGAAGATTCTGCTTGATCCATCGGACGGCCTCTATGAAGTCGATGGCGTAGCGGGCATGCTCGTCGATGCCGGTACCGATCGAAAGGATGTTACAGTCGAATATGATGTCTGTCGGCGGGATTCCGGCTTTTGTCAGCAGTCCATAGGCCCTGCGGCAGATTGCGACCTTGCGGTCGTATGTGGTCGCCTGGCCCTCTTCGTCGAAAGCCATGACTACCATCGCAGCTCCGAAACGGTGGATCTCCTGCGCTTTCCGGAGGAAGGTTTCCTCTCCCTCCTTCAGGGAGATGGAGTTGACTATGCATTTTCCCTGGGCGTTCTTCAGGCCTGCCAGAATTGTCTCCCAGTGGGAGGAGTCGATCATCAGGGCGGCCTTCGCCACTGCCGGATCGTTGGAGATATAGCGCAGGAATTTCTGCATCTCGACTGTCGAATCCAGCATCGCGTCGTCCATGTTTATGTCTATTATTCCGGCTCCGTTCTCTATCTGGTCGGCCGCGATCTGCAGGGCGGTCTCATAATCTCCGGCTGCGATCAGTTTTGCGAATTTCCTCGAGCCGGCGACGTTGGTGCGCTCTCCGATATTGGTGAAATTGTTGCGGCTGTCGATCAGATATGGTTCCAGACCGCTTACTTTCAGGCCCTTGGACGGCTCCGGTACGGTATGAGTCTCTCCTGTAGCGAGGACGGCATCCCTGACGGCCCGTATATGGTCGGGAGTAGTGCCGCAGCAGCCTCCGATTATATTGACCTTGCCGGCCATCTTCCTGACATGGTCAGCCATCTGTTCCGGACTCTGGTCGTAGCCGCCCATCTCGTTGGGAAGGCCGGCATTCGGGTAACAGATGACAGGCACGTCGCTGAAGGCGGCCACTTCGCTTATGAGCGGCAGCAGTTCATCCGCTCCGAGAGAGCAGTTGAGACCGAATGCGGCGAGAGGGAAGTGACGGATTGAAGTATAGTAGGCTTCCATGGTCTGGCCGGTAAGGGTTCGGCCGCTGCGGTCGCTGACCGATACCGAGACTATGGCACCCATGGTGTCGGAGACCTTTTGGAGGGCGTAGAGGACGGCTTTTGTGTTGAGGGCGTCGAAACATGTCTCTATCAGAATGACGTCGACGCCGCCTTTTATGAGATTCTCGAGCTGCTCTCCGTATGCCTCGGCCATGTCGTCGAAACTGTATGGCCGGAAGCCGGGATCGCTGATGTCAGGAGCGAGCGACAGCGACTTGGATGTCGGTCCGACGCTGCCGGCGACATAGACCTTACGGGACGGGTCTTCGGCCATGGCTTCGTCCGCCGCCGCCCGGGCGATCTGCGCTCCGCGAAGGGCCATCTCTCCGGCGAACCCGATGCAGTCGTACTCGGCCTGTGAGATCCGGTTGGCGCTGAAGGTGTTGGTCTCGATTATGTCGGCTCCTGCGCGTATGTATTCTTTGTGGATTTCGGAGATGACTTCAGGACGGGTGAGATTGAGGCATTCGTTGTTGCCTTTGAGGTCTTTGGATATGCCGACGAAAGGTCCTCCATGGAAGTCTTCTTCAGTCAGGTTGAACCGCTGAATCATTGTGCCCATGGCCCCGTCCAGAATCAGGGGGCGATTCCGGAGTATGTCAAGTCCGTTCCTTTTCATAAAGTACCCCGTAAAATTAAGAAGTGATTGCGAAAAATGCAAATATAGGGGAGTACGACGGAATATTTAAAGAAAACGACCTATTTATGCAATTCCGGTAAGGCTATTAGTGCTACCTTTACATTGTAAAAAAAGACGTGTATCCTATGAATTTGCGTAGAGGTTTCCTTGTAGCGCTTCTTTTGACGTTCTGTCCGTTCATTTATGGACAGGATCCTTCTATCGTCTTCAATTCGTCACAGTGGGATTTCGGCAGAGTCAAGGAAGAGGACGGCGTCCTGAGCCATGATTTCAGGTTCGTCAATCTCGGCGACAGTCCGGTAAGGATTTCGTCGGTGAGGCCCGGGTGCAGCTGTATCCGCGCGGATTATGACGATATCATGACCGTTGCGCCAGGCTCGAAAGGAGAGATTTCGGTCTTTTTCGATCCTGCCGGAGCGTCCGGGGAAGTCTTCAGGAATCTGGAAGTCTTCTTCGCCGATGGCGCCGGATATGCAATACTGTCGGTCAAGGCCGATGTCATCCCGGCTCCCCGTAGTCTCGAATCCATGTTCCCTTTCATTCTCGGGGACGGTCTCAGGGTCGACGGGAATCTCGTCCGTCTCGGGTTTATGAATCCGGGAATGGAGAGGACGGGGATAATCCATGTCGTCAACAGCTCCGACCGGGAGGTCTCGCTGCGGGTGGTGAATCCTGATTTCGGCTCGCCGGTGGAGATCGTGGGACCGGAGGTTCTCGGACCTGGGGAAACCGGAGAGATAAGGGTGGACTGCCGTATGCCGATGGACAGAAGACTGTTCAGGACTTATTCTGACAGTCTGCTGGTGTTTTCTGGCGGGAAACAGTGCCAGCAGAAACTGGTGTGCGAGGCAATATTCGTAGGCTATACTCCAAGGGAAGGCCAGGCTGCGCCGTCTATATGGACCAATCCTTCGTCGGCCCCGATGAAGAGCCGGTTCTTCTCGGACGAGAGGAGGGGATTCGTCACTGTGGGTAACCGCGGGGAGGCTCCTTTGTATATTTTTGCGGTCGAGGCGCCGGATGGAGTTTCGGTAAGCATCAAGGCCGGGACAGTGCTGAAACCTGATTCCAGCGTTGTGGTGACAGCATCTTCCATGAAGCGGAATTTCTCGGTGCGGCTGTTTACAAACGATCCGGTGCGGCCTATAAAGGATTTGATATTTAACTAACTATTAATAACAAAAATGAAGAAACCATCAATTATTTGCGTTGCGGTATTGTCTGTCCTGGTCTCCTGCGGTGGAGGCAAGACTTACGAGTATCCATTCCAGAACCCGCGTCTTTCCAACGAGGAGAGAGTTGAGAACCTGCTTTCCCTGCTTACTCCTGAGGAGAAGGTGGGGCTCATGATGAATAAGTCCGTATCTGTCGACAGACTCGGAATCCCTTCCTACAACTGGTGGAGCGAGGCTTGCCACGGTGTGCGCCAGGATGGATATACGGTCTATCCTCAGCCTATCGGAATGGCCGCTTCTTTCAATCCGGAGCAGGTCTATGAGGTATTCTCGCAGGTTTCTGACGAAGCGCGCGCAAACTGGAACCGTTCCGACCACGATGTTTTCGGAGTCGGTATGGGTGTGACTTATTACCCCGGCAATCCGGAACTTACTTTCTGGTGTCCGAATGTCAATATCTTCCGTGACCCGAGGTGGGGAAGGGGACAGGAGACTCCAGGAGAGGATCCATACCTTTCTACTGTAATGGGCGTGCAGACCGTCAAGGGTATGCAGGGTAATGACAAGAAATATTACAAGACTCATGCTTGTGCCAAGCATTATGCTGTCCATAGCGGTCCGGAGCCTCTACGTCATTCTTATGATGCTTCTGTCTCGATGAGGGATCTCTGGGAGACTTATCTTCCTGCTTTCAAGGCTCTCGTGACGGAGGCTGACGTGCAGGAGGTGATGTGCGCTTATAATCGGTATGAGGGTGTGCCTTGCTGTTCCAGCGACCGTCTCCTTATCGATATCTTGCGTAATAAGTGGGGATATAAGTCTCTTGTGGTTACAGACTGCGATGCCATCAATAACTTCTTCAACAAGAATCAGCACGGAACCCATCCGGATGCTCTTTCTGCCGGTGTCGACGCTATTATGAACGGCACTGACCTGGAGTGCGGAAAGACTATGATGTCTCTCGTCGAGGGTCTCAGGAAGGGGCTTATCAATGAGTCCGACCTGGATGTGCACCTGCGCCGTACTCTTCTTTCCCGTTTCCAGCTCGGAATGTTCGATCCTGCAGAGAAACTGCCTTGGGCCGGTCTCGGAGAGGATATGATCAGCAGCGAGGAGCATGACGCCCTTGCCGTGCAGTCTGCCCGCGAGTCTATGGTCCTTCTGAAGAATGAGGGTAATGTGCTTCCGCTTTCCAAGTCAGTGAAGAAGATTGCCGTTGTCGGTCCTAACGCAGACGACGTGGATCTTCTCAACGGAAACTATGGCGGAACTCCGACCAAGGAGCATCAGCATTCTCTGCTTGAGGGTATCCGTAATGCGGTTCCTGAGGCCGAGGTCTATTATGAGAAGGCGTGCGAGCTCAATGATGATTACAATACGGTCTACCATCTCGGCGATTTCAACGAGGGTAAGGGTATGTATGTGGAGTTCTACAATAATAATGAGCTTTCGGGCGAGCCTGTGAAGACAGATTATTACAGCGAGCTGCGTTTCAGCACTTTCGGTGCCTACGGGTTTGCTGAGGGTGTCGGGACTGACAAGATTTCAGTGCGCGTCTCCGGTAGGTATGTGGCTGATTTTACCGGTCCTATGAGCTATTTCATCGCTTCGGACAATGGTTATAAGCTTTCAGTCAACGGCAAAGTCGTGGATAACGGCGCTCCTTCCGGCGGCCGCATGTCTTTCTTCGGCGGTAACCATAATGTGCCTTACAAGACTTTCGATGTCGTCGAGGGCAATTCTTATGACGTAGTCATCGAGTACCGCAAGGGTAACGGGCCTTTCGCCATGTTCAATACCCAGATCTGCCAGAGGTCTCTCGCCGAGTTCTCTGCCCTTAAGGAGAAGGTTGCCGATGCCGATGCGATAATCGTGATCGGCGGTATTTCTTCGCAGATGGAGGGTGAGGGCGGCGACAAGGCTGACATCGAACTCCCGGCCGTCCAGCAGAGACTTGTCAGGGCCATGCATGAGACTGGCCGTCCGGTCATTCTTGTCAATTGTTCCGGTTCATGTATCGCATTCGCCAGCGTGGAGCGCAGCTATGATGCCCTTCTCCAGGCATGGTATCCGGGCCAGGGCGGCGCCAAGGCTCTTGCCGATATCCTTTTCGGCGATTACAATCCTTCCGGCCGTCTTCCTGTGACGTTCTATGCTTCTACCGACCAGTTGCCGGATTTCCTGGACTACAATATGGAGGGCCGCACCTACAGATATTTCCGTGGTATTCCTCTCTACCAGTTCGGCTATGGCCTGAGCTATACTACTTTCTCTATCGGGGAGGGTAAGATAAACAAGACTGTCGCCAAGAAGGGAGACAAGCTTTATGTGACCGTACCGGTCTCCAATACCGGTTCTGTGGACGGAGAGGAGACCGTGCAGGTCTATGTCAAGAGTCTTGATAATCCTTCGGCTCCGATCAAGTCCCTCAAGGGCTTCAAGAAGGTATCCGTGCCGGCCGGCAAGACTGTCAAGGTCAAGGTCGAACTCGGGCCTCATACTTTCGAATACTATGACGAGTCGATTGATGAGCTTTCAGTAATGCCTGGCCGTTACCGCATCCTCTACGGTACTTCCTCTGCCGACAAGGATCTCCAGTCGATCGAAATCGAAGTCAAGGCCTAAGTTTATCTGAGGGTCTTGAGGAGAACTGATTCCATGATCTTATAGCCGTCAAGGTTAGGGTGGACGCTGTCATGACCGAGATTCTCGGGAAGGGCGGCGTTCTCGTCCTTGAGGGCATTGAAGTAATCGACGTATGGGATATGGTTCTTTGCCGCATATGCCTTAAGCATGGCATTGACGTTCGCAACCTGCTCGGCAACATCGGTAACCTCCATTCTCCATCTGCAGTAAGTCGCAGGAGTCAGGGAACAGATTATCGGTCTGATCTTGTGCAGCTTCGCAAGCTCGCACATGGTTATGATGTTGTCAACGGTGACTTCATTCGAGATATATCCGTTATTCCTTGCGATATCATTGATTCCGGCAAGGATGACGACATACTTCGGCTTGAGATTGATTACGTCGTGACGGAACCTTACGAGCATCTGCTCCGTGGTCTGTCCGCTGATGCCCCTTCCGACGAAATCATGCTCCTTGAAGAAGGCCTCGTCATGCTTTGGCCAGCCGTCGGTGATAGAGTCTCCGAAGAGCACTGCTTTCGGACTCTTGGTGATCTTGGCGTTGTCTTCAGCATATCTTCCGAACTGGGCCCAGTCTTTATCTATGTCCTTCTGGGCGAAGGATGAGACCGTGACTGCCAGGAGAGTTATGATAAATAGAAATCTTCTCATGTCTTATTGATTTAGCATTATTGTTCGATTACTGCGGCGAATCCTCCGTTGCGGACCATCTCGATCTTGACGGTCTCGCCCTTGGAGACTGTCCTGGTGTTCTTTCTGTAATCCATAGCCTGGACGTCGGCGTTGATGCCGTCCTCGAAAGAGGTCATGGTGTATGAGCCTTCGCCGAGGAAGTCGAGAGGGAACTCGATTACAAGCGGCTCGTTTCTTTCAGCCGTCATTCCTCCGATGAACCACTTGTCACCTTTGCGCTTGGCAACCAGCACGTACTGTCCTATTTCTGCGGCAAGAGCCTTTGTCTCATCCCAGAGCACAGGCACGTCAGAAATGAACTTGGTGCATTCATCGTTCCTGTAATAGAGGGTTGGGTTGTCGGCGAGCATCTGGATGCCTGATTCGAATACTACGAAAAGGGCCATCTGATATGCCCTGGTGCCTATCGAAGCCGAGTTCGGACGGCGGGCGGAATAATACTCCGGCTGCATGCTGATCATTGCTCCCGGGGTGTATTCCATTGCTCCCGTCACGTTGCGCAGGAACGGGAGATATACGCTGTTCTCAGGCTTGCAACCTCCCATCTGCTCCATTCCGGTCACGCCCTCATAGGAGAGCAGGTTCGGGTATTTGTATTCGAGGCCGGATGGCTTGTATGCCCCGTGATAGTCGATGAAGAGATGGTGCTTTGCGGCTTCTGCGACAGTCCTCTCATAGAAGTTGACCATCCACTGGTCGCTCCTGTCCATGAAGTCGATCTTTATGCCGGCTACGCCCCATTTCTCGAAGGTCTCGAATACGGCAGGATTGTTTTCCACGCAGAGCCATGTGAGCCAGAGGATGATTCCGACATTCTTCTCCTTTCCGTAGCGGATCAGCTCGTGAAGGTCTACGTCAGGGTTCGGGGTGAACGGGTCTCTCGTGTTCTTGGCCCATCCCTCATCCATTACTATGTACTCGATGCCGTATTTCGATGCGAAATCAATGAAGTACTTGTATGTCTCGAGGTTGCATCCGGACTTGAAGTTGACATCCGGGCCGTATGGAATTGCACCGTTCCACCATTCCCAGCTTGCCTGTCCCGGCTTGATCCAGCTTGTGTCTTCGATGGCGCTCCTCTCTGCAAGACGTACAGGGAGGGTGGTCGTGAGAAGGTCTCCGTCCTCCTTTGTGATCACGAAATATCTCCATGGGAACTCGCGCTTTCCATCGGTGAGGGCGATGTAATCAGCCTCTTCCTCGATCTTCAGGCTTCTGTCCCTATTTGGCTCCTGAACCTGCTTGGCAGGGTATTTCGGGAAAATTGAGGTGAAGCCGTTGTCGCCTTTGCTGCGGAAGAAAGCTCCCGGGTAGTCGAAGAGATTGGTTTCGCTGAACATTATGTTGCAGCCTTCGCCTGTCTGGGCGAGTATCGGGAGGTGAGCCATCTTGTCTCCTTCCTTCCATTCTGAAGAAAGCGGGTGGGAGTATCTCTCCTCGTATGATGTCTTGAAGCGGTCGCACTGCTGAAGCGTCATCCTGAAGGCCTCAGGGAAGCGGACTCCGATTTCTTCGTCAAGGACTTCCACCTTGCCCGGCAGGTTTGTGATGAACCTGTAGGCTATGCCGTCGTCGAATGCTCGGAACTCAACCGAATAACCTTCTTTGAACTTCAGCAGAAGCTGGTTGTATCTATTCTCGACTGTTGAGGACTTAAACGCAAGGAAAGGCTGGAAAGTCTCGCTTACAGACTTGCGGGTGGCTTTCACTAGTCTGGCGTCATGGCCATAGAACTTGTCCCCGATTTTCATCGACAGGGTATTCCCGGTCATTATCGCCTTTTCTCCTGCAAATACGTTATAGCTCAGGTCTCCGGTTATGCTTACCTCTACTTTGATATGTCCGTCCGGAGACAGGAGGACCTGAGGCTTCTGGGCTGCATAGGCACATTGCAGTCCCGTCACAGACAGGACTGCAATACCAAATGCAATGAATGCTTTCTTTAAATTCATTGTATGGGTGTTGGTATGAGTGTTAATTAATCTTTCACCTTCTTAATCGTTACAAAGAACGTAAAAAAACCTTATGGCCGATGTTGCATTTCCAGCCAAAAATGTGTCTAATTCCGCCTGCAATGATTATTTTACGCCGGATATCTCAAGTTCGCTGAGGGCGGTGAAGCATTTGACACCGTTGACGCGCAGGTCTCCTGCAGCGGACTCGGCAATTCCGAATCTAATATACGTAAATTTTTCTTCAGATTCCATAATCGGGAGCGTAATCCATGTTCCCTTTCCTGAAGCAAGCATCGCTTCGGTCGCGAAATCACCGATGGCCTTCCAGTTGTTTCCGTCGTTGCTTACTCCGACCACGATGTGCCTTGGAGCGCCGTTGGCATTCTGTGCCCTAGTGCAGTATGTGCATACCAGAGTCGAGAGAGGACTTTCGAGAGCGATGTCGAGATAGACTCCATAGACCGGGTCGGCCGTAGTGAGAACGGCGTTCCAGACAGAGTGCCAGTATGTGTTAGTATTTCCGTCGATCAGGCCCGGAATACCCTGTCCGTCTCCTGACTGGGTGTTGCATGCGGTGATCATGCTCTCGGTAAGATTGATCTTGTCGGGATCCAAGCGGACGTTGAGCAGATAGACCTCTTTGTCATGATTGATCTCGAACTGGTCCTTTGAGCATGAGGACAGCCTGATAGGGACCACGTATTCCGTGAGAAGTGCCATCCGGACCCTCTTCACGTCGACGTTGAAAGAAACTTCGCTGATGCCTGAGCTGAAATTGAGATCTTTGACCTGGAATGTATAGGCATCCTCCGGAAGCATAAGGTAAGAAGTGCCTTTTTCTGCATTGTAGCCGGCAAGCCATTCTTCGTCCATCACTTCGAGGCAGCAGGTGAAATCCCATTTATTGTCCTCCATGTTGAGGACTACAGTGTTGCTGTAGGTCTCGACTTCAGGGCTTTCGCTGTTAAGGCTGAAGTTTTCGACTCCGGCGGTCTTGAAAGAAAGGACAGGGATGATCACCTCAGGGGTGAGGATTATGTAGCTGTACCTCTCGGTGACAGGGTCCTCCGAATAGAGTTTGAATGCGAATACATAAGAATCGTCGGGATTGGCATTCAGGAAATCATTCAGGGCGACAGTATTGACTGAAAGGAGTACGGTCTTGTAGAGGTCGTCGGCCCCGAAGTCCAAGGTGACCGACTCCTGGTCGGGCAGTTCTTCATGGGTGGCTGAGACATACTTGTAGTACTCTTCAGGAATCAGATGCAGCTCGGTATCGTTGGCGGCATTGTATTCCTCGAGCAGCGCGTCGTCGAAAACCTTGACGGTGGCGCTTGTCACTGAATGGATGTCATACCCGGCCTTGCACACAGGAATGGAGTAGATGCCGTCCTCTCCGGTGCGGTAAAGGGTAATGTCCTGAATGCCTCCGTTTCGGAAATATAGGACAGTGTTGAACTCTTCCAGGTTGTCTGCCCTGTGGTCTTCGCAAGCTGCGAGCGAAAGCATCGCCGCAACTGCCGGAATTATATATTTTATGATATTTTTCATCGCTTGAAGATTATGTGAAGTTCTACCATCCGTAATTCTGGGTGAGAATCTTGTTTCGGTCAAATTCCCTCTGCGGGAATGGGTTGAGATGATGGTTGATATGGAAGATCCTGTTTTCCACGACGGTGCGCTTCCACATTGCCGCAGGCACTTCTCTGTCGTTGATCGATGCACGGACATAAACGTCGAGACCATATACAGGTCCGTTGTTGACGGTCGTGCCTATCATCCTGGTACGGACGTCATAGTAGCGGAGACCTTCCTGGGCGAATTCCACCTGGCGCTCTTTGTGGATGAGGTCAATGAGAGTATGGATGTCTGCGCCCGGATAAGCATCGGTGATCGGCGGAAGTCCGCTTCTTTCACGTAGCTCGGCCCAGAGCGACATGGCTGTCTCATGGTTTATGGAAGGATCGGAGCTGGTAACTCCGTTGGCCTCGCATTCGAGCTCGGATTCGATGAAGTTGACAAGAATCTCCGCGTAACGGTAGGTCGGGAAGGTGATCGTTCCCCACTGGCCCTGGTATGAGTCCATCGTATGGTCATAGAACTTGTTAACGAGATATCCGGTCTTAGGGTAGTCGTGGGTGGTGTGTCCTATGGCTCCGTCGGCGAAATATGCCCTGCCCACTGCGCTGCCATGTTTCCATCCTGCTCCCGGATAATATACGGATACATAGAAACGAGGCTCCCTGTCATAGTACATCTGCGGGGAATTGGAGGTCGCGTCCGCATCGCTGGTCCCAAGCGACTTGAGGAACGGATTCTTGATAGTTACCAGGTCAAACTCGTTCTCCACGTCAGGGTATGACGAGAGTTCGTCCACGATAGGAATGCCGTCTTTCTTGTAACCTATGATAGGGTATCGTCCGTTTGACATTGCGTATGAGTCGACCGAAGACTGGGTCGGTCCCCATCCTCCGTAGGCTCCTCCCGATGCGGTGGCGATATCGGTTGGCGCTACATGTACGGATATGTCTCTTCTGTTGCGTATTCCTCCATCGACGTAGATTATCTCTTCATTCCAGTTTTTCTGGAAGATTCCATAATAGTTGAGATACGGGTCGTCGGGATGATCGGCGTCTTTGTACAGTCTGTAGATTCCGAGGTCGATTACGGCCTTTGCCGCCTCTGCGGCCTTCACCCATTTCTGGGCGTCGAATTCAGGAGGGAAGATATATGATCCGTCCGGGTTGCGTACGCTCCTGTATACAGGATATCCGTTGAACTGGGGGCGTGCTGAGTAGAGCAGAAGCCTGGAGATCACTGCCAGCGCCGTGCCCTTTGTCGGAAGGCCGGTGTTGGCGTAGTTGTATGACTCCGGAAGATGCTCTGCGCAGAGAGTCATCTCGGAGACTACGTAATCTACGCATTCGGACCATGGGTTGCGCTGCCTTTCGATGTCCTTTGCCTTGGCGGTGAAATCGATGAGCTCATCGCCGAGGAGTATGACGGGACCATAGTCCCTCATCAGAAGGAAGTAGTTGTATGCCCTGGCCCAGCGGACGCAATAGTACCATATCTCCAGCATCTCTTTTCTGGAAGGGTCGGTCTCGATGATCGGATCAGTGCATTTGAGGACATTCCTCAGGAATATATTGAAATCCCTCAGCGCCTGATATCTCGCTTCGAATCTGTCGCAAGGAATGCTGGTCACGTTCCATGATCCGAAGTTGATTTGTCTGTAAGGATAGTCCCATGTCATGGAGGCTTCATCGGCGGCGCCGAAATTCACCATTCCTTTATAGAATTGCGATGCTTCGTTTGGAAGATAGCCCATGCAGTTGAAGAAGTACTTCTTGGTGTTCTCATAGGACTTCCAGATTTTTTCCTCTGTCATCTGCTCGTCCTCCTGACGGTCCAGGAAAGAGTCGCATGCCGAAAAGGCCGGAGCGATTATCGCGAAAATTAATATGTATAATGTTTTTTTCATTTCCCGGTAGTATTAGAATTTGACATTGACTCCGATGGTCCAGATCCTGTTGTTAGGATATGAGGCTCCCTGGCCTCCGCCCTGCTCCGGATCCCAGAGCTTGAACTTGGAGAATGTGAGCACGTTCGTCCCGGCAACGTAGAATCTCGCATGCTGGGCGATTCCGATCTTTACCATAGTGCTCTTCGGTATAGTGTATCCGATCTCGAAGTTCTTGAGTCTCAGGAATGATCCGTCTCTCTGCCACCACGAAGATGTCTGGTTGTTGTTGGCGGAACCAGGCTCCGAGCCGAACGAGAGGCGCGGATATACAGCCTTTGATGCCTGTGAGAGGTCCTTGCCGTTGTTCGTGAGAGTGCTCCAGCCTTTCTCCCAGAGGTCGGTCTGCATGGCGGCGCGCTCTATCGCCGTGTTTGAGAACGGTGACGAGAGGGATGTTCCGCCGATGAATATGTTTATGTGGGCGATTCCCTGGAAGAATGCGTTGATGTCCCATCCTTTGTACTCGGCGTTAAGTCCGAATCCATAGGTGATCTCAGGAAGGTTCGGATAGCCGAGATATATCCTGTCATGGGAATTGATCTCGCCGTCTCCGTTGACGTCCTGGTACTTGATGTCGCCGACGCGGTATTCGCCGAATGTCTGTTTCGGAGAATTCTCGATTTCCTCTTCGCTCTGGAAGAGTCCCAGCGCCACGTATGCCCAAGGCTGGTTGGCTCCGGTGCCGAACGGACGTCCGAAACGGTTCTCATACTTGTATTCCCAGTCAGGGGTATCGTTGTTGACGAGGTTGTTCCTGTTGTATGTAAAGTTTCCTCTTGAAGTCAGGTATACCTCTCCGACTTTCTTGTGCCATTCCATCGATACTTCAAAACCTTTGTTCCAGGTCTCTCCGATATTTACGTATGGGAGCTTGTCTCCGTTCTGGAGGCCGGCGATGCCAGGGAGGGCGGCACGGCGGATAAGGATGCCGGAACGCCTGCAGTCGAAGAAATCAGACATGATGCGGAGCTGGTTGAAGAGCTCGAATTCTACGCCGATGTTCAGCTTCTTTTCCTTCTCCCATGAGAAATCGAGGTTCTCCGGGCGGCCGATTGCAAGTCCGGATCCGCCGTAGCTTCCGTTCTCTCCGAGAGTGTAGGAGTTACCTCCGATTACGGTAGGGAGATAGAGCCAGCGGGCGCCGCCGATCTGGTCGTTGCCGACAAGACCATATGAAGCCTTGAACTTAAGCATGTTGACTACCTTCTTGACCGGCTTCCAGAATGGCTCCTCCGAAATCAGGTAACCTGCGGAGAAGGCAGGGAAAAAGCCGAATCTGTGGCCCGGGGCAAAGTTTTCGGAACCGTTGTATCCGACGTTGAACTCAGCGAAGTACTTGTCCTTGTATGCATAGGTCAGACGGCCTGCGATACCCTGGTTCTTGTAAGGGATTGCGTTGGTCGCGCTGGTATTCGCAGTGTATCTGTGGATTTTGTGGTTGTAGAGGAACAACGCGCCGATCCTGTGGGTCTCGTTGAACAGTCTCTCGTAATTGACCGATCCCTCAAGATAAGTGGTGATCTCCGCGCTGGAGCTGTTGCTGAAGCCGAGAGATTCGCCACCCTTGACGACAGGGTCTCCGTATATGAGATTGCCATCCTCGTCACGTCCCTTTGCATGGAACTGGGTAGGAGTCTTGGTGCGGGAGAGGTTCTGCCTGCTGAAGGCGTCCCATGAGAACTTGACGTTTGCGGTAAGTCCTTCCGTAATCATTCCGAGGTCCTGTTTTATACCCACGACTGACTGCGCGGTGTTGCAGAAGTCCTCCTGGTAACCGGTATGGACGAGAAGGTTCCAAGGATTCTCTATCGTACCCGAAGGGCGGGCGATGGTGCCGTCCGAGTACTCCTTAGGTACTGAGTTAGGCGAGATGCTGAATGCCCAGCTCCAGATGTTGCCGTCGGAACTTCCCGGAAGGATTCTGGACTCGTATATGTTTGCGAGGTTGAGGAGGAGCACCGTGGAAGAGGTGAGGTTGAGGTCGAGGTTGGCCCTGAAATAATACTTCTTATAATTCAGCGAAGAGTCATAGTCGTAGATATTCCCGGCATTCCTGTAGATGGATGACTCGTTATACATGATGCCGGATACGAAGTAGCGCACGGTCTCCGTTCCTCCGGAGACTGACATCTTTATATTATGGAGCCTTGCGAAGTCTTTGTACATCGTCTTTATCCAGTCTACGTCCGGATACAGGTCAGGGTCTGACTGCGTGCGGTACTTCTCGATGTCTTCCTCTGTATAATATTCGCTGTTCGTCGCCCAGTTATACATCTGGGCAAACTGCTCGGCATTGACGAATGAAGGAATCTTGAGCGGTTGGGTGATTCCGGTCTCCGCGCGCAGGTTGATCTGAGGTTTCCCGACAGAACCGTTCTTGGTCTTGATCAGAATGACGCCGTTTGCACCGCGCACTCCATATACGGCTGACGCGGACGCGTCCTTGAGGATGGAGAATGACTCGATGTCCTCGGTGTCGATAAGGTTGAGGTTCCTTTCGATACCGTCCACGAGAACCAGAGGATTGACTGAACCCTGGAACGACGATACGCCTCGGATGTAGAAGTTGGCATTGTTCGCGCCGGGCTTTCCTGAAGTCTGGACAGCGATGATACCCGAGAGCTGTCCGGCCAGGCCGGATGAAAGCTGGGAAGTCGGCGTCCTAAGGTCGCTGGCATTGATGGTTGAGATGGCGCCTACTACCGAACTCCTTTTCTGGGTTCCGTAGCCGACTACTACTACGTCATCGATCATGTTCGTAGCAGCGGCAAGCACCACGTTCAATGTGGTACGGCTTTTTACCTCGATCTCCTGTTCCTCATATCCGAGGCTGGAGAATACGAGCACGCCACCGCCTGCAGCGGCATTGACTGTGATGGAATAATGACCGTCAACGTCGGTGATCACACCGTTGACCGTGTTCTTTACGAGTACGCCCGCGCCAATGACTGGCTCTCCGGATTCATCGACGACAATACCTTCGACGGTAATCTTTCCGGTCTGCTGTGCGGACGAAATCTCTGATGAAAAGATGAGCAGCGTTGCAGCTGCGGCCATCAGGAGAATTTTGATTTTCATTAATTTGGCTATTAGGATAAAATTAGGTTATGTGTTGTGTTGTACACAAATTTTGAAAAATGTCACATAACGGATGTTTCATCCTTTGCCAAAAATGTTTTCTATCGTGACAGCTGTTTTTTACATAGCGACAGGCCTTCTGCAGCATCTCGAAAGCATCAGCTGCAGGGCTGCGAGAACATATACGAGCACCATGAGGACGATTACCCAGAATATGCTCACATATATAGGCTGTTCATAGACATGCAGAAAAAAATACGGGCCGTAGAGGAGGCGGAGAAGGTTGAGGGTTATCGCCACGACTCCGTAAAGCAGGGTCGCTCCCAACGGCAGCAGGCAGTCCCTGTACTTCAGGCCGGAATTGTCCTCGGCAAATATGAAGCTGATGATGGAAAGCACTGGACATATCGTGTGGACCCACAGGCCGTCACCCTGGATGCAGTATGTGAAATAGCCGTTCTCCTCTGACGGGGCGAGTACCGCCAGTACTACGGTAAGCGTCATCGCCACTCCGCCTGTGGCCAGGAGCCTCAGTCTCTTCAGCCAGAGCGGGGATTTGGCAGCATACAGTACAAACAGTATGGAGACGATTCCCAGAAGTATGTTGCTCAGATAAGTGTAATACTTGAGAAGGGGCCATCCGACGATGCTGAACTGTCTCGGAACTGCTATCATTTCCCCGATGATTATCAGTATGTTAAGTACTATCGCGGCTAAAAGTCTGTTTTTCATATGCGTGTCGTTTTTGATATGCAAAAATACAATTTTTGTATTATATTCGCAGTATATTCAGACAGTGGCGAAAGATTTTAAAACAAGACATCGTATGGAGAAAAAATTATATCCCTTGAAATTTGTCCCTGAACAGGGAGTTGAAGACGCCGTGGTCAGGGAGGGCTGGCTCGAAGGCAGTTCGGTCGCGGACATAATGGAGACCTATCTCGACAGGCTCGTCGGAGAAAAGGTGTACAACTACTATGGCCGTCAGTTTCCGGTATCAGTCCGGATGGTCAGGCCTGAAGGCAGGCTTCCGCTGATGGTGACCCCGTCCGACTCGATCGCCGAGGCCCGTTTCGACTCTCTCGGAAAAGCCAAATTCTGGTATGTCCGTTCTGCCGGTTCCGATGCAAAAGTCGCCATCGGCTTCAAAAAGGACATAACGGCCTCCGACCTCTATAAAGGCTGTCTCGACGGCAGCATCGAATCCAGCCTCAATGTCATGGACGTGAAAGCCGGAGACTCGTTTTATATAGGCCCCGGAGAAGTCCATTCAGCCTGGGGCGACATGGATATTGTAGAAATCTCCGAAACCTCCGCCCTCGACTGCAAGCTCTGGGACTGGGGTCATGAGATCGCGCCGGACGAGCTGGGCGTTATCGACGCGATCGACTTCGTCAATCTTTCCGCCCATGTTCCCGACATCGAAGACTTCGGCCACCAGCATCATCCGGAGGACAAGGTCTCTGAGAAACTGGCAGTGAAGGACGAATTCATCATAACAAAACTGACGCTGAATGATGCTCTCCATATCTATTCCGAGAAGTTCGACAGCTTCCTGCTCTACTACTGCCTCGAAGGAGAGGCTTCATTCCAGGTAAAGGAAGAAGGAGGGGCGACGAGGAGCTACATGGCCCGGAAAGGGGAGTGCATGCTCATCCCGGCGGAGATCGAGGACTTCCTGCTGGTTCCGACCGAGCGAAATACCGTGCTGGTTGAGACCTACGTCCAGCGTGACGACGTCCCGGACCAGTACATCAATCCAGAATAATATGGCTGATGTTGTTAGACTTGACAAATACCTCTGGGCAATCAGGGTGTTCAAGACAAGGAGCGAGGCTACTGAAGCCTGCAAAGGAAACAAAGTGAAAGTCGGCGGAGTCGCCGCCAAGCCTTCCAAGATGATATCCCGCGGGGACACCCTCGAGATACGCAAAGGCTCGGTCCTCTATACTTACAAAGTCATCGGACTCATAGAGAACCGCGTCGGAGCGAAGCTTGTGCCCGACTATGCCGAGAACCTGACTCCCCAGTCCGAGCTTGACAAGCTCAAGGCGCCTGTGGAGACATTCTTCCTCAAGCGCGACCGCGGCGCCGGCCGTCCTACCAAGAAGGACAGGCGCGAGATGGACGAAGCCATAGGCTCCATCAGCTTCGACGCGGGAGAGGACATCCCTGACGATATCGCATTCAGATTCGGAATAACAGACGACGATAACCTATAATGAAATTCCTGGAACAGGTGGCGGCGCACTATTACTCCGCCGGTGACATTGAGCGCAGATGCTTTATTTTTCCTAACCGCAGGTCGATGCTTTTCTTCCGGAAGTATCTGGGAGAAGCTGTCGCCGCGTCCAGGGAAAAGAAGCCCCTCCTTGTCCCGGAGATGCTTACCGTCAACGAATTCTTCTACAAAGTCGCCGGAGTGGACACTGCGACCAAGGTCAACCTGCTTCTCGAGCTTTACGAAGTCTATCGTTCCTTGAACCCCAAGGCCGAGCCACTTGACGAGTTCATCTTCTGGGGCGACGTCATTCTCGCCGACTTCAACGACGTCGACAAATACCTGATCAGCCCGAAAGGCCTCTTTACCAACGTGGCCGACTATCGCCAGATACAGGACAGTTTCTCATATCTCACCGACGACCAGCGCGAGGCCATCGAGAACTTCATCAAGCATTTCCGCGCCGACGGCAAGCTGAAAGTCAACCTCGAGTCCGATGATCCTGATGTCAAGAGCCGCTTCCTGATGATCTGGAACCTGCTGTTCCCGATTTATGAGAAATTCCGCGAGAGGCTCTCCGGTCTCGGGATGGCGTATGAAGGCATGGTGTACCGGGACATGGCCGAGAAAGTCAAGTCCGGATCCGTGGCCGACCTGCTCTCCGGCCGTTTCCTGCGCAGCGACAGTTTCGTGTTCGTCGGCCTGAACGCCCTGAATGAATGCGAGAAGACAGTGATGAAAGCCATGAGAAACGCAGGCATCGCTGAATTCTGCTGGGACTATTCCTCCGCGATGATCCGGGACAGCCGCAACAAATCCTCGTTCTTCATGGCGAAGAATGTCAGCGATTTCCCGCAGGCCTTCTCCTTCGAGCCGGTCACTGCCGTCCCTCAGGTCAACGTGATCAGCGTCCCGTCGTCGATAGGCCAGGCCAAGCAGATTCCGGAGCTTATCGGAGCCCCCGAGGACACGGCCATCGTGCTTCCTGACGAGACCATGCTGATGCCGGTGCTCAACTCCATCCCGGAGGAAATCAGCGACATCAACGTCACGATGGGTTATCCCATGACCTCCAGCGAATTCTACGGTCTGATGGACGAGATTACCAACCTCCAGCTTCATCTCCGCCAGAAAGGCCAGCGCTGGCTGTATTACCACAAGCAAGTACGGAATATCCTCTCCAGCAGCATCTTTGGAATGTTCATGGGAGAAGCAGGACGCGAGCTCATCAGAAACATAAAGGCCGGAGCCAAGCTGTTCATCCCTCAGGAAGACCTGTCCTCGGAGACTCTCGGCGAAGAGGAACGCCAGCTGATCGACACCATCTTCCGGCCTGTCGTCACCGATTCCAAATCGACGGATGCGGCACAGATAAAGGCCATCCAGGACTATCAGAAATCGATAATCGACCTGATCGGTCCGAAACTTAAAGACACATACCTGGCGCGCGAGACCGAATTCGCCCGCCTCTACCGTTCCAGCATAGTCAATCTCTCCGCCAAGGAACTGCCGGTACTTCCGCTTACCTATATCCGCATGCTCCAGCGTCTTCTCGCCATGGTTTCGGTACCATACAGCGGCGAACCGCTGAAGGGTCTGCAGATCATGGGTCCTCTCGAGACCAGGGCGCTGGATTTCGGCACAGTGATCATACTGTCCTGCAACGAGGGCGTCTTCCCTCGCAAGACCGTCAGCTCTTCGTTCATACCGCCGGAGCTCCGCAAGGGTTTCGGGCTGCCGACATATGAGTTCCAGGATTCAGTATGGGCCTATTACTTCTACAGGATGATCCAGAGGGCCGGCACTGTGTGGCTGGTATATGATTCCAGGACCGAGGGCATCAAGTCGGGAGAAGAAAGCCGCTACATCAAGCAGCTCCAGTACCATTTCAGGGTGCCTGTGCGCCGTTATGTGGCCAGGGCGGAACTCAAGAGCCTTCCAGAGGATTCCGAGGTCCCGAAACCTGCCGACATCGCCGACAGGCTTCGCAAGACGCTGCTTTCCGCGACGGCAATGCAGAATTACCTGACCTGCTCGGTTAAGTTCTATTATCATACCATTGAAAGGCTCAAGGCGGAGGATGAAGTGGCAGAATCCCTGGATGCAGGCATGCTCGGTAATGTTTATCATGCGGTCATGCAGGCCCTATATCTTGGTGAAAAGGCCATGGAGCCGGACTTCAGCATGGAGAGGAAGGACATAGATGCGGCGATTGCTGACGGCACCCTGCAGCCCTTGACCATGGTCACGTCCGAATACATCGGAAGATGGCTGAAACGCAGGCCTGAAATCAAGGGAAAGATCAGGGCGCTGATACTTGGCCAGCTGCATACGACGGATGTCTCCGGGCGCAACCTTGTGCTTGAGGAAGTAGTCTGCAACTATGTAATGAAGACTCTCGAGGTAGACAAGCGTCTGCTTGACGAAAGGCATCTGAAGGGTTTCAGGATACTCGGCCTCGAAAAACAGATGTTCTGGACATTCGAAGGATATCGCTTCCACGGCTATGTGGACCGTCTGGATTCCCTTGGCGAAGGAAGCCTGCGTATAGTAGATTACAAGACTGGAAAAGTGGAGGACTCGGATGTCCACATAGATAAAGATAATCTGGAAAAAGTCATATCGGCCCTCTATGGGGAATCCGAGAAAGATCGTCCTAAGATAGCGTTCCAGTTGTTCATTTACGACAAGTTTATAACCTCCGACAAGGAATACTCTTCGATTGAGTCTGTCGAAAACGTAATCTATCCGGCGGCTAAACTATTTGTCGGAGATCCGCTTTCCGCCCCTATGAACAGCGAATTCAGCAAGAAAATGGAAGAACGTCTCTCGGAGATGCTCAAGGAAATCGCCGATCCGTCCATACCTTTCCGAAGGACCGGCGACAGCAAGGCATGTGAATATTGTGACTTCAAGAATATCTGCGGAAGATGATAAATATAGTGAAAGCATCGGCCGGCTCAGGTAAGACCTTCAAGCTCGCCAAGACATATATCGAACTTCTCCTCCGTAGTGAAGACAGATATGCTTACCGCCATATCCTTGCGGTGACATTCACCAACAAGGCTACCGGCGAGATGAAGAACCGAGTGCTCAAGGAACTCGACATCCTTGCGCGCGAGCCTCAGGCTTCAGGCTATTACAACGACTTCGTCAAGGAGTTCGGTCCTGAGGAAAAACTGCGCAAACGTGCGGAGGACCTGCTCTACAACATACTTCACGACTATGGAGCCTTCGCCATAAGTACCATCGACAAGTTTTTCCAGCAGGCTCTGAAAGCCTTTGCCCGCGAGATCGGCCAGTTCTCATCGTATCAGGTGGAGCTTGACAAGGATTCGTTGGTCAGGGAGAGCGTGGACAGGATACTTGATTCCATGACGGAAGGAGACAATTCGCTTATCGGGTGGATTACCGAAAGCGTTATGGAAAGCCTGAATGATCAAGGAAAGTTCAACATAGAGAAAGGGCTGTATCAGACGGCTGAGAAACTCAAGTCTGACGAGCATAGGGAAGCGGTCGAGAAATACGGTCTCGATGAAGCTAAGGTTCATTTAAAAGACGATCTCAGGAATCTGAGAAGGAATTGTCTGAAGCTGATGGACGACTATGTCAGAAGGCTTTCTGATGCTGCCGAGAAAGTCCTCTCCGTCTTTGAAAAGGCCGGAATCCGTCCGGAGGACAGTAACGGGAAGTTTATATCCTTGCTCTGGAAGTACGTCGGCTTGAAGCGAGGCTCGGAGGTTAAGTCCCTGTCAAGTTCTTTCCGGGAAAAGGCTGCGGACAGCACGAAGTGGTTCTCGAAGGATAAGCAATCCCTGTTGCCAAAGGTCGAAGGATCTCTGGAAGAGCCGCTTGCTGAGCTGATAGCATTGTTCGATATGCCTCTCAAGGCGTACAATACGGCCAGGGCCCTGAATAAAGATATCTATAATCTCGGCATATCCTCCGAACTTTCCGAGGAATTCAACGCTCTCGTGAAGGAGAAGAACGTGATGTGTCTGGATGACTCCAATATACTTCTGAAGCGAATAATCGGTGGCAGCGACGCTCCTTTCGTGTACGAGAAACTGGGAGTCCGTTTCGAGGACTTCCTGCTCGACGAGTTTCAGGATACGTCCACGATACAGTGGCAGAATTTCGAGCCGCTGCTTCGCGAGAGCAATGACAACGGCCGGGACAATCTGGTAGTGGGCGACGTCAAGCAGAGTATATATCGCTGGAGGGGCTCCGACTGGAGGCTGCTGTCCTCGGGAATAAAGGAAACATTTCCTGATTCGGACGACAGTCTCTCCCTTACATCCAATTGGAGAAGCCTCGGGGCGATAGTGGATTTCAACAATTCATTTTTTGATTATGCCGCCGGAGTTCTCGACAGTAAACTCAGCGCCGACAGCCATCTGATAAGGGATATCTATGCGGATGTCGCTCAGAAAGCCATGACTGACGACAAGGCCCGCGGAAGCGTGGAAGTGACGTTCTGCGAGGCGGACGAGCAGCTTGAAACCATATCGCAATCCATTTCCAAGGTTCGCGAAGCCGGGGCGTCGTTCGGCCATATTGCCGTCCTCGTCAGAGAAAACAAGGACGGAGCCAAAGTTGCGTCTTATCTTGTGGACAACGGTATTCCTGTGATTTCGGACGATTCCCTCCATGCAAAGGGATCCCTGACCGTACGTCGTCTGGTGTCCTTGATGTCATGTGCCTTCAACGGAGAGGACAGCGTGTCCAACTACCTTGCCAAGTCTCTCGACGTGGACATCCCGGAGGACTATCTTTCCCTGTACGACCTCGCCGAAAGTCTGCTGCGGTTCCTCAAGGCCCACGATGCATCCCTTTTCGAAAGGGAAATAATCTATGTCCAGGCATTCATGGACGTGCTCAACGACTGGGTGTCCGTCAATGGAAACAACCTCCAGTCGTTCCTGAATTTCTGGGATGAGTACAAAAAAGACTATGTCAGTTCTCCTGAGGATACGGATGCTGTCAGGATCATCACAATCCATAAGGCGAAGGGCCTCGAGTTCCCATATGTGATATTTCCGTATGCGGAGAGTGTCGTGCTGGCAGAAACCAAAAGAAACTTCCACTGGTGTCGGCCTATGTCGGAGGCGGCCGGGTACGGGCTTGACGGACTGTTCAATGTCAATCTTTCTTCCGGATCTGCCGATTCTTTCTTCGCCGATTCATTCGAGACCGACATGCTGATGCAGGCGATAGACAACCTGAATGTGTTCTATGTGGCCCTGACCCGAGCCTCGAAAGGACTCCATATCATTTCCGAAAATCCTTCCAAAACTTTTCTGGGAAGCTTTGACAAGAAGGGCGACGATGCCGAGTTCAAAAGTCTTTCCCATATTCTATACAGCTTCGTGAAGACGCGATTCCCGGATCCGGGGCAGATGTATGATTTCAGCAAGATACCGCCTCGCAAGGCCCTTGCCGAATATCGCGCCGCCTCATACCCGTCCTTCGATATAAAAGACCGCGCCAGCCTGAAGTTCAGCGACGATTCTGCCGCATACTTCAGCGACGAGATGATACTGACTCCGAGAGTCCATGGAATCGTGCTCCACGAAATCATGTCCAGGGTCAATTCTGCCGCTGACCTGAGGGGCTCCGTCCGCCAGGCTGTCTCCGCCGGCGAGCTTTCCGAAGCCGAAGGCGACAAGTGCGCGGAGATTCTCGCCAAAGAGATCGAGGCTCATGGAGAATGGTTCCCCGAGGACGGCTCCGTCGTCCGCAACGAGCTCGAGATCATCGGCCCGGACGGCCGTCTCCACAAGCCCGACAGGGTCCTCGTGTTCCCGGACAAGACTGTGATCATTGATTACAAGTTCAAGAACTATGACCCTCAGGAATCATACAGGGGCTATCGCAACCAGGTCGCCCGCTACATGGATCTATACCGTTCCATGGGCTATCCTGCCGTCGAAGGCTACCTATGGTTCATCGGCGACTCCGGCCACGTCGAAAGGATCGGGTAAACACGGACATGGTAACAATAATGCGGCATGAAATTCGATAACCAAACCAAAAAAGGTCTCTTATGCACATGGAGTATTTGTTTCTAAATGTTTATCTGGGCTCCGTTGTTTTTCTTATAGGGACGGTGATTTTTTATTTTCTTTTTAAACGGATTATTCGAAACGTGCCATTGGTTATAGTACTCGATCTTATCCATTTACTCTTTTCATCGGTTCTTTCACTTGCTATCTGGCGTTTCTGGCCCTTTGGTTTTGACGTTATCTTAGGGCCCTTATCATTCCCGGCCCTAATCGCGGAGTCAGTCGTCATAATCTTAGCTTATTTGTTCGCAAAAAAGTGTATGAAATGAAACGCATATTATTGATTTGGCTTTTACTTATAACGGGCAGCTTCTGCTATGCGCAGCGGAATTGGAATGAATGCTCCGATTCTCTCGTTGTCGCATATAAGAAAGGGATGCTTGTCCCTTCAGACGACAGCAAGACGTTTGCTTTATTGGATAGACTTACTCGGAGGACTACGCCTGAACAGAAAGAATACAATTTCATTCTTTTTAATGAAATTGTTACTTCTGCCGATGGCGCGCTCGCCGAGGTTCTTGGAGAGTATTGCATAAGGTGGGTACGGAATGATTGTACTTTTGTCCTAGCGTATCTAAAAGATAATCCTGATATGGAAGAACGTTACATCTCATATATTGCATATGAGTTTCTATTCGAGGATGATTTGTTTCCGACGTTTAAGAAAGATGTCCTTTGCAATTACAATGGGGAGGATACGTGCTATGTGAGGGGTTTCTTAAAGAAACTTGACAAAAAGGTCGAGACGCTCCGGAAAGAAGATTAAGAATCATAACTTTTATTAAAGTGAATCGTAAAGTACTGTATTCAGTCTTTGTGCTGATTTTTTGTATGCTCTCTTGTACTCCAAAAGGGGTTGTCAAGATCGATCCTGATGATGTCGAGGCGATTAAGTTTGGCGCATTGCCACGTGACATTATCATAGAAGCCGAAATAAGGCAATATGGAGACATGGCGATAAATAGGGGCATATACAGGGATACTGTAATTCGAGACAGGAAACTCATTGAACGATATGTGTCAATGATCAATAGATTAATTCCTGTCAAAGATAAAGATGACAATTATGAATACCGTATTGCAACGCTTCTGAAGATGAGAGACGGTCTCATTATTCCAATTCTATATGGACCGTATTGCGGGACAAATTATGTCGGAATAATAATGCAAGACCGGAAGGAAATCTTCGAGTTGCTTGATTCAATTATCTATAAAGACAAGCCGGATGATTATTGGACAGACCGTAGTCTCCCTTTTTATACTGACGGCACCATATCCGAAGATCAAATAGAAGTGCCTTCGGATAATTAATGTTCCTTCTTTGGACGAGAAAGAATGGAAGAAAAATGATGTTATAGGAACGCATGTACGATGGCTAGAGGTAACATACAAGATGATTCGTTTGCTCTTCTTATTTTAGTTTTATTGTATTATCCATACGGATAAATAGGGTGCCTAAGGTAATGTATTCGTAAGCTATGCGTGCGGGCTGTATGGCGAGGACCAGGTTTTAAATGTTCCTACAGGCGGAAGCTCCTTGATTTATCATCCGGTCGATGATTCGAAGGAGTTTGATGGGGAGATATCAGAGTCACATATCAGACCGAGGAATCTGCGGAATCGGAATAGATGCTTCTATCTAGTGTAAACTGTAAATGGTTGGAAAATAGTGTTTTACAATTTCAGAGATGATCCATGGTACATCTCTAAAATTGTATATAGTTGACTATCAGGCGTTTATTTTATGTGGTCTGTGTTGTGTCAGGCGTTGACGGAGGCACGATGGCTAAACAAAAATTTTATTATCTTTGTAAGTTGATAGAATTATATATTTATGGAAGCTAACGAAAAGACAATAAAGCTTGAATATAATACGGAACGTGAAAAGCTCAAGATGCCGGAGTACGGCAGATATATTCTCCAGATGGTAGAGCAGCTTCGTGAAATTCCGGACAAGGTAGCCCGTACAAGGCAGGCCTATGCCGTCGTCAAGTGCATGGAAAGGCTCAATCCGGCAGTAAAGCAGGACGAGCACTGGGAGCAGAAGCTCTGGGACCATCTCTTCATAATAGCTGACTATGACCTCGACGTGGATTCCCCATATCCGCTTCCTAAACCGGAGCAGATGGATACCAAACCGATGGCGATTCCTCTGAAGAAGCGCCCTGTCAAGGCTACCCATTATGGCCGCAACATCGAGAGCATAATCGACCTCATCGCTTCCGAGCCGGAGGGCGAGCAGAAGACCACGATGATACGCCAGCTGGCAATCTACATGCGCCAGCAGTACCTTATCTGGAACAAGGACAGCGTCGCAGACGAGACTATATTCCAGGACATTGAAAAACTTTCAGAATACAGGATCCGGGTTCCGGAAGGTATAACCCTGTCCCGTATCTCCTCAGACACCAGCTTCTCCCGTCCGGGACTCAACCTCGACTTCGGTCAGCGTAGAGGCGGACAGCAGCGCAGGGGCGGTTTCCAGAGGAAAAACAAGAGATAAACAATCCAGATGTTCAACAGACTGATTACAAGATTCAGGGAAGGAACCGATCCCGAGCGCAGACGCCGCGTGATGAAGATATGCGGAATGGTGATGGCTGTATTTACAGTCTTCACCCTGGTCGCCGTCGTTTCCTATCTCTTCACATGGAAAACCGACCAGAGCCTTCTGAGCGATCCCCAGATGATGGATGCTTCAGTCAAGGTCAGCAACGCCGCCGGCAAGATAGGCTACCAGTGGAGTCATCTTCTGGTTGCCAGATGGTTCGGCCTCGGAGCTTTCGCGCTGGTGCTGGTGCTCGCCATTCTCTCGATGAGGATGCTTCTCGGAACCCGTCCTTTCTCTGTAATCAAGGCGGTGCTGCTCTCCCTTACCGCAGCCTTCCTCTCGTCTTTCATCCTTGCATACGTATCGATCCTCACCGGCGCCGAGACCCTCTTCGGAGGCGGCCTCGGAGGCGATTGCGGATCATATATGATAAAATGGTCCCAGAATCTTGTCGGGACTATACTTACGTTCTTCGTCCTTGCGGTGTTCGTGGCTCTGTGGTTCCTTGTGGCCAGCCGCCGTTTCTCTGAATGGTTCATCGGCCTCGGCGGAGAGAAGACCGTCGCTCCGGCCCCAGAGTCCGTGCCTGCTGAAGAAGAAAAACCTAAGCGCGGCTTCACCTTCGTCGAGAAGCTTGTCGACGAGGTCCATGCCATCGCTGATGAAGAGCCTGTCCCAGTCCCTGAGCCGGAGCCTGAAGTCGCTCCGGAACCGGCTCCGCAGCCGGCCTCTCCGGCACCTGTGGCTAAGGCTGAGGCCCATGCCGACGACGGACTCGAAGTAGTAGCCGGAGACGAGCTGTCCACCGATATCGCCGAAGAACTGCCTCGGATCGATGTCCGCTCAGAGCTGGAGAGCTACCGTTTCCCTCCGCTTGAGCTTCTCGATGACTACGAGAACGGCCGCCATGAGGTCCCTCAGGAGGAGCTCAAGAGAAACAATTATAAGATCAGGGCTACCCTTAAGACATACAAGATCGATGTCGACAACGTCAAGGCCGTAGTCGGTCCTACAGTGACCCTTTACAAGGTATATCCAGCTCCGGGAGTCAAGATATCCGCGATCAGGAATCTTCAGGACGATATCGCCATGGCCCTCAAGGCCAAGGGCGTACGCGTCGTCACCCTGGAGGATTCCGTCGGAATAGAAGTGGCCAACGACCATCCTTCCATCGTCCCTCTGAAGGCGATGCTGAACGATGCCTCGTTCCGCGACAGCAAGGCGGAACTCCCTGTCGCCATCGGATATACGATTACCCAGAAGGTGAAGGTCTTCGACCTGGCCGACGCTCCGCATCTGCTTGTCGCCGGTGCTACCAAGCAAGGTAAATCCGTGGGCTTGAACGTGCTCATCTCCTCGCTGCTTTACTCCAAGCATCCTTCCGAGCTCAAGTTCGTGTTCATCGACCCTAAGATGGTCGAGTTCTCGGCTTACTCCAAGCTGCTGAAGCATTACCTCGCGGTGCTGCCTAATGCGGCCAGCGAAGATGACGAGATGCAGAATGCCATTGCCAAGACCCCGAAGCAGGCAGAGAACTATCTGAGGTCCCTCTGCGTTGAGATGGACGAAAGATACGAGCTTCTCAGCAAGGCCCTGGTCAACAAGATCACCCTCTATAACGAGAAATACAAATCGCGCCATCTGCGCCCGGATCAGGGGCACAGGTACATGCCATATATTGTCGTTGTCGTCGATGAGTATGCCGACCTTACCATGTCCGTAGGCGGCGGAGCCGAGTCGAAGACGATTGCGCGCAGCATTATGACCTCGATCATACGTCTCGCCCAGAAAGGACGTGCCGCCGGCATCCATGTGGTGCTCGCGACCCAGAGACCTTCGGTCGATGTCGTGAACGGCCTCATCAAGTCCAACTTCCCGACCCGAATCGCCTTCAGGGTATTCTCGTCCGTCGATTCCAAGACAATCCTTGACGCTCCGGGCGCCGACAAGCTGATCGGAAAGGGAGATATGATCTATCTCTCCGGTGTGGACAACGAGCGTATCCAGTGCGCTTTCATCAGCAACGACGAGATCAATGCCATCAACGAGTTCATCGGCAACCAGCAGGGCTATAAGAAGAGCTTCAATACTCCGTACTATCTGCCTGCGCCTGAGCCTGAATCCGGAGAAGAGGGCGTTGCCATGATCGACATGAAGGCTCTGGACGAGCGTTTCGAAGAGGCTGCAAGACTGGTTGTGACCAGCCAGAGAGGCTCTACTTCTGACCTTCAGAGAAAACTTGGCATGGGTTATGCAAAAGCAGGTAGAGTAATGGATCAGCTCGAGGCCGCCGGTATCGTCGGACCTCAGGAAGGTTCAAAGCCGAGACAGGTTCTCGTCACCACCTTCGAAGAGCTCGACCGTATCATCAATGCTTTTAAGAACCAGTAATGAAAACCTTGAGAATAATATCTGCGTTGGCGGCACTTGCAGTGTCTGTCAGCGCTTTTGCGGACGATCCTGTCAAGGATTTCTCCTCCAGGGTCTCAGGCTCGCGCGTCAGTTTCTCCTATAAGTACGAAATGAATGCCGACGTAAGAGTGACCGGACGTGGCAATGCCATAGTCCAGGGCGATTCTTTCAAGGTCGATGTCGACGGCATGGAGATGATCAGCGACGGCAAGACAAGGTGGACTGTCGACAGTGAAGCCAAGGAAATCGTGATCGAAAAAGTCGAAGGTACGGATTTCGTGGACAACCCTATACTGATAGTCACTTCTTTCGAGAATTCATTCAAGGAGATATCCCGGAACAGGGAAAAGGTCCAGGGACGCGACTGCCTTGTCGTGGATTTCGCTCCGGTGGACGTGTCCGGCATAGCCACTCTCGCGATGGTCTTCAGCGGCAACGATCTCGTCCGCGTAGTTGTCGGACTGGAAGGCGGAGCCACCACGATTTTCGACGTGTCGGACATGAAATTCCTCTATCCGGAGAATAACGGTATGTTCAGTTACGACTTATCTGCCCTAGACAGTACATGGGTCAAGACAGACCTCCGCTAGAATCCCTCTGAAGTCCAGGAACGCATGGTTCCGTTATCATCATAGACCAGATATCCCTCGATATCCGGTCTTTTTTGTATGAACTCCCGCGCTTCGTCCAGCCCGATGACCATACAGTAAGTCGCGTAAGCGTCTGCAGTGGTGGCGTCCCTGGCGACGATTGTGGCGCTGAGAAGATTATGGCTGACGGGGTAACCGGTGCGGGGGTCGATGGTATGGGCATATTTCTTACCGTCCCTGACGTAGAATTTGCGGTAGTTGCCGGAAGTGACTATTCCGCACGGGCCTCCGTTGGAGTACCATGTACCTACTACGTCGGCGCCGGGAGTCTCGTTGCCGTCGGTCGGACGGTCAACGGCGATAGTCCATGGCTTCCTTTCAGGATTCAGCCCGTCGCAGTAGATCTCCCCGATGTCGACCAGCATGTCCTTAACTCCGATCGAATACAGGTAGGCGGCGACCAGGTCGCATGAATATCCCTGGGCGATGGCGTTGTAGTTAAGCTTTCCGACGCTCTCTCCGCCGAGGCTGTCCGGCATCATGTCCATTCCGCAGCTCTCCATCAGGGCCTTTACCTGGGCGTCCGAAGGAAGGCTGTCCTTGGAAAATCCGAAGCCCCAGGCATCGTACAGAGGGGCTGCAGCTACGTCCAGCGCGCCTCCAGTCTCCTCATAGTATGACTTGGATATCTCATAGATTTCCCTGAACATCGGGGTGACGGTTATCTTTTCGCCTCTGTTGTAACGGCTAAGTATGGATTTGGGGTTGTATCCGGAGAGTGTGGTGTCAATCTCCCGCAGGATCGAATCGACGCTGGCCTGGATTGCTTTCGGCTCCACGGATACCCCTTCGGTGTTGATCTTTACTGCGTATACTCCGCCCTGGGCATAGCCCCGGAGAACGATATATTCATTTTTGATTCCGCACGAAACTGTCATCAGCAGCATTGCAGCCACAATCAGAGCGTGCATTTTTGGTCTAATCATCATGATTGGCAAACTATTTGTTTACAAAGGTAGCGGATTTTACAATCAAATTCACGATATTTGTACGATTAATATATGATTATGATGAAGTTTGGAAAATATATGCCTCTTCTGATGGCTGCGGTTATGGGTGTTGCCTTCACCTCCTGCCACAAAGACAAGAAAGACGATACGACCGCAAAGCTGTATCTGAATGGAAGTGTGAAATTCAATATCCCGACTTATGTGAGGCCGGGAGATATTTATGAGCTTACCCCGAGCGGCGTCTCTACAAAGGAACACGGCTCCGTGGGATATGTCTGGAAAGTCCCTTCTGTCTCAGAAGTATCAGATACTACACGCAAGCAGAACGATCCGGTCTCTGTCGACGGCACATACCGTTTCCGTGTCCCTAACAAGCCGGGTTCGACTACAATCACATGTACTGCCTTTGCCGATGGCTATTACAACTCCACCAAGACCGTTACTATCGTGATAGTAAGTTCGCAGGAATCCCTTACCGGAGCGACTGAAAGCGGGGAAACCGGAGTCTTCGTAGACAGCCGTGACCGTCGCAAGTACTCATATGTCACTATAGGCGGAATCGACTGGATGAGCGAAAACCTGAGGTATATGGGAGGCTATGATTTCGATAATGCTGTCGCCCTGAGAGATATCTTCGGCGGATATTACTCCTGGAATGAGGCTGCAGAGGCATGCCCTGAAGGATGGAGACTTCCTGACAAGAATGACTGGGCTTCATTTTATGCGTCTGTTTCCGGCAATGAACCTGCTGAGGACCTTCTCAGTACATTCGAGGGCATATCCGGCAAGATGATGGTGGATGCTCGTTTCAATGATGACAGACTCTGGGAGTTCTGGCCGGACGTAAAGATTACAGGGGAGAGCGGATTCCGTGCCCTGCCTTTCGGATACGGTATAGTCGGGGAGAATTACAGCAAATTCGACGGATATAAGGAATATGCTATATGGTGGACCGCTGACTTGTGTGAAGAGGCCCCGGATAAAGCCTACTATAGATATATCTACAAGGACAAAGGCGATCTGTTCCTGGGAAATGCCGGAACTGACAGCTTTGTCGCCAATGTCAGGTGTGTAAGATAAACCATTAAATTTAAATGATATGAAAAAAGGTTTGATTACTATTGCTGTCATAGCAGTAATTGCAGTTGCCCTCTTTGGATGGGTTAAGCGTGCTTACAACGGACTTGTAAAAGGTGAAGAAGGAGTTGAGGCTGCCTGGGCACAGGTCGAGAATGTTTATCAGCGTCGTGCTGACCTGATTCCTAATCTTGTAGCAACGGTAAAAGGCTATGCAGCCCATGAGAGCGAGACTCTCCAGGCTGTTATCGACGCCCGCGCCAAGGCTACAGGTATTACTGTAGATGCGTCAAACCTCAGCGAGGAGTCTCTCGCCAAGTTCCAGTCAGCCCAGGGCGAGCTTACCCAGGCTCTCGGAAGGCTTATCGCCGTCAGCGAATCATATCCTGACCTCAAGGCCAACCAGAACTTCCTGGAACTCCAGTCCCAGCTTGAAGGAACAGAGAACCGTATCACTGTCGAAAGAAATAAATTCAACGAGACAGCTCAGGGGTATAACACCAACCTGCGCTCATTCCCTACGAACATAATCGCCGGTCTCTTCAACTTCGAGAAGAAGGGTTATTTCAAGGCAGCCGAAGGCGCCGAGACAGCTCCAAAGGTAGAATTCTAGATGCGCGCGTCAGATTTCCTGACTTCCGAAGAGCGTAATCGCCTCGAGTCGGCAATAGCCGAGGCTGAGCATAACACCTCGGGAGAAATACGTATCCATATAGATCGGAAATGTTCTTCAGACCCTCGCGAGAAGGCTCTGAAAACTTTCCATAAATTGGGTATGACAAAGACAGCCGCCAGAAATGCCGTGCTTATCTATGTCGCCTGCGAGTCCCGCCAGTTCGTCGTTCTTGGAGACAAGGGAATCAACGAAGCCGTTCCTGCCGGATTCTGGAAGGATGTTTGCGCCATTCTCGGCGACTCCTTCTCCAAGGGCAGCCAGGCAGACGGGCTTGAGAAGGCGGTTATCCTTATCGGAAGGAAGCTGAAGGCCTTCTTCCCTTACCAGAGCGACGACATCAACGAACTCTCCGATGAAATTTCAATAGATGAGAATTAAGAGCTTTATATTCAGTCTGTTTCTGGTCCTCGGTACCGTAGTGCCGGGTTTTGCAGGCATTCCTGAAAGACCGGACCCGCCGCGACTTGTCAACGACTTCGCCGGAATCTTCACTCCGGCCCAGGTCGCCGAACTTGAAAGCATGCTCGTTTCCTTCGACGATTCTACTTCCAACCAGATTACGGTCGTTACGGTAAATGATCTCGAAGGTTACGCTCCTGCTGAATACGCGGTAAAGATCGGCCTGTCATGGGGTGTCGGAAACAAGGACTTCGACAACGGAATTGTCGTTCTCGTGGTTCCCAAGACTGAATCGGCCCGTGGCCAGATCTCAATCCAGGTCGGTTATGGACTCGAAGGAGCCATTCCGGACGCCTACACAAGAAGGATAATAGAGCAAGACTTTATTCCGCATTTCCGTAATGACGACTATTACGGCGGCGTCAAGGCCGGTTGCGGGACTCTTATGAAACTTGCAAGCGGCGAGATATCCGAAGTACGCGAACGTAGCAGCGATTCCGAGGAACTTGCTTCAGTCATGGCCAAGATCCTTATCTTCATGTTCATCCTCTATATCATCATCAGGGTGATCGGACGTCACTCCGGTGACGACGACTTCACCGGCGGTGGAGGCAATAGGGGACGCCATGTGCACGTCGGCCCTATAGTGACTTGGGGCGGCGGTCATGGAGGTTTCGGTGGAGGCTTCGGCGGAGGCGGCGGTTTCGGCGGCTTTGGCGGAGGATCCTTCGGCGGAGGCGGAGCATCCGGTTCCTGGTAAGCTACATCGTGGAGATGATCTCTAGAGAATATATGAGGGCATTGGCTATACAGTCAGTGCCCTTTATCATTATCTCCGGACAGACTCCGGCGGCCGACAGAAGTACAGTCACCACGGAGACCATGATCAGAATGCTGGCCAGAGGCATCGCAATAAGGTTGGTCAGCAGGAAATACTGCGGAAAAGACCCGAACCGCAGCCAGACCAGCGGCCCGGTAAACAGCTGACATGAGACTGAGAGCGAGGCGGCATCCCAGACCTTCCGCGGCAGAGAAAACCCTCCCTCCCGGGGATACCATGCCTTCATCCGGGGATAGACGATCGTGATCCCCGCCATCGCCAGATATGAGAGCTGGAATCCCAGGGAACGGACGACCGAAGGATTCGCCAGCAACTGGATTGTCAGCGCCGAGCAGAGGATCACCAGCGGGCGCTGGGGCCGGTTCGTCAGAATCGCCGTCTCCCGCAGCAGGATGAAGAGGAAAGCCCTTACTATCGACGGTGAGGCGCCGGTCGCATGTACATACAGCCCCGACAGGGTTATGATCATGATCCAGCGCAGCCGTCTCGCCGCGGGACTGTGCCCGAAGACCGCCGTCGCCCAGAGCATGAGCATATATATGACCCCGAGATGAAGTCCCGACAGCGCCAGTATGTGGGAAGCCCCGGCGGTCCGGAAGGAGGCCACCAGAGCCCGGGGGAGCCCGGACTTGTCTCCGGTCAGCAGCGCCTTGACAAGCGGCGCCGTAGTCCCGGTGGGGAAGTCGATTCCGTCGATCAGAGAGCATGCTCCGGCGACATGGCTCCGCGTACCCATGGTCCCGAGATCGCCGATGCTGTCCGTGAGTCCGCAGAAGATTCCGAGAGCCAGGAACAGGCTGGCCAGGATTATCGGTTTCCTGACCCTGAAATAGCATGCGGCGGCTGTCGACACAGTCAGGCCCAGGCCTGCCATGCCGGCGTATAAGTATATCAGAATGAGCGTCATGCGCGGGGCTCCGGGAGTGAGCGTCGCCGGAAGAAGAGAAGCACCGGCGGCAATCCCCGCAACAAACGGAACCGATAATCCCACTATGTCTTCCTCCACATCCATTGGATTCCTGTTTTGTTTGCTAAAATAGTGATTCTTTTTTAACTTTGCACCCTGTTTTCTAAGATATTGAGTTTAATAAATTATGATAATTCTTGTAATCAATTGCGGAAGCTCCTCTATCAAGTACCAGCTGCTTGACATGAAGAGCGACGACGTTTATGATCTTATCGCGAAAGGTATAGTCGAAAAGATCGGCCTCCCTATGGGAGTGTTTCAGTATAGCCCTGTGAAGGGCGAAAAGGTTGTGAGGGAGCTCGAGATTCCGGACCACAAGCTCGGAATGAAGCTCGTGCTTGAAGCCCTTACCGACAAAGAGCATGGAGTCCTCTCTTCAATCGAGGACATCGAGGCAGTAGGACACAGAATCGTGCATGGCGGAGAGTTCTTCTCTTGCAGCGCCCTCGTCAACGAAGATGTACTCAAGAAGATCGAGTACTGCTGCGACTTCGCTCCGCTTCATAACCGTGCCCACCTTCTCGGTATCCGCGCCGTACAGCAGGTCCTTCCTACCGTGCCGCAGGTAGTGACCTTCGATACAGCCTACCATCAGACGATGCCTGACTATGCGTATATGTACGCTCTTCCGTATTCATATTACGAGAAATACCGTATCCGCCGTTACGGCGCCCACGGAACCAGCCACCAGTACGTCGCCCAGAAGGGTGCGAAGTTCTGCGGCGTGGATCTCAACAACTCCAAGATAATCACCTGCCACCTCGGCAACGGCAGTTCCATCACCGCCATCGTCAACGGCAAGGTCATCGACACCTCGATGGGCTTCACTCCGCTTGAGGGCATGATCATGGGAACCCGTGTCGG
>JAEEGK010003683.1_pt1 | contig 37976 bp, 34 predicted proteins | sample 8958771 | NCBI WGS metagenome assembly JAEEGK01 (sample SAMN16246547, study PRJNA631951) | gut metagenome | biome: gut microbiome; feature: rumen; material: SC-attached | host: Bos | place: Iran: Karaj | collected 2018-10
GGAGAATCTGGGATATCAAGTCCCGTGACGAAGAGATCGACTACGCTCAGGCTCGTGGAATCGACGTTCCTGTTACTAAGGAGAACAACTATTCCAAGGACGAGAACCTCTGGCACCTCTCTCACGAAGGTATGGATCTTGAAGATCCTGCAAATGAGCCTAACCTCGATAAGATCCTTGAGCTCATGGTATCTCCTGAGAAGGCACCTGATACTCCTACATATGTAACTATCAAGTTCGAGAAGGGTGTCCCTGTAGAAGTTGACGGACAGAAGCTCTCTCCTGCTGACCTCTTAAGATACTGCAACAAGGTTGCTGCAGCTAACGGCGTAGGTATCGCTGATATCGTTGAGAACCGTCTCGTTGGTATGAAGAGCCGCGGCGTTTATGAGACTCCCGGCGGAACACTCCTTTTCGCAGCACACAGAGAATTGGAGCTCCTCACAGTTGAGCGTGACACAATCCACTATAAGGATCTCGTAGCTCAGAAGTTCTCCGAACTCGTATACTACGGTCAGTGGTTCCACCCTCTCAGAGAGGCTCTCTCAGCTTTCGTTGATAAGACACAGGAAGTTGTTACAGGTGAAGTTAAGATGAAGCTCTACAAGGGCAACTGCACTCCTGCAGGCACAACATCACCCTTCTCCCTTTACGATCCTGAGATCGCTACTTTCGAGGCTGATGACGTTTACAACCAGGCTGATGCAGGCGGATTCATCAACTGCTTTGGTCTCCCTATGAAAGTTAATGCTAAGATGAAGCAGAAGAACGGTTTACTCTGATTTATTGATTGAATATCCTGAGGGCTGTCTCTTATGTTGAGGCAGCCCTTATTATTTTTGGAGGTGACGCATATGAATGAAGTATTTACTGATCTGATAACCGAAGAAGAATACATGCAGTTCCGTAAGGAAGTCGGCTGGGCTGAATTCCCTATGGAGCAGGCCCGTGAAGGCCTTAAGAATTCATTCATCCGCTGCCTTAGAATTGACGGCAAACCCATTGCTCTGGGCCGAGTCTTGTGGGATCACGGCTATGTCGTCTATATTGCTGATATCATCGTAAAGCCTGAATATCAGGGCAACGGCTACGGCCGAATGGTCATGGAAGAGATTATGAAGATGATCAGAAGCTGGCTTAAGCCCGGATACAAGGTAATGGTAAGTTTATGTTCTGCTATAGGAAAAGAAGCATTTTACGAGAAGTTCGGCTTTTTCAAGCGCCCGAATGAAAATACGGGATGCGGAATGTCCCAATGGATATCTTCTGAGATCAAAGAAAACGAGGCATACTGATGAATATCACATACAGATTAATGACCATTGAAGATTACAGCCAGGCATATGACCTCTGGCTTCTTTGCGGAAACGGCCTTAATGACAAGGACGATTCAAAGGAAGGGATCGGCAAATACCTGAAGCGCAATCCCGCTACTTCTTTTGTAGCTGTAGACGGTGAAAAGATAGTTGGTGTGATATTATGTGGTCATGACGGAAGGCGCGGTATAATACAGCATGCGTGCGTATCTCCTGACTACAGGCGTTACGGCATCGGCAAAAAGCTCGTTGAACTTGCGCTCGAAGCTCTTAAAACAGAAGGAATCAATAAGGTCCTTCTCGTCGCTTTCAAGAAAAACGAAGGCGGCAACGCATTCTGGGAATCTATGGGATTTACTCTCCGTGATGACCTCAATTACAGGAATAAAGCATTGGCAGAAATGGTCAGGATAGATCCTGATTATATAAAGGAGTAACTTATGGCAAAGAAAATGTGGGCCGGACGCTTCGAAAAGGCTACCGACAAAGAAGTAAACGATTACAACTCCTCCCTTCCCTTTGACTGCAAGATGTACAGTCAGGACATTGAGGGATCAATCGCTCATTCACAGATGCTCGCAAAGCAGGGCGTCATCTCTGAAAAGGATGCAGAAGATATCAAGAGCGGACTTCTCTCGATCAAGGAAGATATCGAATCAGGCAAGCTTACCTTTGATTCCGACGCTGAAGACATCCACATGTTCATCGAGGAAGAGCTCACAAACCGCATCGGTGATGCCGGCAAGCGCCTTCATACAGGAAGATCAAGAAATGACCAGGTTGCTTTGGACCAACGCCTTTACATGGTCGACGAGGCCGGCGAGATCATTGAACTTTTGGATAATCTTCTTGATGCTCTTGTTGAGATCGCAAAAGCAAATACAGAGACATATATGCCCGGCTATACTCACCTTCAGAGAGCTCAGCCCATTACGTATGCACACTATCTTTCTGCTTATATCGAGATGTTCAAGCGTGACATCGACAGGATCAACGCTGCAAAAGACCGTGCAAACATCTCTCCTCTCGGTTCCGGCGCTCTTGCGGGAACAACATATCCTTTGGACAGAGAGTTTGTAGCAGAGCAGCTCGGCATGAACGGCGTTACGCTCTGTTCTCTTGACGGCGTAGCTGACAGAGACTTTGCAATCGAGTTCGCATCAGCATGCTCCATCCTAATGATGCACTTATCCAGAATGAGCGAAGAGATAATCCTCTACGCTTCACAGGAATTCAAGTTCTATGAATTAGATGATGCTTATTCTACCGGCTCTTCTATGATGCCTCAGAAAAAGAATCCTGACGTAGCTGAGCTTACACGTGGTAAGACAGGCCGCGTTTACGGTGATCTTATCTCACTTCTCGTTATCATGAAGGGACTTCCCCTCACATATAACAAGGATATGCAGGAAGTTCAGGAGGCAATGTTCGACTGTATCGATACGATAAAGGCAGTCCTCCCTCCATTCACAGGTATGATAAAGACCATGACGATCCGCAAGGACAATATGGAAGCAGCTGCTCTCGGCGGATTTACTAATGCTACTGACCTTGCAGACTATCTCGTTAAGAAGGGACTTCCTTTCCGTGAGACTCATGCGATCTCCGGCAAGCTTGTTCATTACTGCATCGAGAACGGCATTTCCCTGCTCGACGTATCACTGGATAAGCTTAAGGAATTTTCTCCTGCATTCGAAGAAGATGTTTACGATGCGATCTCCTTAAAGACATGCGTTGAAGGAAGAAAGCTCGTCGGCGGTCCTGCACCTGAGACTGTTAAGAAATATCTGGACGAACAGTGATCCTGATTACAATTCAAATTAAAGCGGCTGTCTCATAAGAGGCAGCCGTTGTTATATCTTCTTAGTCGTCAATCTCGTACTTAAGCTTAAAATATGTTAAGTATTGTATTAACCCATTCTCCGTTCAACTTCAGCCTGTGCTTCCTTAAGGAAAACATCGGGACCGCATTTGTTATACCCGGAAACATAGTTTTTCCAGGCATTATCAAAATTCTTCGCAATCACAAGCTCGGGGCATGCTGATTCTCTGTATTTAACTATATCGGTCCATGCTTTACCGTAATTGGTTTTCACATTAAGGTTGTTAGACCAGGACCAGAGCGGGAACCACTTACCATAATCAGTCTTATATTCAGAACCTATAAATTCGACATAATTGCTTGCGCCATATGCTTTAAAGCACTTTTGGACCGGTATTGGCAAAGTGGCCATGAATTCAGAGGGCTGCTCTGAAGGTCTCATATTATTGATGCCGTCTTTGCTCATACCCTTCCATTGAGGCAAGTAACTGTACTCGCATACGTGCTTTGCGATGTAAGCGGGATTGTTCCAGTTCATTCTCATTTCGGGCGTTCTGTAGTATTTGCCTTCGTCATCAACAAGATAATCAACATCCTTCACACCCCAGAAACGGAGATCGTGTACCGGCTGTGACAGGAGAGCATTTAAGAACTTGAATGCCTTGTCAGGATCTTTGCAGCTGACTGTAACCGCAATGCCCGATGAAATATCTATGTTTTCTTCATAAGTATGCCATTGCTGCTTCATGCCGGGTTTGAGCGTAAGTCCCAAAGGAACGTAATTACAGCCGATCTCAGAAAGCGTATATGTGCTGCCGTCTTTGCCTTCTTTATTCAGGTCGTAGTTCATGAGATTGTATGCAAAATCCCAGTACTCATCGCACAAACCGAGAACTGCTCCTGTGCAGAGCTTCTCAATATACTGATCATATGTCTGGGACGCAAAATCCTTATCGATAATGCCTTTCTTATATTCTTCGTTGAGCTTCTTATAGTAAGCTTTTGCAGTATCAGAGACGTTGTAGTCAGATACCTTAGGCTTGTCCATGCCCTCATCAACATTTACGTTTGCGCACAGATTATTGGGATATCCGTCAAGCATCATCGGAGGAAGCACCAGGCAGAAATTCTTCCAGTCCTTAGCCTGGCAGGTATAAGGGATAACCTTGGTGCCGTCAGGCATCTCGGGATGCTCTTTTGCATACTTCTCAAGGAGCTCGAAATACTGGTCAAGCGTCTCGATCTTAGGATAACCATATGCTTCAAGAACTCTTACCTGGATCCAGAAAGCCTGTCCGTTATGGATTGTCGATGTATTCTTTTCGTTATAACGTTCGAAAACATTTGCCCAGTAGATATGGCCGTCTTCCTGTCTGAACATATCCCACTGCTCATCAGTGTAGAGCGATTTGAGATCAGGATATTGTTCAAGATAGTCATCCCATGCAATAAGCGCGCCCTTCTTGTACAATTCGATATTTTCTTCAAATGCATTGATAAAATCAGGATAGACTCCGGAGGCAGTTATCGAATCGACAGCGCTTTTTAATGTTGTCTTTTCCGGAAGCCAGGATTCGGTTACTTTCACGCCGGTGATCTCAGTGATCATCTTTTGGATCTCGTTATCCTTGTCGATCTCTTTGTTGACAATTCCGGCGAACATCTTAAATTCAGTAATGATCGTCGGCGTCGGAGACGGGTAATCTGTAGGCAACTGCTCTGTCCATTCAGTCTCTACTTCCGTTTCCGGCTTGGAAACTTCAGGGCTCTTCTCTATCTCTGCGCCCTTCCTTCTGCTGCCGGCACAGGAACAGAGTGAAATAAGCATTGCAAGTATCAATAAACCTGCTGTGAGCTTCTTAGATCTTCTCATGACGTAATCCCCCGTTTCTATATTTTTTAGTTGTTTAATTCTCCGACGATGATGATCTCGTCATCATTGTATTCACTTATGAGGTCCTTTTTCTCGTCCATTTCACTCATCATTATCGTTGTAACCTTAACGCTTCTTAAATATGCACCTGCAACATAATCAATCTGGAACGGTGCATAATGGGAATCTTTAAGATAGGACTCGTCCCAGATCACAAGGTATTTTGCATCTGTAAATTCCATCTTCTCCTCAGCATATTCGGAGATCTTGTTCCACGGTGTTGAATCAATAAAGAATTCGTGTGGCGAATACTGCTGTTTGCCTTCATAGATATAGTTAAGCCCAAACATCAGATGGCCGAAAACAACTGTAATAACAATAAACCCGGCCATTTGGGCAGGCATCAGTTTATCTTCGGATACTGCGAGATCCTTCATAACGTGATATGAGAAAAAACCGGTTATAAATACGGCAATTGATCCCATATACCTGAAACAGCATGACAGTATCTCAGCTTCATTCGCATTCATTGAGAACAGATAAGTTAATGCCAGGAAGAACACATAAATGAAATAGACCAGGAATGTATATTTCAAAATACCAAAATAATCCGTTTTGTCTTTCCCACCTGTCTTTCTCACCTTCTGCCAAAGGACAATCACGAGCAAAATGAGGAAAACTATCCAGATAATGCTGACCTGTGCATAATCTCCGGCAGGATTAAATGCCATCTTAAACACTTTTACAATGATGGTCATTACTGATTCAGACGACTTCTGCGAGAACAACTGGCTGAACCTTTCAACAGAAACAGCCTGGTTGCTCACATTGATATTCGCATAGATAAATGAATTTCTGACTCTGTAAAGCAGCGTAATGCATACAGGCAGGATGAATGTAACCAATACAGGAAGGATCTTCTTTTTACCGGACTTAAAGAGGTAAAGGATCAATATGAAGAGCGCGAAAATAAGTCCAGAGAACTTTGTAAGTTCCATAAACGCCATAAGAATGACCAAAACAGGAATGCTTATCCTATCCAGTATGAATCCATGGTCATACAGATAAAAGACAGCAGATAATGCGATCAATGGAAGCGTGCAGTCAACAAGAAGACTGTATGTGCTGACATCTATTGCACAGAGCAATACCGAACAGGCACTTATGCCGGCAAACAGAAGAGCTTTAGTAAGGAACGGCTTCTTTGAAGGTATAAGCGCGAAAAGCGAACAGCAGCATGCAAGATTTATAAGAGACTGTGCCCAAAGACAGTTAGGAACACTAAAGCCTGCCGCATTGGTAAAGAAATAGATCCATGTGGCAGTGCCGGGCGTATATGTCGTAAACCTGATATCTATATTTGTCGGGAATGCGTTATCAGCATGAAGGACCTTACAGATCTTATACCAGTGGCTGAAATCGTCAGGATGTGACAGTCCAACATTTCGGGTAATAAAATAGGCCCATACAATACCTACGAGCAGGAAAAGCAAAGAAGGATCCAAAAACAGCTTGAAGATGTTCTTGTTGCCGGCCTTTATCTGCTTAACTATGGCTATAGGAATAAGCAAAACGCCAAAGCCGATTGCGATAAAATAGCCTGCCTTAAGAATCCCTGTCAATCCGAAAACATACGAAATAACAGACACTCCTGCTATAAACAACACCGGAAATAAAGCAGGATTATCTTTTGTAAATGTCCTGTAAGCTAAGTAAAAACCCGCAAAAGACAAGACAGTTAAAATGGCCATAAACAGATTCATAAGACTAATATAACATTTTTATTTGATAATACTCTGCTGAATGGTCTTAAATTGAGGCAGATCAGATTTCCGGTTTCTTGTAATCGATGTCATAAGCGGTAAGATCCTTACCTTCACCGTTACAGAGCAGGAAATGCTCTTTGTTCCAGCCGTAGAATCTTCCTTTCACAGCGCTGAGGTTCGAACATGTAAATTCAAAGCTGAACAGCTTGGTATATCCGGGTAATGAATAGACGGTCATGACCTTGTCTGAATTATTTACAAGATAGACATCACCGGAATCTATATCACTGATAACATCGACTGTACCCTCACCTTTTGCGATCTCTTTGAGGTTCGCATCATAAATGAACCATTTCTTTCTGGGATCATTACCGTTACTGATGTTATCTGCAACGATGAAGCCATGCTTATAGGCGTAATTGAAGCCGTCCTGCTTCGTGAGCTTATCACCGGTCGTGAGGTTAATAATCTCTTTAGTTCCTGAGATAGAGTTGTAGTACATATTGCCTTCGCCGGAATTGTACCAGTCTCTTAAATAAGTGCCGCCGCTAACACTGTAATCCAAAGTGTTTATAAGGTTAAAATCCTTGTCATAAACCAAAGTCTTATCCTTAAATACAACAGCGATCCTGCCAAAAGAAGTCATTACATCAATAGCATCAGGAGCATTGAGCATGTTAACGACATTCCAATCTTTATCGTAGAGATTAACTAATCCGTTTACGGTAGCCATATACCTGTCAGAAGATACCATTCCGCTCATTGAATCTTTATCTCTGAAAAGACAGAAGCCGGTCATATCATAAACAGTTATTCCCTTACCTGATACATCCTGCTCAATGATAATATCGCCGAAGATCTTGCAGGAACTGCCCAGGCTGTTGAATGAATAAAGCAGTTCGCCGGACCTGTTATCGATAAGCATCGTCCTGTAATAGAATTCGCTCTTATTGATAATAACCGAGCTCTCATCATTGGTATAAAGTACAGTAAGCTGAGAGGTCTTAGCATCCAGGCCTAACTCTTTCTCATTTATCTTGATCTCTTTGGAATCAAGGATATTAAGTTCACTGTCGACACCCGTTACCCAGAGATATCCATCACTGTAATTCGAACCGTAGAAAACTGCATTTCCGGTATCTGCGCCCTTAGCTGATGCGGCACCGTCAAAGATAAGTCCAGTAAATTTTGAACCGTCGGAAGATATCATTCCATATTTGGCTTCCCCTTTATCGGTGCGCCTTACAATATAAGCTTCAGCATCTTCGTTGTAGCTTACAAAGTCGAATAAAGAGTCACAGACATATTCGCCATCAATAGTGATAAATCCGTATAATACCGTATCTTTTTCCTTCTCCCACATATCCTCGTTATATTGAGTAATATTTGGGATGATACGGCCTCTGTCAGCGATGGAAAACTCTACTACCATTGGAGTTAAAACGGGGCCGTCAGAAATAACAGCGTTGATCTCCTGAGTATCGGTCTCGCTTGGAGCATAAGTGTTTGAATATGTCGGGGAACTGGCTGAACTGCAGGCCGTCAAAGCAGATGAGACTAAGATCAAAGATGCCAATAAACCAACTGTTTTCTTCATGAATCAACCTCCGTGCCAGGACATAGTAATCCATTAGCTTATATTATACATACAGTTAGATTAATTAAATTGTTGCAGCAAATTTATCTTTCCATCAGCCAGATCTCAGATGAATACGACTGTAATACAGAGCCGCCTCCAAAATCATGAACAGTTCCGGTTATGAGTTCTTTTGCCTGTCCGCAGCCTGCATCGAAATGTGCAGTAAAAGGATTCGAATCCATATTAATAGCTACAAGTATTCTCTGATCGCCTGAGTTACGCTCGAAAATACACTGCTTATTTGTAAGCAAAACGATCCTTAAACCGCCGTAATTAAGGGCATTAGAAGACTTTTTGGCTTCTGCAAGTCTTGCAATATGATCAGATAATTCATTCCATTCAGGCTTATCAAAACATGCTCTTAAAGCAGGGTCACCTTCTTCTTTCCTGGCTTTTGCTCCCCACTCAGATCCATAGTAAACACAAGGAATACCGGGCATAGTGAAAACAAGTGTATATACAAGAGGCAGGCATCTTTCATCATTTAAGATCGATGCGATCCTTGTAACATCGTGGTTATCAGCAAAAGACAACAGGTGCGCTCCCCTGCATACTGTCCAGTCTTCAGGACCGAAAAGCCTCATAAGAGAATGCATTATCTCGAACATGTTTGAAGAGTTAAATGACGAATAGATTCCCTTATAACACTGATAGTTGGTAAGAGAATGCAGGTGCATCTCATTAAGCATTCTGCCGTATTCGCCGTGAAGGACTTCGCCGAGCAGGAAGAAATCATTCTTCTTACTGTCAGTAAACTCCCTGAGACGTCTTAAGAACTCATGGTCGAGGCAGTAAGCCACATCAAGTCTCAAACCGTCGATATCAAAGAAATCGATCCAGTAATTGACCTTATCCAGGATGTGATCGATAACAGCAGGGTTCCTCAGGTTAAGCTTTACGAGGTCGTAATTGCCTTCCCAGCCTTCGTACCAGAAGCCGTCGTTATAGTTGGAATTACCGTCAAATGAAAGATGAAACCAGTCTTTATAGGCAGAATCCCAGCGCTTTTCCTGAACATCTTTGAAAGCCCAAAAACCTCTTCCGACATGATTGAACACGCCGTCCAGGACTACCTTTATGCCTTCATCATGAAGAGCATCAACGACTTTCTTAAAATCTTCATTTGTACCTAATCTTTTATCAATAAGACCATAGTCTCTAGTGTTATAGCCGTGAGTATCAGATTCAAATACCGGTGAGAAATAGATGGCATTGATGCCAAGCTTTTTCATATGCGGGATCCAGTCCAATACTTTAAGGATCCTGTGCTCTAATCTGCCGTCATTCTCAAAAGGTGCTCCGCAGAATCCCAAAGGATAGATCTGATAGAACACTGATTCTTCATACCACATTAATTAATTTCCTTCCTTCTTTTCCTTCGCTTTTAATCTGGCGCAGGTAATAAGTCCTGAAAGACCCATCAGGAAAATGATCGCAACCGCAACGATTCCGATGTATTTCTCGATCTGCACCGCGAAAGCGGATATATCACCAAGATCCCTGTGAGACAAAGCCCATTCGAGTGCAAGGCTTGAGATCATGGCATCGATAATGCCGATCTTTCTTAAAGCCAAAGCAGTAAGGGACTTGGATCTGTGCGCTCTGAAAATATTGATTATCGCGAGCGTAACCTTATAGATAACATAAACTCCGAAGACATAGATCAGAAAACCTGCATAGTTATGGAGCACATTGAATTTAACTATCAGGAACATATTAAATGCGATCACGGCATCAAAGAATATGATCTTCCAGGAAAAATTCTTATAATTCCTTCTCTCGCTGAAACGCTCGCTCTTAAATACGGCTCCCCTTCCCGCCCTGTACAGAACATTGATCCTGATGCTGAAAAGCAGAAATGTATAGATCGACATTACAAAAAGCCAGTAAGACAGAAAAACTACTGACATTGAAAAGAGAAAGCTCGAATAGATAATATCAAAAACAGCAGACGGCAAAGCCAGAGCTACCGTCTGCCGCTTATAGTCAGTCACATATTCCAAAAAACGTTTGGATTTGGACTTCTTTGCTGTTTCCGGAACGGATTCGCCCGTTGCTTTATCGGGAAGTTCCTGTCTTTCCGGGATTGCCGCTTTCTCCTTACTCATAACCGTCAGTTACGCATTGAATGGATGGGTGCTGGGATCCTTCCGCCTCTGTGGATGAAGTCAGCGCAGGAAGCTCTGTTTACATCCATGATGGGAGCTGTTCCCAAAAGACCACCAAACTCAACACTGTCACCGACTGTCTTGCCGGGAACAGGAATGAGTCTTACGGCTGTAGTCTTGTTATTAAATGTACCGACAGCCATCTCATCGGCGATGATGCCGGAGATAGTCTCAGCAGTTGTGTCACCGGGAATGGCGATCATATCAAGGCCAACGGAGCATACGCAAGTCATGGCCTCAAGCTTTTCGAGCTTTAAGGAGCCGGATCTTGCAGCAGCGATCATACCCTCATCTTCAGATACAGGAATGAATGCGCCGGAAAGACCGCCGACATAAGAAGATGCCATGATTCCGCCCTTCTTGACTGCGTCATTAAGCATAGCAAGGCATGCTGTCGTACCCCAGGTACCGCATGTCTCAAGACCGAATTCTTCAAGAAGCCTTGCAACTGAGTCACCTACTGCAGGTGTCGGCGCAAGTGACAGGTCGATGATTCCGAAAGGAACCTTAAGACGCTCAGACGCTTCTCTTGCAACGAGCTCACCGACTCTTGTGATCTTAAATGCTGATTTCTTAATGGTCTCTGCAACTACGCCCAGATCCTTGCCCTTAACGCCTTCAAGCGCGTGCTTAACAACACCAGGACCTGAAATACCGACATTGATTACGCATTCAGGTTCACCGGGACCTAAGAAAGCTCCTGCCATGAACGGATTATCTTCAGGCGCGTTTGCGAAAACAACGAGCTTAGCGCAGCCAATTGCATCCTTATCCTTAGTAGCTTCAGCAGCTCTCTTGATAACGATACCCATATCGCGTACGGCATCCATGTTGATACCTGTTCTCGTGGAAGCGACATTTACGCTTGAGCAGACAAATTCAGTTGCGGCAAGAGCATCAGGAATAGAGTTGATGAGAACTCTGTCTGAATTGGTATAACCCTTCTGGACGAGAGCTGAGAAACCGCCGATGAAGTTAACTCCGCAGGTTCTTGCAGCTTTATCAAGGACCTGCGCAAAAGGTGTGTAATCCTTTGCTCCGCAGGCAGATGCGACTATTGAGATAGGCGTAACGGATATTCTCTTATGAATGATCGGAATACCATACTTCTTGCTTATAAGTTCACCTGTCTCAACGAGTTTTCCTGCATATCTGCAGATCTTGTCATAGATCCTGTTGCAGGATTCCTCTACTGTCGGAGCAGCGCAGTCCATGAGTGAGATACCCATGGTGATTGTGCGGATATCAAGATGCTGACTGTTGAACATCTGCATCGTTTCGATTATTTCATGTTCGTTGATCATAAAAAGCCCCTCAAATAGATAGGATCAGATTGTGTGCATGGCGTTAAAAAGGCCTGTGTGCTGGATAGTGATCTGAACACCGAGCTTAGTACCCAGTTCAGAAAGCTTATCTGAGATATCGGACTCCTCAATAACCAGATCCTTAAGGTCTACCATCATTACCATTGTGAAGATATCGTCTAAGATCGTCTGGGAAATATCGTTGATATTGATGCCGTAATCTGCGAGGAGACGTGAAACGTCAGCTATGATACCGACTCTGTCCCTTCCAAGAACTGTAACTACAGCTGTATTCTTCTCATTGCTCATATATGTTCCTCCTTCAAAAAGAGTATTATTTCTATCGATATAATACCTCAAACTCCCGAAAATTCAGTAATAATCAGGAATCCAGCAAAGAAAAAGCAAGTTTATTGGCGCATTTTATCCCGTCTATTGCAGATGACATGATACCACCTGCATATCCGGCACCTTCACCGCATGGGAAAATGCCCTTAACCCCAGTACTTTGGAGGGTTTCAGGATCTCTTACGATCCTTATGGGAGACGAGCTCCTGGCTTCAACTGCGGTAAGAACAGCATCAGGATCATCAAAACCCTTGATCTTCCTGCCCATCTTAGATACGCCGTCCTTAATGGTCTCCAAAATAACCTCTGGGAACACTTCTGACAGGTCTGAAGCAGTAACTCCAGGCATGAACGAAGGCTTTACCCTGGTAAATTCATCGGTTGTCCTGTTCTCAATAAGATCGCCATACCTTACACAAGGGGCTTTTCCTGTGCTTCCGCCTGCAGCAAATGCTTTATGCTCAAGCTCTTCCTGGAATTTAATGCCGTCAAGAACGCCGTCACCGTAATCTTTGCTGTCTACAGGAACCAGGATAGCGCTGTTGGAATTAACGTTATCTCTCGCCCTCAAGCTCATGCCGTTGGTACAGACACTCCTGTCATCTGACTGTGCAGCAACGACTTCACCGCCAGGACACATGCAGAAAGTATAGAGTTTACGGCCTGTCACAGTATCAACTGAAAGCTTATAGATAGCAGGCGTGATATCAGGCGAGTATTCGGAATCAAAGCCAAACTGGGCCGTATCGATGTCCTTTTTGAGATGTTCGATCCTGACACCGACAGAAAAAGGCTTTGACTGCATTTCGATACCAAGGCGGTGTAATGCTCTGAATGTATCCCTGCTTGAGTGGCCGATCGCAAGGATCAGATTATCGCAGGGTATCTCATAAGTTCCGTTGTCATCAGATACAGTAATGTTCTGAAGCTTCCCTTTCTCGGTTTTATAACCTAAGAAAGTAGTATTAAATCTTACTTCGCCGCCAAGAGATATAATGTCTTCCCTGACGCTTGTTACGACCTTTCTTAACCTGTCTGTACCGATATGGGGATGAGCATCGTAGATAATGTCCGAAGGCGCTCCGTGAGCGATCATGGACTTTAACACATAGTCTTTTAAGCCTGAACTGATACCGGAATATAGCTTGCCGTCGGAAAAAGTTCCAGCGCCGCCTTCTCCAAACTGGATATTGGAATTGGGCTTGATCTTGCCCCTGCCCTCTTTAAAATCTTTAGTATCTTTTATCCTCTGACTCATTTCAGGGCCGCGCTCTAAAACGATCGGACGAAGGCCGTATTTTGCAAGTATAAGTGCAGCATAAAGTCCGGCTGGCCCCGTGCCGACTACAACCGGTCTTTTATATTCTTTCGCGAGATCGAAATTTAAAAGATACGGCAAAGCTCTGGAATTCAGCTCTTCATCAGCTGATGCCTTTGCTTCAGGGGTTATAAAATCGAATCTGTAATTGATTACAGCCTTACCGTGCCTCGCATCAATGAATTTCTTGTTGATATCGAGGATAACCTGACCTTCTTCAAGCTTTTTAAGGCCAGACCGCATAGCTTTATTTCCTGATTTCTTTATCTGTCTGATTATGAGAACCGAATCAGGAGTCTTTTTTAGAGATTTATCGTTATTTACTTCCGGAACGACTTTTATCTCAAACATTTTGAGATATTCCTTCCGCTGCAAGGGCTGCAGAGGTCCATGCCCACTGCAGATTATAGCCGCCGCAGATACCGTTTACGTTTACAGCTTCGCCGATGATATAAAGACCGGGACAGTACTTTACCTGCATGTTATCGTCAAGCTTCGAGAGCTTAAATCCGCCGGAAGATACCTGAGCCTTATCAACATCACCGTAGCCTGTGACCGGCACCGGGAAAGCGCATAAGAGATTTGTAAGGTCAACAAGCTGCCTGTCATTAAGCTCTCTTAATGTCATCTTGTCAGCCTTTAAGCCCATCTTCTTCATAACAAAGTCAGTTACGTTCCTTAAGAGCATGCCGGATAAGGCATCAGAGCAGTTCCTGTGAGGATACATCTGCCTTCTGATGTAGATCATCTGCAGTATCTCACCGCCTGATTTGCCTGTGAGATTCAATACAGCCTTAATATCCTTATCGCCATCATCCATAAGCTTGACAACACTGTCAGATACATCCATTACACAGATGCCGGAGATACCGCCTTCCTTGGTAAAGAGGATCTCACCTTCAGATCTGGCCTTTATAACGCCATCACTTCCGACGATCTTAACATCGCCTCTGCACTTGATTCCGGCCATACCTTTGATGCCGGTCATATCAGATGAAAGCGAAGTAAGAGCAGGCTTGAAAGGCACAAAGCATGTCTTATCAGTAAGTACTTCAACAAGCTTTAAAACATCGCCTGTAGAACCAGTTGAAGGATATGTGATGCCGCCCGTGGCGATTACGAGATTCTTTGTAAGATATGTCTCACCGGCGTCTGTCTTAACTTCAAAGAGGTTTTCAGACTTTGAGACTTCAGTGACTTTCTCCTTTAGCACTGTCTCGACTTTATTATCATCAAGATAGAATCTTAAGGCATCAACGACAGTTGAACTCTTAAGAGTTGCTGGATAAACGAGGGTTCCCTTCTGCTCGAGAACAACGCCCAGAACGTTCTCAAAATAGTAACTCGTATCAGTCTCGCCATATTTATTGATGCACGCTTCGAGCTTGTACTGGTCATCTGTGTTGTACTTGGTAAGATCGATCTCGGTATTAGTCAGGTTGCATCTGCCGCTTCCTGTAAGAGCTAGCTTGTTGCCTACCCTGCTTCCGCCTTCGATGATAAGTATCTTCTTACCTGAGAAAAATGCATTCTTTGCGAGCTGAGCGGCACAATAAAGACCTGCCGCGCCGCCTCCCACAATAATGCAGTCATAATTACTACTCTTCATAAGCTATTATCCCCTTTTCGCCAATTCCAGAGTTCTTTGAAATTTACTTTTATCTAACGTGGAACATCCGAACGCACCCTTAATGAGATTCGAAAGTTCCGTAAGATCTTTATCACTGCCCTTTTCGAGCTCTAATTCAAGTTCACAGATATCTTCAGATACTGACTTATCCGTATTATAGATGACACCGCTGTCAAAGCACGCTTCAATGATGCTGTCATTATATGAAAGATTGTAAGTAGTTCTCTCAAAAGAGTTAAAGCAAAGGACCACAAGATCTTCATCTGTGACATTCTCGAAAACTTCATCCAGTAATTCAACGGGATCGCCGTCATTGGAAACGCCCTTTTTGAAGCTCTCAATAATGAACTTATCGTCATCAGTCCTGAAGTTCCACTCAAAACGTCTGTGAAGGCCAGATGCAGCACCTCCGCCATACTTGACAGTCTCTTCAATAAAGGAATCCTTGCCGGACACGATCCTTCTTCTGACAGAGCCGTTGCGGTTTAAGACCTTATGGTCTTTGGTATCAAGATAGTAATTCTCGAGCGTAACTGTTACCGGATCAGCTGTAACGCAAAACTTACGGAACAGATCTGATTCGGCTACTCTTAAAAGGCTCTCTTTATTCTCAAAACACAACTTAACTTCAGTTTCCATATGAATACCTTAATTAATTGTGTGAACTCCGCTTGTAGATACAACGCAAAGCTTATTGCCTGAAATAAAGTTCATTCTGATGATGTCTTCATCGACTGAATAGTCATTGATAATGACACCGTTCGTGTTGTAAATGAAGACTCTCCTGTCGACGCTTATAGCGTAATAACCCTTAGTCTGTGTAACGGATACGATATTCGTACCGATGTTGGAGTTATAGATAATAGCGTCATTAGAATTGATAATAGCGAGCTTGCTGAGCTGGCTGATACCGTCAGAATAGGTAACGAACAGGTGTCCGTTAACGTTCTTTACGTAGCTGATGGCAGAGAAATCATAGTTCATCTGCGACAGATTGTTGTCCTTTACTTCATAAAGCGAGTTTGAAGTAAAGCAGCAGAGTTTGTCGCCGACATAGCAGATGTTCGCAAAGATTACGCTCTGATCTACCGTATATACAGCATAATCCGATACTATATAGCCCTTATCACTCTTATTGATCGAGAAAACACGGACATAAGGCTTGATAACAGCACCGCTCGTATTGATCGTTGATACTGCAAGGAGCGTTGAGTCAGAATTAAAAGCACAGGACACAGGGAAACCTGAGTTATAAGATGTCCATGCAGCGATCTGATCGCCCTTGCTGTCATATAAAGTCACATCGCCGAATGAATCAGTGCCGCCGGTAATTACTGCGATATAGCCCGCATCGGACATCTGTACAGACTTAACGGGATTTGCCGTAGGCTTGGTATACCATACGCCTTGCTGGTCAAGGACTGTAAAGCTGTAGCCGTCACGGTCAAATACGGCAACCTTGTCGCCGAAGATCGCGCACTGCGGGTTCTGATAAGATACGAGCTGTGAGAAGATCTCAGATCCTGAGAGATTAAGATATGCGATTCGCTCGGAGGTGACCTTGATTACGCCGTCGCCGTAAGGATAAAGCTTCTGTGCCTCAGAATATTCGCATTCGAAGCCTCCCTGTGCCGAGAGCTTGATCTGAGCATCAGCGCCTGCAAGAGAATCGATCTTCCTTGATACCACAAAGATCAACGCAATGCTGATAATGAGTACCAGAGTAAATATCGCAACCGCTATAGTAAGCGCTTTTCTTATTGCAGCCTGAGAAACGCTTCCATTCTTATTGTTTCCGGAAGGTTTCTTCTTAACAGCCTGCTTGATTTTTATTTTTTCTTTATTTTCCATCGCCCTATTCTACACTTTATAAGTCATATATTCCGTTCATATTTTCGGTAATTGCTTTACTTAAGAGTTCATATGCCTTCCAGAAGCCGTAATTATAGGTATCTGTGCCGCCGTCATTAAAGATCTCCTCGGCATAAACATAGAAATGCATATATTCACCGTTCTTGTAAACATAGTAAGATGTGGCATCTCTCTTGTAGAAATCATAGACGGTAGTGTTGTAATTCTTGTCCTGGAAAGATAATGAGATCTCAGGAGAAGAGGCACCTAATGTGGGATTCATTTCGATCCCGCCGATCTTAATGCATGCGATGCTCTCGAAAAGGATCGAATAATAAGCTCTTCCATAGGAATCGGATACCTTGGCATTACGTCCGTCGAGCGTAACAGTTGAATTATCGGAAGTAATGCTCTTGCTGTTCGGAACATCCAATTCAAACTTGAAAGTCTGACTGCCGTACGTGCCAGTAATGAATTTGATGTCATTTACAAAGCAATAGCAGACATAAGGATCGATCAGGACAAGCTCCTGGAGATTAGCGCCATCAAGCTGATAATCGTAAACGGCAAAGATCTTATTGATGCCTTTAATGTATCCGAAGCAGTATCCGTCAGTCATCTTGCTGAACGAGATGTCTATGGTACCGCCGCTGATCCTTGTAAATACAAAATGATAAGCCGGATCAGCAAGGCCGTATCCTGCAAGATCATTGGTATTTGTTGCAACAAATTCAGTTATGCTAAGACGCGCAACAGAATCGATCAAGTTGCCAAAATATCCGCTTGCCTGATGAACATAAGGTTCATAAATCTCGAAAACAGAGATACCTGATTCAGAAACCGATACTGTGGCATCAAGGGATAATCCGTCAGCTTTTCTTCCGAAATGAACAGACTTGATGTCGTTATAGTCGATATCAAGGGACATCTCATCAAGGAAGCTTACAGATGAATACTGTGCGATAAGGGCCTTAGAAGCATAGATCATGTAGATGTCATTGGAGCCGGAGACGTTCGCATAAGTAAAATTCCCGTCAGGAGAATCATTGCCGATATTAACAATGACCGTCTCACCTGCCACAGAGCTGATAGTTACTGTGATCCTTGGATTATCAAGGCCGTAATCAGCAAAGTTGCCTTCAGAAGACACCTTACTGTCTGCATAGATATTAGTCAGGTGCTCAACGTAATCAGCAAGTTTGGAACTCGAATACTTCTCACTAGGATCAGCATCATCGCCTAAGAATTCATACTTGTCAGTACCGTCGGTGCCCGCTGTACGGACAACCTTGGAATTATAACCTGTCACGTTATTGTGAACGTTCAAAGAAGCGATCTCGGAAGCTTCAAAGCTTACGATCTTAACAGAATCACTTTCCGTCTCTGCTGCTTTCCTGTTGCGGAAACTCTCGACAGCAAAATAGACTATCGCAAAAACAGCCAGGAACAGCAAAATTATTGACGGAACAATAAGATTCTTAACGGACTTCATATCAGAGATTCTTCCTCTTTGTATAAACAACAACTGCAAGAGCTACAAGCAGGATAGGAATGAGCATCATGAACACGATCAGGACTAAAGTAGAAGCTGATGTGGTGGATTTGGTTGCATCAAGAGTGAAGTTCTCAACATTCTTGGTGGGAACGTTCAGCGAGTTGAACTGCTTTGTGCTCGTGAGTTCTCTAATGCATGACTTAAAGAAATCAATATTGGTGTCGTTGACTCCATAAGATGAAATATACTGGTCTGATGTGAAATTCATCGTACCGAAAACAAATGCCTTTGCAGGATCAGCTCCCTCACCTGCCGAATACATAGCTACATAGAACTGCTTGCCGGATACCATTGTGCTCTCAATTGCATTTCCGTACTGGTCAAGAGCCGTAGTAGTTGCATTTTCGCTGGTCTTCAAGACAGGAGATGTCTTAAATGTGTTGCCTGGGATATCAGCAGCTCTTACAGACCTAGCGTTTGTGCTGTGGAGCAATGTGATCTCAGCATATCCCGTAAAGCCTTCACATGCCTTTACAACATGGTCGAGCTGATAACCGCCTAACTGGTAACCAGAATCATTCTCAGCGATGAGATAAGGATCAAGGTTAAGATTCATCTCATTCAGGAGGCGGTTTAATCTCTCATATTTCTCGGTAACGTTGATAACGTTAAAATCAACAGCGATAAACAGCTTACCGCCCCTCTTAACAAATGCGGAAAGCTCGACATACATCTTCTCTGAGATATCGTTCTGGGGGCCGTTCATGATGATGATATCGCAGTCTTCAGGAACGGTGAAATTCTCAGACACAGGAAGTCCTACAGGCTCAATAGCCATAGATTCCAGGATCTTTGCAAGATAATTGCTGTCATCTTCCTCAAGACCTTTAATGAGATAAGCCTTGCATGAATATCCGTTTGTAAGGATATTCATGGAATTAGTGAATGTGTACTCAACATTATTACCCGTTACATAGTAATAACCCTGTGAGAGATATGTCTCATCGTAAGAATAGCAGTCATAAGGACTGATGATCTTGACCTTGTCATTGTACTTAATGACATAATTACCGGCCTGAGCTGCAAGATTATAAGAATTGGTGGGATCGAGCTGGCTGATGATCGTAGGCTGATTATTGGGATTGATGTAATCTACCGTGATCCTGCCTTTCGAATTATTAACATAATCATCAAGCAGCGGACAGATGTACTGATACTCAGTTCCTGATACATCTGCGGGCTTGTCAAAAAGGCCTACGATACGGATTTTCGTATCCTGAGGAAGGCCATTGATATAGTCGATCGATTCCTTTGAGATCGTGTTGGACAAAGCGTCAGAGAAATCGAATGTGAGTGCTTTTCCCAAGATCTTATCGAAAAGGACGTTTACGAGAAGCACGATAGCGATCAGCAATACTACAGAACCGATGGAATAGAGCTTGAGCTTACCGGAACGGTCGTCATTTTGAGGTTTATTTACGTTAGATACTGTCTTATTCATATGATCCATCAACCTCCATCACGCCTGGCTCCAGCGTTTCTTTTCCAAAACCCTGAATGTTAAATAGAGGAAAAGGATTCCGACAGAAACGACGTATATGAGAGCTGATACCGAGAATATTCCAAGACGGAAATCCTGTGTCTTAACAAAAGGATCAAACCATGAGATGGCACTTGCGATACCGTTGCCGACAGCAATTGCAGAATCAGCCTTGATAGCTGAGAGAATGGATGTAACCGCTGTGCCGGCATAAGATCCGATAGTGCTTAATAGCTGGGTAATAAGGATAATGACAAATGCGACGATAGCAGAGATTATCTGGCTGTCAGTAATAGCAGATGCGAAAAGCCCTATTGTGATAAACATGAATGCCATGAAGAAGAAAACAATGATCGTACCGATGGAACCGACCTCAAAATCTCCGCCGCATGCCAAAGTAACGATGATGTGAATGATAACGTTGATGAACATGATCGCATAAAGTGCGAATGCGGCAAGGACCTTGCCCGTTACAACGTTAAAAAGGCTGACGGGTGTCGTGTAATAAAGGACGTCTGTTCCCCTCTTCTTATCTTCCGAAAGAAGTCCCATTGTAATGATGGGAACGATGATAACGAAGAAAGAACGGAGCGAAATGACTTCAGAAGCGATATTTACCGCACCTGATGAAAACTGCGAATAGAAAATAAATCCGGAAAGGAACGAGAATAAAGCTATCGCTACATAACCGACCGGTGATCTGAAATAGGATAAAAACTCTCTCTTGAATATTGCTGACATAGATCAAGCCCTCCCTTTTCCTGAAGTAATGCTCAAGAAGACTTCTTCGAGGGTAGGATCCAGAGAACGCATTTCAAGGATCGGCCAGCCTTCATTGGCCATGAGATAAAAGATCTGTGTTCTGACTTCAGTTGTATCAGAAGCAGATACAGTAACTTCGAGCTGCGCGAGCTTGCTGTCTACAACACGCGGTACAGCAGCGGATACGCCTTTGATCGTGCGGATCTTTGCTGCAGAATCCTTGGCAGAACCCCTGAATGTGATAAGAAGCTTGGACTGGCCTGACAATCTCTTGGAAAGGTCAGACAATGTATCGACAGCAGCTATCTTGCCGCGGTTGATGATTACTACCCTGTCAGCAACTTCCTGGATCTCGGAAAGGATATGTGAGCTGATAATGATCGAATGTGTCTTGGAAAGTGACTTGATAAGTCTTCTGATCTCAATGATCTGGTTAGGGTCAAGACCTACAGTGGGCTCGTCGAGAATAAGGATCGAAGGATTGCCGACCAGAGCCTGAGCAATGCCTACACGCTGCTTATAACCCTTTGAAAGGTTGGCGATGAGTCTGTCCTGAACATCGTCGATCTTAACCATGGACTTGATATTTACGAGCTGTTCCTTGCGCTTATCCTTGGACACGCCCTTAAGATCACAGATGAAGCTGAGATACTCATTGACGGTCATGTCGTTATAAAGAGGCGGATTCTCAGGGAGATAGCCTATCTCTTTCTTGGCAAGTTCAGGTTCTTCAAGGATATCGTGGCCGTTGACCTTAACAGTACCGGATGTAGATGACAGATATCCTGTGATGATATTCATTGTCGTGGTCTTGCCGGCACCGTTGGGACCTAAGAATCCCAGAACTTCGTCATCATTTACAGTGAATGAGATACCTTTAACGGCCTTTTTATCGCCATAACTCTTCACCAGATTATTAATCTCGATCATTGCTACCTCCGGAAAAGCTGATGATACAACTCTCTATTATAACAAAGTAAGAAAAACAAAAAAGTGTGAAAAAGCAAGAATTATTGAGAAATCAGGCGTTCCTCATGGTTAATTCAACGGCAAAAACCTTGGTGTCAGTATTTTTATAGCCAAACACGCTTACCGTGTTCCCGTCATCAGCAATGAAAAGCTCGACCTTCTCGCCTGCTTTAACCTCGTTGTTGTAGTTGATCGAAATATCTTCGATCAGGGAAACATCATAACCATTCTTAAAAAGAGCATCATACGCCCATGCTGTATAACGCGAGTTATTTACGTGTCTGTTGCGGTCGAGCTCATTAAAATCAGCATACTTGATGATCACAGGCTTTTCGGTCCCGTCAGCAATCTCATTGCGTTCCGGGAAACGGATCTTAGGAGCTTTATCATCGAATACAAGAACAGGATTCTGAACGACCGGAAGCGGCAATTCGGGCCTTTTCTGTGGAATAACAGGCCTGTGGGTATTCCAGTCGGCAAGGATCCATACAGATGTTGCCTTGCCTATCATCCTGTTATCAGAGCTATAGATCTCAAATTCACGGCCGAAATAGAACTTATCGATATAACTTCCCCATGTCCTGATTCTGAAAGTGTCATGCCAGGAAGGAAGCTCGGTAAACTGAAGCCTCATCTTAAGGATTATCCAGCAGATCTCATTTTCCTTAAGGAAATCTGTGCCGAATCCCATTGAATTTGAGCCTCTTTCGGCAGCTTCCTGAAGATCGCCTATCAGAGTGGAGCAGTATAATTTATCGCCTATGCCGCATTCAGTTGCTTTGCAATAGACTTCCATATCCGTATATTTTGGAAACTCAGACATTTTCTTCTTCCTTCGGCTTTGGTTTTGGGAGCTTTTGCATAGGGATGGTATTCCTGGGATTATATCTTCTGAATACCTGATACATCTCATCCTTATACATGAAGACCACCACGAGCTTTAATCCTTCAGTCGTAACAGCCCAGTACCAGTAATCGTCAACAATATCGAAATTCTTAAAATCCGTCATCTTGAGAACGTAATTGGCATTCTCAACATCACTGTTGAACCTGTCAGAAGTAACAGGTCCGATATAATCGCATTCCTTAATTGAAAAGCTTGCAAGATCATCACGTTTATTATCTCCGTGAATGACCGCACAATCGACAAGGTCATTGGAGATCTCGATCTCATAAATCTTCTTCTCGCGCTTGATAATGACAACAACACCGGCAACGATACCGAAAGAAACGATACCAGTGATAAACCATATATTAAGACCGAAAGTGATCGGAATGAAATTGATGAAAAAAACGAGTGCGATCGCAGCAGAGATCAGAAATGTATTAAAGAACACCTCTGTAAAACCTGTCTTACGAACTACACTTGTCTCAATAAAACTGTCCTGTAACATGATTCACCTCAAAAACTCTGTTAATTCTAACACAAAACACAAACGTATAGCCTTTTAATTGAGTTAATTGTTTTGATTCGTTAACCTGAAAATAAAAAAGGGGCATCCCAACTTGGGACGCCCCTGAAAGTTCTAATAAAACCTATCGGATTAATACATCGGCTGCTGAGGCATTGCAGGTGCTTCCTTCTCAGGAATATCTGTAACTACAGCTTCTGTTGTGAGAACCGTTGAAGATACGGATGCAGCATTCTGGAGAGCAGAACGTGTAACCTTTGCAGGGTCAACGATTCCGGCTTCGAACATATCAACATACTTGTCGTTCAGAGCATCGTAACCTGTGCCCGGTGTGGAGTTCTTGATCTTCTCGCAGATAACACTTCCGTCAAGACCAGCGTTTGCAGCGATCTGGCGTACAGGCTCTTCAAGAGCACGGAGAACGATCTTAACACCGGTCTTTACGTCGCCTTCTGTCTCATCAAGGAGCTTTGCGATAGCAGGAAGAGCGTTAACATAAGCTGTTCCGCCGCCCGGAACGATACCTTCCTCAACAGCAGCTCTTGTTGCATTGAGAGCATCTTCGATACGGAGCTTTCTTTCCTTCATCTCTGTCTCTGTGGCAGCACCAACCTTGATAACTGCAACACCACCGGAAAGCTTAGCAAGACGCTCCTGGAGCTTCTCACGGTCGTAATCGGACTTTGTCTCTTCGATCTGAGCCTTGATCTGGGCAACACGGGACTTAACTGCGCCCTCTTCACCTTCACCGTCAACGATGATGGTATTGTCCTTATTAACCTTAACCTGGTGAGCACGGCCGAGCTGATCAAGAGTTGTATCCTTGAGCTCTAAGCCGAGATCAGATGTAATTACCTGACCGCCTGTAAGGATAGCGATATCCTCGAGCATAGCCTTTCTTCTGTCACCGAAGCCGGGTGCCTTAACACCAACGCATGTGAATACGCCTCTGAGCTTATTAACGATGAGTGTTGCAAGAGCATCACCCTCGATATCTTCAGCGATGATTACAAGCTGCTTGCCGGACTGTGCGAGGGGCTCGATTACAGGAAGGATGTCCTGAATGTTGGAAATCTTCTTATCTGTGATAAGGATGTAAGGCTCATCGAAAACAGTCTCCATCTTATCTGTATCAGTTGCCATGTAAGGTGAGATATAACCTCTGTCGAACTGCATACCTTCAACAACGGAAAGTTCTGTGAGCATTGACTTGCTCTCTTCAACAGTGATAACGCCGTCAGCTGTAACCTTTTCCATAGCTTCAGCGATCATCTTGCCGACTTCCTCATCGCCTGCGGAGATTGCAGCAACACGTGCGATATCCTTGGAACCGTCAACCTGCTTAGCCTTGCCGAGGATCTCGGAAACTGCTGTGTCTACAGCCTTAGCGATACCCTTTCTCAAAATGATCGGGTTAGCGCCTGCTGCAACGTTCTTCATGCCTTCACGGATGATAGCCTGAGCTAAGAGTGTAGCTGTTGTTGTACCGTCACCGGCAACATCGTTTGTCTTGGAAGCAACTTCCTTAACGAGCTGTGCGCCAGCATTCTCATAACGGTCTTCGAGCTCGATCTCTTTAGCGATAGTAACACCGTCGTTTGTGATAAGAGGTGCACCATACTTCTTGTCGAGTACTACGTTTCTACCCTTAGGTCCCAAAGTAACCTTAACTGTATTGGCTACCTTATTTACGCCTGCTTCCAAGGACTTTCTTGCGTCCTCAGCGTACTTAATGTCTTTTGCCATATATATTCGCCTCCAAATTTATAATCAATCTTCAACGATAGCAGCGATATCATCCTGACGAACGATGATGTATTCCTCGCCGTCAAGCTTAACGTTTGTGCCGGCATAATCACGGATGATTACCTTCTCACCGACCTTAACTTCCATCTTTATCTCATTGCCGTCAACGATTCCGCCGGGACCTACTGCAATGATCTCTGCGATCTGAGGCTTCTGCTGAGCACCTGAGGACAGGATAATGCCGCTCTTTGTTGTCTCTTCAGCCTGAAGTTTCTTTACTACTACCTTATCTGCTAAGGGCTTAATTGTCATAAAAAAGACCTCCAATACAATGAAATTGTGGTTAGCACTCTTAACCCTTAAGTGCTAACCACAACAAAATATAATTCTTTAATCCGAGACTGTCAATACGAAAATCAAAAAAAGTCAAAAACGCTAGTGAACGAGTTTTTCCAATGGCGTATTAGTCTTGCATTTCGAAAGTTCCGGTACGTGCGAAGGCAGTTTTACAGGGTCAAAATCAGTCGTCTGACCATAGAAATACTGCTGTACATAAGGAATGAAAGCGTTCCAGTTAACACGCATGCTCCACTCACCGTCATAGGTACCCTGGTTGTAGCATCCTTCGATAGGAAGCTGGAGATACTGCATCTCGGCTTTCTGCAATGAAGGCAGGAACTCGAGAGCATACTTCTCGACGTCTTCTTTAGGAATATTAGTTATGATAGCGCCCAATACATCATCCATGCAGGCAAGCTTCTGTGTTGCGGAGAGCTTCATATAGCGCTTCATGAGGCTTCTTAAGACTTCGATCTGTCTTTCCATACGCTCGTAGTCGCCGTTGCCGACATATCTGACTCTGGCATATGCTACTGCCTGTATGCCGTTTACCCATGTGCCGTCACCTGTGCTGTCGATAAGAGCAGCATTCGGATAAAGCTCGCGGATATACTGGTTTGCGACCTTCTTCTCGCCCGAAGTCATGTTGACGTAAACACCGCCAACGGCATCAATGATCTTGGCCATGTGGCTGAAGTTAACGTATGCATAACCGTCGATCTTGATCCTTAAACAGTTCTCTACAGTTGCCTGCAAAAGCTTAGGACCACCGTAAGACATTGATGCATTGATCTTATGAGGCTTGCTGTAGCCCGGGAAATAAGCATATGAGTCTCTTGCAATGGACAGGAGCTTGACAGTCTGTTTCTTTGTATCAACAGACATAACAACGATAACGTCGGATCTGTCTCCCTTTCCGTCTTTGCTGTAGCTCTTGCTTCGGCTGTCGATACCGATAAGGAGGAAGTTCTTGATCGTTGCTTCCTGCTTTATCTGGAACGATGTCGCCTCAGTCTGAATAGCATCGCCTAAATCAACAGTCTCGCCATCATCATTAACGATGGTTACTGCCTGATTAGGATCATCAATCTCATAGGTGATCTGGTTCAAGAGGTAATCCTTATACCAGAAACCAAAGCATACTACGCCAATAAGCGCGCCTATTACTGCTGCAAGAACTCCGAGAACGACGCGGATTTTTAAGTGATTTACCTTCTTTGCTTTGCGTCCGTTCTTGCCGGTTCTCTTTGTTACATTCTTTGAAAAGCCGTATCTGGAAGCCTCTTCTTCAGCATTATAACTGACATTTGCAGGCTTTCTCTGTCTGGCTCTTAACTGCGCAGCATCGATATATTCGGAATCCGAGAATCCGTAGACAGCTGTGCGGCCCTTAGCCATTTTTCTATTTCCTCTATTATCCATTAAAACCTCAATTTATCCCTGTCAGTCCTTAAGACCTTCAGGATTCATAGTCTGCCACTTCCAGCAGGATGAGCACATCTCATCGATTCCGTATTCAGCCTTAAAGCCCAATACTTCTTCTGCCTTCTTAGTGGATGCATAGCAAGTAGCTATGTCGCCCGGTCTTCTGGGACCGAAAACATGCTTGATCTCGTGACCGCAAGCCTTCTCGAATGCAGCAACAGCTTCCTTTACGGAAGTTCCCTTGCCTGTTCCGAGATTGAAAAGGCTCACAGGATCATCAGTCTTCTCGAGATACTGAATCGCCTTAACGTGGCCTTTAGCAAGGTCAACAACGTGAATATAGTCACGGATGCATGTTCCGTCAGGTGTGTTGTAGTCAGTTCCGAAAACCGTAAGACAATCAAGCGTTCCACCTGCAACCTTTGAAATATAAGGGAAAAGGTTGTTGGGAATGCCTCTGGGATCCTCACCGATAAGACCGCTCTCATGAGCACCGACAGGGTTGAAGTATCTTAAAAGGCAGATCCTCTTTGAAGGCTCCGACTTGGCATAATCTCTTAAGATCTGCTCGAGCATCCACTTTGTCCAGCCGTAAGGGTTGGTGCATGTTCCCAAAGGACTCTCCTCTGTAAAAGGAACGTCCTCGCTTGAGCCGTAAACAGTAGCAGATGAGCTGAATACAAGATTATTAACGCCGAATTCAGACATGAGACGGCAGACGTTGATCATGCTGCCGATGTTGTTTGAATAGTAATCCAAAGGGATCCTTACTGATTCACCGACTGCCTTAAGGCCGGCGAAATGAATGATCGAATCGATCTTATTCTCTTCGAAAACCTTTCTTAGTGCATCGATGTCGCAGCAGTCTACATTGTAGAACTTGAATCTCTTGCCCGTGATCTTTTCGAGGCGGTTCTGAACTTCCATCTTACTGTTGGAAAGGTTATCTGCAATTACTACATCGTAATTATTCTCAAACAATGAAATAACGGTATGGGATCCGATATATCCGTTGCCGCCTGTTACAAGTACTGTAGGCATAATGATCTCCTTAACAAATTTTTTGCAAACAAATTAAACCATAAATAAATATAAAACTAAAGTTATTCCTGCTATTTCCGCATATTTGCACCAGTTTGGAACTTAATAGATAAATGTTTTCTTATAAAATAAATACGAAATCCCAAACAAAACGGAGATAGTATGAATAAACTTATTTACATTGCTGATGACGATGACAACATTAGAAATCTGTTGAAGACGTTCCTTGAGAGAGAAGGTTTTCACGTAACAGGTTTTCCCACAGGCGACAAGCTTTTCGAAGTATTCTCTAATTCACCTGCAGACCTCATTATCTTAGACGTAATGATGCCCGGTCACGACGGATTCTTTATCCTTAAGGAGATCCGTAAGACATCTAATGTACCGATCATCATGCTCACTGCAAAAGACAGTGATGCTGACTATATCCAGGGCCTCGATATGGGCAGTGACGATTATTTCACAAAGCCCTTCTCACCTGTTAAGCTCGTTTCAAAGGTTAAGTCCATCCTGAAGCGTCAGGAAGAGATCACAGGCAAGGCCGGTGACAAGCCCGATAACGATGCAGTCTATGAGTTTGCTGACATCATCATCAACAGAAAGACAAAAGAAACAACAATGCAGGGTAAGCCCCTGCCCCTTACACCTAATGAGTATCAGCTCCTTACCTACCTCATCTCCAACAGAGACAGAGCTGTATCCAGAGCTGAGCTTCTTGACAAGATCTGGGGATATGAGACTCAGGTCGAGACAAGAGTTGCTGACGACACCGTTAAAAGATTAAGGAAGAAAATCAGTAAATCTGATGCTAAAATATCTACTATCTGGGGTTACGGCTTCAGACTTGTAAACAGATCAGACGAAGATAACGAAGATGATGACGGAGACGATCAGGACTAATGACTGACAAACCGGTTCAGGCACGGTCAAGAGCAAAAAAGCCTTCAAGAAATAAATCGGCGATAAGAATCCCCATTTCACTGCACTTTTTCGCAGTTGAGATCGTGGTAATCATTCTCGCCGTTTTTATTGTCAACATTTATATCCAGTCCATCGTTAAGGATTACATCTACAAGGAGTGCGACGAACGTCTTAATTCCGCCGTTGAATCCACGCAGAGCCTTACCCAGACATTCAGACTTGAGCTTGATGCGTCTGAGGAAAACACAGAGCTGAATATCAGAGAATATCTTCTTAAGTCTATCGCTACTTCAGACTCCCTTACCTCACAGGCTACTATCGCTCTTTACACCTATGACCAGAGAACCGAGAAGTTCTTTGTTTTGTGGCCGAACTACTCAGTTTATTATGCCAACAGAGCAAACCAGATCATTGCCAAAGTAGTCGAAGAAAAAGGTTACGAGACACTTAATAAGACACAGGAGCTGGAATTTGACGGCAACCTGATCTATTACCGCACGATCGGATTTAAGTTAGCTGATCCTGAGGAAAAAAGCGGTAATGACTTAACGCACAGAGATGACAATGGGATCGATCTCTCCAATTACTATCTCTGCGTTTACGTTAACTCGAATAACTATTATTCGTTCATGGCACAGAACTCGCTTGCCCTTATCCAGGCTGCCCTTCTTGCTATCGTCATTGCCGGTATCTTCAGTATCATGATGACCTACCCTATCATCTTCTCCACCCAGAAGCTCTCAAGATTTGCCAGAAGAGTCGCAAAGGGTGACTTTAAGCCTGTAAGAGGCCATATCGTCAGTAAAGAGCTGTCAGAACTTGGTGACGTAATGAACCAGATGGCTTATAAACTTGAAGAGTCAGACATCGAGCAGAAGACCTTCTTCCAGAATGCTTCCCATGAATTAAGAACACCACTCATGTCTATTCAGGGTTATGCCGAAGGCCTTAAATACGGGGTCTTTGAGAGTGACGAAGACAGAGAGAACGCTATTGACGTCATTATCGATGAGACCGGCAGACTGTCAGGTCTTGTTGAGAACCTCCTCTCGATTTCCAAGATGGACATGAGCAGGAGCGGCAATTACGAGGTCAAGAAGCAGAAGATCGATGCCAGAAGGATCTGCGACACAATTATCGACCGAGTCAGAGGCAACTTTATCCACGAAGACAAGGGCATTTTAAACGACATCAGGATCAAGAATACATATATCTATGGTAACGAGAACGATCTTATCAGATGTCTCGAAAACATATTCTCCAACTGCTTGAGGTACTGTAAGACTGCTGTCACCTTTAAGTGCTATAAGTCAGAGGATAACTCAAACGTTGTTTTCGAGATCTCGGACGACGGCCCCGGTATTGCACCTGAAGTTGCTGAGCACCTTTTCGAACGTTTCTCTAAAGGTGCAGACGGTAAGCACGGTATCGGTCTTGCACTGGCACTTGCTATCGCTGAAGAACACGGCGGTACTGTAAATGCTCATAATAAGCCTGAAGGCGGAGCATGTTTTGAGATCACCATCCCTGTGGTAAAGCGCCGTGAACAGCTTACCAAGATGAATAACGACAGTGCTACCTCGGAATTAAATATCTGACAGCATTAAAGAAGGCCGGTGTTCCGTTGAATCTGGCCGAAGTATCAGCTGTAAACTTCTCCTTCGCATTTACTATCCTCTGGTATACACCGGGAAAAGCAAGCATTGAATTTAAGGAATTGCCGATAGAGAAAAACCTTCCTGAATACAGCATGGACTGGATCTTATTAAGGATCCTGGGATCAGTATATTCCGGCGGCAGAACACAGCTGCTGTAACCGTTATAGATTATCTTAAGCTGATTGGAAAGATCCTCAAACTTGACAAAAAGCTCTTCAAGCTTAGCCTTATGCTTTTTCTTCTTAACGAAGAAGACCGTGATCAATGCAGCTCCGACTAAAAGGAATCCTAATGCAATAAGCGCAAAGACTAAGATATTGTCCTTATAATTCGATGTTGCAGCTGAATAAACAAAGATAAGGCTGTGAAGGCCGAACAGTATGCCCCATACAAAAGGAGCAACACTGGTCTGTGAATACTTGTCGATATCGCTTATGCACTTCTCGTAATCCTGGTAAACATTTAACTTGGGCGAGAAGTGATTGATCATCTTATTGATCTCAACAATGTTGGCATCTCTTTCGGCTATAAGCTCTGTATTCTGAACGATCTGTCCGGGAGAAGGAACAAATCCGGTAGCAGTTCTCTGATAGCCTGAAGCCTGAACATTGGGAACCTGCTGCTGATAAGCTCCTGTATAAACAGACGCAGGAACAGTAACAGGCCTGGGATAAGGCATAGCCTGAGCCTGCGGCATTGCAGCAGGAACGACCTGCGCGGGCTGCACATTCTGAACTGTCTGAGGTGCTGTAACGGTCTGAGGTGCTGTAACTGTCTGAGCAGTCTGATGAGGCTGCGGATCCGGTGTCGCAGGATCCGGACTGCCGGTTATCTTCCAATCTGAATCAAAATCAGCCATTAGATATCTCCCCTATCCATTTGCTAAAACCAATTTTATTAATTTGAGCCTTCATTTTCAATAACATTTCATAAAAAACGGGGCCGCCTTGTTAAGCGGTCCCGTCTTGAAAAGCTTAATTTAACTGTATCAGCCGAGCTTAGGGCACTGAGCCAAAGAAGCTGCGATATCGTCATCTGTAGGAATGTAGTCATCCATGATGCCGTCGTTGTACTTCTGGTAAGCAACGAGGTCGAAATAACCAGTACCTGTAAGACCGAATACGATGTTCTTAGCTTCACCGGTCTCTTTGCACTTAAGAGCTTCATCGATAGCAACCTTGATAGCATGTGAGCTCTCAGGTGCAGGAAGGATACCCTCAACTCTTGCAAACTGCTCAGCAGCAGCAAATACGTCAGTCTGCTTAACAGATGTAGCCTTCATGTAGCCATCATCATAGAGCTGTGAGAGGATCGTGCTCATGCCGTGATATCTTAAGCCGCCTGCGTGGTTAGGTGCGGGCATGAAGTTGGAACCCAATGTGTACATCTTAGCGAGAGGACAAACACGGCCTGTATCGCAGAAGTCATATACGAAGGAGCCTCTTGTGAATGAAGGACAGGAAGCAGGCTCAACAGCGATGATCTCATACTGGTTCTCACCTCTGAGCATCTCGCCTACGAAGGGTGAGATCAAGCCGCCTAGGTTAGATCCGCCGCCTGCGCAGCCGATGATCATGTCAGCCTTAACGCCGATCTTATCAAGAGCTGCCTTTGTCTCGAGACCGATAACGGACTGATGGAGCAATACCTGATTGAGTACTGAACCCAATACATATCTGTAACCTTCCTGAGTTGTAGCTGCCTCAACAGCCTCAGAAATAGCGCATCCCAAAGAACCGTCTGTTCCGGGGAACTGCTCGTTGATCTTACGGCCAACGTTTGTGAGCATTGAAGGAGAAGGTGTAACTGTAGCACCGTAAGTTCTCATAACCTCACGTCTGAAAGGCTTCTGCTCGTAGGAGACCTTAACCATGTAAACCTGGCAGTCAAGTCCGAAGTATGCTGTAGCCATTGAGAGAGCTGTGCCCCACTGGCCTGCGCCTGTCTCTGTGGTTACACCCTTGAGGCCCTGCTTCTTAGCATAATATGCCTGAGCTATAGCAGAATTGAGCTTGTGGGAACCTGATGTATTGTTACCCTCGAATTTATAGTAAATATGAGCAGGAGTTCCCAATGCCTTTTCCAAGCAATAAGCTCTTACGAGCGGAGAAGGTCTGTACATCTTGTAGAAATCAAGAACTTCGCCAGGGATATCGATCCACTGGTCGTCATTATTCATTTCCTGCTTGGAAAGCTCTTCGCAGAAGATAGGATAAAGATCCTCAGCCTTGAGAGGCTCGCCTGTTCCAGGATTAAGAAGCGGAGCGGGCTTCTGCTTCATATCAGCACGAACGTTATACCATGCTGAAGGAATCTCATTCTCAGATAAATAGATCTTGTAAGGAATTTCGGACATAAATAGTCTCCCTTCGAAAAAACTAATTCATTTTACAACAAAAGTTGAAAAAATGCATAAAAACACAAGAATGTAATATCAGAATGTTTTCTTGGCATTTTCGAGCGTTTCGATGACCTTATCGCACCATTTGTCAAACTCAGGGTCCTCTTTCCTGCATTCTTTATGGTCAAGAATGTAGTTCAGAGCTATCCTGACTCCCTTGTGGAGCGGCACATTGGTCTTAAGGTCAGGTGCCAGTCTCTTGATCTTGGAGTTGTCGAAAGCAACGGATACGGCTTTATCTCCTGTCAGGCTTCCTTCGAAATCATACTCAGGTCCGAATGCCGTAAGTAGCTCTGAAGATACATGGTAAGCCTTAAGCTCAACGCCAAGAGCATCGGCAATGGTCTGATAGATCTGGTTCCAGGTAAGAACTTCATCGCCAGTTATCTGGAAAGCTTCGCCAATGGCATGGCGGTTGCCCATGAGAGCTGTATAGCCAATTGCGAAGTCCTCGTTGAATGTGAGATGCCACAAAGACTCGCCGTCACCATGGATGATTACAGGCCTTCCGTCCATCATGCGCTTAATAACCTGCCATGAACCGTTCTTGCCGTGAACGCCAAGAGGAATCGATCTCTCATCATAAGTGTGGCTGGGCCTTACGATAGTTACAGGGAAACCTTCCTCCCTGTACTTTCCCATAAGGAAATTCTCACATGCGATCTTATTTCGGGAATATTCCCAATGGGGATTGGCAAGTGTAGTTCCTTCTGTAATGATGTAGCTTGCAGAAGGCTTGTTGTATGCAGAAGCAGAACTGATGTAGATATACTGCTTTGTAATGTCCTTAAAAAGGTTGTAGTCGCGCTCGACCTGATCTACGGTAAATCCGATGAACTCACCTACCACATCGAATGTCATGCCTTCCAGAGCCTTTTTGACAGCCTCTTCATCATTGATATCACATACTATCTGATGAACATTTTCAGGTACTGTATCAGCCCTGTTGCCGCGGTTGATAAGCCACAATTCCCATGAAGGATCTTTTGCAAGTCTTCTTGTGATCGCACTGCTGATAGTTCCTGTTCCGCCGATGAATAATGCTCTCATAGGGATTCTCCTTTTATAGATCTTGTTTTCGAAAAGTCAAAAACTGCACTGCAATGCACATACAATGCATGCTGTTTTTTGAATTTTAGCAAACTAAAGATACACGTGATATCAAATACCCATATCTCAATCCGCATTTTCTTGTATTTTGTGATAAACTTCTGTCGTTATATTTTATTAATAAGGCATGGGATATGAAGACTTCTGATTTTTACTATGATCTGCCCGAGAACCTGATCGCACAGGTCCCTACTGAGGACCGCCTTGCATCACGTCTTCTGGTACTAGACAAAAAGACCGGCAGGATAATTGACGGTCATTTCCCTGATATCAAGAAATTCTTAAGAAAAGGGGATGTTCTTGTTATCAACAACACCAGAGTCATTCCTGCCAGACTTCTGGGCGTCAGATCTGACACTCAAAGCCCTGTAGAACTCCTTCTTTTAAAGAGGATCGACGAGAACCACTGGGAGACACTGGCACGCCCCGGCAAGAAGGTCAGAGAGGGAAAACGCATGACCTTTATCCCAGACGAGCTTGAAGCCGAGTGCGAGCAGGTCTTAGAAAGCGGCAACAGGATCATCAGATTTGAATTCAAAGGCGTATGGGAAGAAGTTCTTGATAAAGCAGGAACTATCCCTCTGCCGCCCTATATTCACGAGAAGCTTGAAGATCCTGAAAGATATCAGACTGTTTATTCCAAGGATTCCGGTTCAGCAGCAGCTCCTACGGCAGGTCTTCACTTTACCAATGAACTTCTTGCCGAATTAAAGGATATGGGCGTAGAGATCGCTGAGCTCACACTCCACGTAGGTCTTGGAACTTTCAGACCCGTTAAGGCTGAGACGATCGAAGATCATGAGATGCATTCCGAGTGGTATGACTTCCCCAAAGAAGCATCCGACATCATCAGGAAAGCCAGAAGCGAAGGAAGAAGGATCGTATCAGTCGGCACAACTTCCACCAGAACGCTCGAAGCAGTTGCATCAGCTGATCCAGAGATGATGCCCACGTCCGGCTATACAAATATCTTCATCTACCCGGGTTATGAGTTTAAGTGCGTCAATTCACTTATCACGAACTTCCATTTGCCTGAATCAACACTTATTATGTTAGTCTCAGCATTAGCAGGCAGAGAAAACGTATTAAACGCATATAAACATGCCGTTGAGGAGAAATACAGGTTCTTCTCCTTCGGCGACGCAATGTTCATCACAGATATGGAGAACTGATATGTCCAACTATCCCGTATGGTACGAACACATCCACACATGCGCTCAGACCGGAGCAAGACTCGGTAAGGTGCATACTCCTCACGGAACCTTCATGACACCTGCATTTATGCCTGTAGGAACACAGGCTTCTGTCAAGGGAATGAGTCCTGAGGAAGTATCCGGCATGGGCGCTGGCATAATGCTCTCCAATACATATCACCTCTGGCTCAGACCCGGCAGCGATATCGTTGCAAAAGCAGGCGGTCTTCACAAGTTCATGAACTGGCCCGGAGCTATCCTTACAGACTCCGGCGGATTCCAGGTCTTCTCACTTGCAAAGCCCAAGGATATTAAAGAGGACGGCGTTAAGTTCAGCTCACACATCGACGGAAGAAAGTTATTCTTAACACCTGAGATCTCAATGCAGGTCCAGAACGACTTAGGCGCTGACATCATCATGGCTTTTGATGAGTGCTGCCCCTACCCTTCCGAGCACGCTTACGCTGACAGATCTCAGGCAAGGACCACAAGATGGCTCGAGCGCTGTATCGAAGCACACAAAAGGCCTGATGAACAAGCTTTGTTCGGTATCATTCAGGGTTCAATGTATCCTGACCTACGTAAAAAGAGCGCTGATGCCATCACTTCATTTGACCTTCCCGGTTTCGCTATCGGAGGCATCTCCGTCGGCGAACCGAAGAATCTTTTTATCGACATGATCGACTGCACAGTCCCTCTCATGCCTGAAGATAAGCCCCGTTACCTGATGGGCGTCGGAACGCCTGACTATCTTATCGAAGGTTCCTGCAGAGGCGTTGATATGTTCGACTGTGTTCTCCCTACAAGAATGGGCAGACACGGAACCATCCTTACCGATTACGGCAAGAAGATAATAAGAGACAAGAAATTTGCTGAAGATTTCGGTCCTATGGATCCTGAATGCAGCTGCTATGCATGCACTAATTTCTCTGCAGCTTATGTAAGACATCTCATTAAGGCTAACGAGATGTTCGGATTAAGACTCTGCACATATCACAATATCCATTTCCTGCTCGTCCTTATGGAACGTATCCGTCAGGCAATCGCAGAAGACAGACTCGGAGATTTCAGAAAAGAATTCTACGAGAGATTAGGTTAATATGAAGCCTGCAATCTATGCACAGAACAGTTCTTCACTGACTGAACGCGAGATCAGGCACCGCGAACTCGCAAGAGAGATCTGTGCCGAAGGAATCGTTCTTCTTGAAAATAACGGCGTCCTCCCGCTCAAAGCCAATAAAGTTGCTTTATATGGCGCAGGCGCAAGGCATACTGTTTTCGGAGGCACGGGTTCAGGCGAGAACAACCCCAGATACAACGTTAATATCGAGGAAGGCTTAAAGAATGCCGAAATCGGTATAATCAGCGAAGACTGGCTCAATGAATACGATGGACTTTTTGAAAGAGAGCTTGCGCTTTATAAGACGAACCTAAAGAAAGCCATGCGCAAAGTTCCTCTTATGCAGCACATGGATTATGCGGCTGATAATCCGTTCTATCTTCCTTCAGGAAGGCCCGTTACCAAAAACGATAACACCGGCGCTGATACTGCAGTTTATGTACTTGCAAGACAGGCCGGCGAAGGCGCTGACAGAAAAGACATTCCCGGCGATTACTATGCAACTGAAGCAATCCACAAATGGTATTACATAGTCTATGGGCAATGTCACAACAGAACTACTTAATGTAATACTCTTTTCCGTCCTTATAATACTTCCTGTAATACTCAATCTCGTCCTTATAGACATACACACTATTACAGAAGTCACCAAATTTAGGAAGGATTACGACTTTCAGATTAGGACAACCATAGAACATGTCATAACAGAACTGGCCCCTGCGAATGTAAGAGTTCCATATCCATTCCCCATTTACATTCTTAAGATTGTGTCCTTTGATATGTCGCAGGCTTTTGAAGCGAGTTCCTTTTTTCTCATTGCTTGTCATCCTATACGAATTGTAGGCCTCCACTTCTGCGTTATCATCTAAATTTAATAAGGCAAAATTCTTCCTGTATCCCCATGAAGTTCCCAAAACATAAGTATCACTAGCATTATGACTCCCATACATCCCGCCTCTGACTGATGGTTTTGAAAAACTTTCCTCTGGAGTCGTATAGACATCATGCTGGTAAAGACACAGACGAGCCTTTTCCGCATCAACGGAAAGATAGGGCTTCTTGTCTGATTTAAAACGCACTCCCGATAAATCAAGGTATGCCAGTTTTCCGACTTTATCGTCTTCATGCTCCTTATATCCAGCCATGCGTCTTAGAAGTCTGAGGTCTTCTGAGTTCAGTTCTCCCGTCAGGACTACTTTTGCACAAGTATCTATCTGCTCCTGGCTTAGTACCTGGCACAAGCTTCCAGCATTAGGATTATGAATTGTCGTTACGACTTCACGCTGTGCCAAAACCATTAACGGCAACAACATAACTGATGCAATAAGTATAAGTCTTTTCATAATACCGTAAGTTTTACATTCATGTTTATAGTTTCAATCGCAAAATTATGAAAAACTATTCATATATCTCATGTGTCTCTTTATTGTATAATGCATAAATCGTATATATTTTAGTGCTAACGTCGCATTGCTAGATCTTATTTCTCGGGTCAGCCTACACGAGGCCAGTTATTGCGTATAGTATTCTTTACGTTCCTTAGCATAGCGGATTGCCGTTCGCAGGCAGTCTTCTGCCTGTTTGGTACTGTCAACCAAAGTATAATACTTACCCATATAATACTGGCTACGGGCATAAAGGGAATCATCCGGGTGCTGGCTATAGTATTCATGGGCGATGCGGAGCAGGGAATCGTTGGTGACATCCAGTCCGCTCTTGTCCTGCGCTATGGAATAGACAAGGGCATAGCGGGCAAGGGGCTCGCCACGGAGTGAACGACGATTGATGGTTTCCAACTTGCGGCTGTCA
>JAEEGK010003684.1_pt1 | contig 37969 bp, 29 predicted proteins | sample 8958771 | NCBI WGS metagenome assembly JAEEGK01 (sample SAMN16246547, study PRJNA631951) | gut metagenome | biome: gut microbiome; feature: rumen; material: SC-attached | host: Bos | place: Iran: Karaj | collected 2018-10
AAGGCGCCAAAAAGACCGCAGTCGCCATGGGGTTGCTGGACTTTGAATACGAATACTTCATTTTGCTAGTCCAATACGAAAACGCAAAGAACGACCAACAGAAAAAGAAATACTTTGAACGAATTCATGAAATCACGGCAGCCCACAAAGTCAAGCTCCTGGGCAGCGAATCCTACGCCTATTACGAATCCTGGCTCCATTCCGTTGTCCGCGAACTTGCCCCCAACATGCCGGGCGCAAAACCGCTCGAAATCGCGAAAGCCATCCGCATCCCGGTCACCGCAGCCGAGGTCAGCGACAGCCTGCATTTTCTCGTAAAGAACAACTTCTTGACTTTGGACGAAAACGGCAACTACCACCAAAGCGACAAATTGCTCACAACAGGCAGGCTCAACTTCGTCTCCATTCCAGTGCATTCGCTCATACGGCAGATGGGCGAATTCGCCTTGCAAGCATTCGACGACCTCCCCATCTCCGAAAGATTCTTCAGTGGCCTCACGATGGGCGTCACCGAGAAGAGCTACAACAAAGTCATCGAAGAACTGAAAGAATGCCGCCGTAAAATTTTCACCGCCGTCTCCGCCGAAGACGAAGCCGAAAAAGTTTGCAGGCTGAACATTCAGCTATTTCCTTTAACAAAGAGCATCAAGAAACGCGTCAGCGAGAATCCCGAACAAGCAGACGGAAGCGCCGAAAGCATCAAAGGCAACGAGGTTTGATTATGAAGCACATTTCTTTAAAACTTTTCAGTAGCCTGACTCTTATCGCAAGCATCTGCGCCTGCGTCGATAGCAATGTCGCAGGCGGCATCAGCGAAGAAACCGAAGGGATTGTCGCCATCACAGACAAGACCATCGCAGGCGTTTCGCAGAAAGGGCCGTTCGCCAAGGGCTCCAGCGTCTATCTCAAGGAAACGAAGGACGACGGAAGCCTGACCCCCACGGGCAAGGAATTCTACGCCACGATCAGAAATGACGCAGGCGAATTCAAGATTGAAAACATCAATCTCGAAAGCCAGTACGCGCTATTGACCGTTGAAGGTTACTACACCAGAGAATCTACGAATATGTTCTCAAGCTGCGCCATTTCGCTGAACGCTGTCACCGACATCAGTAAGCGCAATTCCACGAACATCAACCTGCTCACGCATTTCGAATACCAGCGCATATTGAACCTCGTCGAAGCCGGAGCCACGTTCGCCAACGCAAAAGCCCAAGCCGAAAAAGAAATCTTCGCAGCATTCGGCTACGAGAAGCACGAAAGAACCGCCGAAGATCTAGACATTACAGGCGAAAGCGAAGAAGACAGTATTCTTCATGAAATCAGCGTTATGATAGATAACGCCTTTAATACTGATTACATCACCCCTTGCCAAGAAATCAAAGCACTTATCGACACCATTGCTAACGATTTTGCCACAGACGGACTATTTAGCGATAGTTTAACTGCCACAATTGCAGAATTTTCTTATCTAAACAATACTAGCAATACCCTCCGTATTTTAAAACAGTACGCTGGACTTGGAGAATGTTCCCCCACTGAAGCCGGTAATACATATAAAGCAAAAAGAACAATTTTCGTAGGAGTATCCAGTTTTGATTATGCAATTTGTACAGGAACCAGCTGGTCTCTCCTCACCAAAGAAGAATATGACGATGCCACCGCAATAATCCAGCATCAAACAGGAACCATGACCGATCCGCGAGACGGCAAAACCTATAAAACAACAAGCTTCACAACTAACGGGAAAAAATACGAATGGATGGCGGAGAACCTTCAGTATGCTAGTGACAAATACACATGGACAAAAGCAATGGCCATAGACGACACCCTTGTATCCAAGCCCAATGCATCATCCATTTTAAATGGCGATTCCATTCATCAGGGCATCTGTCCTGAAAACTGGCATATTCCAGGTTTTTGGGAATGGAAGGATCTTCTGCAATATGTCGGTTTGCCGAACAAGCTTTACAGCAAAAATTGGAACAAAATCTATTTCACGGGAAATCAACACGAAGACAATATAGACTTCAGTGCCGAACCCGCATTTTTTGAGCCTTATATTGATTGTGATGGCTGCAACAATCCGTACGCCAACTTTATCACATACACACTAGCCCCCACCTTAGATTCAACTACAACAAATTATCAACATTACTTTGTCGATTACTTTTTCACCTACATTCCTACTGGTGATAATGAATACGTTGATCAGGTTGTAAGAGCCATATCTCGCGAAGAGTTAAACTTCGTTTCTGTATTATTCGGCTCAGACTCTGACACCCCCTATACATACAATCCATACCCCAATTTTACGGTTATTGTATCTACAAAAACAAACTTTGATGTCAACGTTCGTTGCGTTAAAAATTAAGGAGGATATATGTTTATCAAACCATTAAACAAGATCTATTGGTCAATTCCAATACTTCTCGCATGCTTGCTACTTTCAGCATGCGGTAGCGAGCCAACATCCAGCCCAAACGACAACAGCAATACTGTTATCTTATCTGGGGAAACCGTTTCGGGCGTTTCGCAAAAAGGCCCATTCGTCAGAGGTTCTACCGTAAAACTCTACGAACTTGACGAAAAGCTTCATCAAACAGGCATCCATTACTCGACAACCATAGACAACGACGAAGGCAAGTATCACATCGACAACGTCGTTCTCACCATGCCTTATGCCTGGATGGTCGTCAACGGTTATTTCTTGAACGAATTTACTGGAAAAAAGTCTTCCAAAGAAATCACATTGAACGGTCTTGTCAAAGTTGAAAAAGGTAAGAACATCAATATCAATGCTTTGAGCCACTTGGCGTTCAACCGCATCAATTACTTGGTACAACAAGGCTTAAGCATTGCTGAAGCACAAAAACAAGCAGAAGCCGAAGTTCTGAAAGCGTTTGATTTCGAAGCCGACGAAACTTCATTTGAAAACATGGACATCTTTGCAAATGGCGAAGGCGATGCCAAGCTACTCGCTATTTCGCTCATACTACTCAACGGGAAACATGAAGATGATTACAACTATGACGATGAAAATTATATTGCGCAATCGATTGACTTTATGGCGCGAATTTCATACGATCTTGAAACGGACGGTACGTGGGACGACACTGACCTAAAGCAAGAAATAAAGGAAGATTTAGTTTATTACACTTACAATTATGACAGCAACGGAGACAATATAATCTCCAAAGCCCGAAAAAAAATGGAATCCATGACAACAAAGTCCATTCCAAATTTTGAAAAGTACATCAAAAAATTTATTTCACCAGACACCGTATGGGGTTCTTGTACAAACGAAAACGAAATTCAAAACAATTGTTACGACAATCGTTACATCTGCCATAATTCAGAATGGACTCCATACAACCCTTTGATTGAAGAGGAATGCAATGCTGAAAACGAAGGAATGGTGAAGTCCGTATGGATCAGTTCGTCTGGCAATCCCAGATTCCGTTTTGTTGGCCATCCGGAGTATTACAGGTGTGAAAAAGGCACTTGGGAATCAAGAGGCCTAGACGCGACTTGTGATACGGCGGGAATTGCTGTTGGCGATACCTGCATTAAGGAAGAATGCCTCGCAGGAACAGGGTGCACGATATATTCGTACACTTATGAGGGAAATGGAAATTGGAAAAGCTTGAGTTGGGGTTCGAGAGACTCTAGAATTTTTTCTGAATGCCAAAAAGAAAAAAACAATATCGGTGATACTTGTTCCGTGAAAATGCCTGAAGGCGTGGAATATTACGTGCTCAGCAAAGACAGTACTTGGGATAAGTGCAATATTGATCCAAATTTAGGAGTTTGCCCGCTTGAAGCAGATGAATTATTCTCTCAACTATTCAATGATTACAATGGTAAATATTACTATTGCCATGGCGGAGAATGGACAGAAGTAAAGCTTGTTCCGCATCAATATACAGATCCTCGAAAGAAAGGTTTGACAGACGAAGAATATGATATCTTGGATTTGCCTAAGGATGCCACCGTTGGTGACCGTGCAAGTGGTTTATTGGAATATTGTTACAATGATTCATATTTAGCAGATGAATTTTATGGAAGCATTTTCTGTATGCCTCGTTATTATTACCGTTATCGCGAGAATGGAACTTGGACTCTTGAAACAGAAGAGGATAGAAACGCAGACAATCGGTTTAATGATCCTGAATGCTCTATTGACGAAGAAGATTCGGTTCGGGAAATTCTCCCAAAACCTGCTGGTAAAACAGGCGTGTTTGCCGAGCCTGGTGAAGTTATCAAGTGTGTTTTCACAAAAATCTGTGACGGTCCCTACGAGGCCGCGAAAGATGAGGATTGTCCATTAGGTGACACGGGTAGAATTTTCCCAGTATATCAGCACGTTGAATACATCTTTGGAAGAACGGAATAAATTTTTTACGATAAAGCAAAAGCCGCAGCACTAAGCTGCGGCATTTTTTCTTGCAAATCACACACGCGAAAGCGGTCATCACCCTCTTTTACGGAGCAAAATTCGCCGAAGGCAGAGGTGCTGCATAAGAATGATCTATAACCGGTTCAGCTGGCGGATTCGTATTTTTTTTATCTTCATTTACGCCCATATTAGACATTGCAGATTCCCAGCGCATGGCTTCATTCAAATCCATCGGCTTGTATTTCAGGCCTATTCCCGAGTAAGAGCAAGAGCATTTTACACCGGAACAAGATTCTTCCATTACAATGTCAACAACCTTGTCCATGCCTTCCTTTACACGGGCATGCTTTTTGAACATAACTGAATCACAGCGATCTTCTTCCGTATAATTTATCTTCCCCGCATATTCAGCCTTGAAAGCGCCGTAAACGACAATTTTTTCCTGCATTGGGTTGGCTTCATGAATTACCGGCTTAAAACCGCAGCCAGCAACAAAAAGAAGCGCACCTAGCAAACAAAAGAGCTTTTTCATTTAGTTTCTCCTTATTTTTAAAGATTACCTATTAAATATAAAATGCAAAAGCCGCAACGTCAAGCTGCGGCATTTTTTATTCTTGTCATACCCGTACAGTCGGGCTTCATTTCATACTATTTACTCGGAGCAAGCGCTTTCACGGCTTCGGTCAAGCGGTCGATAGCCTTGATGAGTTCATCCATCTTGGCTTCGCTTACGCCGCCAGCAACAGCGGCAGCCGTTGCATTCGCGGCAGACTGGACAGCAGTTGCGGCAGCATCCGTCGTAGAGGCCGGAGCAGCACTCACAGGGACTTTGCCAAACCAGATATCCGGCCAGCGGTCATTACCACTGTTGTACGTAATACGCGTCGCCGTCTCGACCGGTTCGCCAATCTTCCACAGATAAAGTTCATAGTCGAACATGTCGTGGTCGTGGCCCTTGTCGGTCGCACCCCACACAAGCCACTTGCCATCCGGCGAGAGGCGCGGGAAATATTCATGGCTGCGACGTCCCGGCAGGTCCATCAGCTTCACGTTCTTCGGGATTCCAAAGAAGCCGACCTTTTCCACCTGCTTGCCGTCTTTGGCAGTGAACCACAAGATTTCGCTCGGAGCAGCCGTTCCACCGTTGCCCGTAGGATTCACGCGGTAAAGCTTGGAGCCGTCAAAATTCCAGTCAATCTGGCAACCGTCACCGGACTTCGTCCACACGTTCTTCGTCAAGTCCCACACGCCCGTTTCGCGCATCGAACCGCGAAGCGTAATCGCAATGTGCTTGCCATCCGGGCTCATGTTCGGCTCCTGCAGAATCACGCCAGACTTTTTAAAAGCCTTTTCGCCATCGAGCACGAGCGTTTCCTTTTTGCTCGCGAGGTCCATCGTAAAGACCTTGCCCGCACGACTAAACACAATGGACTTGCCATCAGGCCGCCACGTGCCCCACGTCGCGTTTTCGACAATCTTCGTCTCGTTCGTACCATCAATCCCGACAGTCCACAAGTCCCACTTTTCAGGATAATTCGCATCGTTTTCAGGCACCCAGCCGCCCTTGCTGCGGTTAAAGAGCACCTTCGAGCCATCAGGCGCAATACGCGGGAACCAATCCACATTGTTGCCCTTGGTGAGCGCACGGGCGTTCGTCCCGTCCGCATTCATAATCCAAATATCGTGGTGAGGATTCGCACGGCTCGTCGCCCAGACAATCGCCCCTTCGAGCTTGCCCTTCAGGGCATCGAGAGCCTTCTGTTCTTCGGGAGTCGGATCGACAGACGCCCCCATCGGAGCTCCCTGTTCAGCAAAAGCAGTAGCGGCCAAAAAGCCAATCGCAGAAATCAACGCAAACTTTTTCATCTTCATAATTTAAAGATAGTAACACAGAGAAAAACGTGTTGAGAATCACAGTTTCTACACCCAATCTTTACGCAACGCGGTAAATAAGTTTTTTGTAAGATGACCGTGCTCACGCAGGGAACGCCTAGAGAACATTTATTGCGTTTTCACGCATTTTTCGCAACCGCATGGCGAATTGTCAATATATTTTTACAACGAGTGGAATGAATATGAGAGTCTTTTTTAGAATACTTGTACTGGCTGGAATTATAGCCACAGCATGGAACTGCTCCGAAAGTGCAGCGACACAGAACGCTGTTTCGAAAAACAAGACGGATTTATCGGACATTCAAATCCCGCAAAGCATCGTCGTGAGCGAGCCCAGCTATTTCTACCAAATTGGTACAAATTATTACGTCATCTCATCCAAGACCATGTCCGTAAGTGACGGTTTCGGGAAAATCATCGGCACGTTCAACACGGCCACCGGAGCCATCATGTCGCTTTCTGGGGATATCATCGCCATCAACCTGGACTTGAGCAAGCTCCCAGTCCTTACCCCCAGCAGGATCGAGACGGATATTTAGTAAATTTTGGTGAATGAATTCCGCTCTCGAAAAACGCATCAAGAAACACATCATCGGAAAGCAGCATCGCTTTTTAGCGGTTTCTCCGCTTGGTTTCGAACAAACGCTTGTCCGAGAACTTGAATACATCAGACAAGAGAATTCTCAAGAAGGCGCTTCATCACGTCATCCTGAGACGCAAAGCGTCGAAGGATCCAGTGCCACACCCCCTGCAACCCAGCCGCACGTCACCGGGGACGGCAAAGTCGAATTCACAGCAAAGATTACGGAAGCGTGGAAAGTCGTCGCATTCAGCCGCATCGCCAACCGCGTGCTCATGGAAGTAGCAAGTTTCAAAGCCGAGAACTTCCGCGAGTTCGAAAAGAAAGCAAGCGAAATCCCGTGGGAACTGTATTTACCAGACGACAAATGCGTAGGACGAACGTCGCGACCAACGGAGTTGGGCATGACCGAGCCGAATGGTTGGGAATTGAGCGAAGCGAAAGTCCAAAGACGAGAGACGAAAGACGAAAGATACTACGACAACGTCATCCTGAGACGCAAAGCGTCGAAGAATCCAGTAAAATATACTAGCGCATTAAACATCCACGTTACTTGCAAGCATTCTCGACTGTACCACAGCGACGCCATCGCCGAGCGCCTGTATAACGTAATCGAGGGAAACCACCTCAATTGTCACTCTGGAGCCAAAGGCGATAGAGTCCTAGCAGAAAGTATCCCGCAGAACCTGTACGTCAACTTTCTCGACGACCGTTGCACCATCTGGCTCGACCTCGCCGGCGAAGAACTTTACAAGCGCGGCCACGAACGCTTCGTGAACGACGCCCCGCTCAAAGAAACCATCGCCGCCGCCATGCTCTTTGAAGCATTCGATGCAACCGCCCAAGCCACAAACAATGTCACCCCGGACCCCGTTCCGGGGCCACCGTACACATTACTCGACCTAATGTCCGGCAGCGGCACCTTCAGCCTCGAAGCCGCCTATATCGCAAATAAACTCATTCCCGGAGTCTGCCGCGATTTTGCACTAAAACACCAACCCGCATTCAAAGAAGCCACCTGGAATTTCATAACGCGAAGCGTCACCCTGAGTGAAACGAAAGGTCCAGTAAAGTCTTGCAAAGCATTCGCGGCAATCGGTAAAATCCTTACGAGCGACATTTCCGAACGCGCGGTAAGCATCATCAAGCACAACATTGAATCCAGCCCGCTCGCGAATATCACGCCCGCGCCCATCACACCGCAACTCCGCGACTTTTTCAGCTACACCGCCAAAGAAATCGCCGACGCCTGCGGCGACGCCTCGCCCGTTCTCGTTCTGAACCCGCCCTACGGCAAGCGACTCGACTTCGACGCCCCAAAGCTCTATACAAAAATAGGCAAGAAAATAACGGAACTCGCAAACGGCCTAGCCGCATTCAACAAGCGCCTTACAGTCGCCATCCTCGCCCCGAAAGACGACACCCGCGACGGTTCCAAATACACATGCACCGCGAACCTGCTGCGTGAATGCCCAGCAATTTCGCCAGAGCACAACAAATCAGCAAAAATCATCACCACAAGCCACGGCGGCTTTAGCCTGAACGCCATCATAGCAACCCTATAAAAAGCGACTCGCGCAATTCAAGAACTTTTTCCTTTGGAAGATGCGAGTACTTGACAATTTTTTCAATCGGTTCGTTGTCAGCTAGCATATCGAGTGCCATTTCAGTATTACGTTTTTCAGCACCTTTTTGCAAGCCTTTTTCCATGCCCCGTTTCATTCCACGACGAAGACCAGCACGCTCCGCGGCTCGGCGACGGTCGCCCGCCGTCGGTACTCCCAAGACTTTTGTCCACCAAGGTAGCCCTCGCCCCGCCCTCCAATTTCGAGAGCATGCGGCGAAGGTCCGGGTTCTTATAATGTGTAAAAAAATATCATGAGAAAAGATGACCCCGGCACTGATGGCCGGGGAGACAAAGCGAAAATGCTGAGTGACAAAATAAAAGGAACCGCTTTGATTGCGAATGCTATGGTATAATCTCCATGTCATAGCACTTATTATTACGATATTCTTCAGAAGTGCAATCAAGAAGATTACCTTCGGTATGGAGTTCAATGACCTCCATCTCCGGTTTCTGGTAGTCCTTCATTTCCTCGTTATTAGCCAAATTCACCACCTTCGAGCACCTTTTCCGTCAATGGTTCCTCTACCTCAGAACTACCATCAAGGAGTTGTGTTTCGTAAGCAAGCTCGAGCGTTTCCATCTGAGGAACGATGTATTCTTTTTTCTTTTCAGTTTTCATGTTCATAAGCATGGAATGTCAAAATTGTCAGCTAAAAAATAGAAAAATAAAATGAATTCGTAAAGGCATTCCATCATCTATTTTTCTTTTTATTTCCCGTAATAGGCGCCATGGGCTTTATTTTCCTTACCCACGTTGCGCCCCTTTACGTCGAACGTGCGGTTCTGCGGAATCATCTTGAACTCGCCTGTGCGCGTATTGAACTGGCCAATAACAGTCGTCTGCTTCCCGTTGCCTTCTTCATCGTCGATAACTATGCTCATGAGTTCCGGCAATTCTTCTTGGACCAGCGCCGGCCTCTTGACGTATGCGCCGTTTGCACGGACTCGCTGAGCAGTACCATCTGTATTATTGATGCCCGCCTTGACAAGGTAGGCACGCATCGGACGAATCCAGGCGCCTTCACCGACCCTGACAAAATCACCAACATTGATTTTACTGTCGCCAGAGCCGGACTCGCTTGCAGAAAAGCCGTAAGCATTGCCAGTTTCCGGATCGACATTTTTTGCGCCCCACTTCTTGTATTTCCAAGTGCCACGGAATGTCCAGCCGTCAATAGAAGTCTCTGCAGATTCCGTCTTCGCAAGCGTTAACGGATAAGCAGCAGCATTGATCGCGAAGGTCGGCTCGCTCATCAGCAACATGTACGGAATGTTTGCAGCCATATTTGTATGGCTATAACTTACATCTTTTCCGTTCTCGTCCTTTATATAGCCGTCTTCAGCCCACAAGACCTTCATCCTGATGTAGCTCTTACCATAATTCGGAGAACTCTTATCGTCTTCCACCCTGATACCGTTATAATAGAGTACCGCCTTGAGGCCGTCAACATGGGCCGTATTCACGCTGAACGGCAACACTACTGTCGAATACACGTCCACCGGGAAACTGCGGGTAAATTCAACATTATTTACTGTAATGCCACTCGGAATATTGACAGCTTCCGTTTGATTCTCTCCACCGTAACTTCCATCGACAAAGGCGAGTTTACCCCAATTTTCATCTTCATAAATAGCTACAGCAGAAGACCCTTCATTCTTGACAACATTTACATCTAAAGCAACCCCACTACCAGATAAACATTCACCCGATTTAAAACGGAATGTCAAACTGCGACCGATACTATATATACCACCAAAATAATATTGACCATTCGATATTGTTGCAAGAAGAGTTGAATTCACGTCAGTCCCATTCAACACAAACAAAGAATCTTGAATATCATCTGGACACGGTATTCCATTATCGATATTAAACATTGTTACGATTACAGAAAGTCCATATCCTTCAGGAGCAGTCAATGAAATACTACCGTCACTATTGTTGAAATAATATCCGTTCGCGTCTTTTTCATTTTGAATTTGAATGTAGGAAACATCATTATCAAGAACGACGCTAGAAGAACTCGACCTCGGAATTTCAAGCGCTAGATCCGGAAGCTTAACAGCCTTGGCATATAATTCAAGCCCTTCCCCTATTCCTGTTTCGTTTGACTTGAATCGCAAAGTCAGATAACGACTTGAACTATACATTTCGTCTAATTCTTGCCAATCATTATCAACAAAAGATGCTGTTAGAAGCTTATTAGCATTTACATTCGCTCCATCGTAAATTTCTAAATAATCACCGGCATCATTCAACTGAATCCACCCTCCAAAATTAAATACATACCCTTCAGGAGCCGTCAAAGTAAGTGTTCCATCACTGTTATTGCTGTAAGCATCATCTCCATTATCCATAGAGTAGATATAGAATTCTATGTTCTTCGGGATATTAGCATTTTCGGTACCAGTTTGCGGCATCACGATTTCAAGATCACAATTGTACGTATAGCAAAATTCCGAGCTAACATAAACATCTGATGCCGGCATCGTGAACTGAGCTTCATTATTATACCATTTGCCTCCAGTTACATCAAAATAGGTCCCATTATACCAAACGTTGACGGAACGAAGCAAGTAACCATTGCTTGGAGTATAACTTAACGTGACGATGTCACCCGCTTTAGCTGTTGAATGGCTACTCACAACAGTTCCATTTGCAACATCCTGAATATGAATTTCGTACTTCTGAACAGGAATCAACTCGACCGTCAAATTACCAAAAACAGGTCTTCCCTTCAAATAAAGCGTCATCGTATTACCGGAACTTTCCACTTCGACCCACTTACGCCGAGGCGACGAAAGTAGCGTAGCACCAGTACTGGGCCCATCATAAATATCCAAAGTGCCCTCATAGTCATCAGCATAACCATAAAGAAGAATCTTATAATCTTCAGGCGCCGTCAATACGAGAACTCCATCATACTGCATTTTCGGATCGTTAATATAAAAGGAACTGACATAATCTGGAATGGAAGCAGAGAGAGTCCCCCTTTCAGGCATATCAATATGAATATCATTACTAACCGTAAAATTCGTCTTCTCGGCATAATTTACAACAACATAAACATCTTCAAACGGCATCGTAAAAGAGAAATCATTGCCAGCAAACCATGAACCACCCGTCATAGGAACACGAGCCGTATCTTCTTCTGATCTAATCGTTACATACACATCATTTAAAGCACAGCCTTCATCAGGATTCACGGTCATGGATACGGGTGTCCCAACAACAACCGATCCCAAATTCAAAACACCTGAAGAAACGCTTCCTGAACATTTTCCCTTGTTGATTACAGTAACCGAATGAGGAGTGTTGTTGACTTCACTTTCATCCATTAACCTTACAATTGTTCTTACATCATCGGAAGCACTTGCGAGATAATCAATCAACGTCAGAACATTACTATAACTAACACTTCCTACTAGCGTTGCGGCTCCTGCTGCAACAGGATCATCATAGACTCCGTCATAAGGCACACTTTGTCCTCTATAGAAAACACCTCTATCATGAGGTTTACCATCGCTATCCAACACCTGCAAATGCTTCCCTTCAGGAGCCCTCAATATAAGCGGTTTACCAGGAGCCATGCTGCTACAACTCAAATCGACCCATCCATTAACCGTGAACGATTCCACATTATCAGGGATATTCACTTCAAGAACTTCATTCTTTGGTTTTTCAATCGTCAAGCCGCCTTCCGCAGTCAAGGCGGTTGCATAAAAAGCTTCGAACCACACCGACGTAGCGGGCATCGTGAACGTAGCATCGTTACTCGTGTACCAAGTTCCTCCCGTTACGGCAATGGAACCAAATTTGTCCCACGCATGAACTCTATTAAGCAATTTACCTGTATTCGGTGTTGCATTTAAAGATACCTGAGTATTGACCGTTGCAGAATTAACTGCGCTGCTGACGGTACCACCATTGTTGCTGCCCGAAGTACAATGGTCATCATTATAATCAACATTACTGCATAAGGCGACCGAATGAGTTTCATTAGGATTGACAACAATGGCATTCAATGTAAAGAAATCGCTCTCACCTTTCTTGTACACAACCTTCATGTACTCACCGGAACTGACATACCTCCCATAAGGAGCATCCACTGACACACCCGGAAATTGCGCATCTACCGTTCTGCTGAAAAGCAAAGGAGCATTGATATCAGCACCATCATAAGCTTGCAACGGATTATTCAAAAGCTCTCCAAACAATGGTCCCAACTGTATTCGGAGCCCCGTTGGCGCTTTCAGCACAAGAACTGCATCATCGCACTCTTCACTACATCTAGATATTTCAAAGGAGTGAACCCCGCTCCCTATAGTGAGCGTATCCGTCCCGCTTTGCGGCATACGAACACGTGCCCCGTCTGAATTCAGGGTAGATTGCCCAGCCCATGCCGATGTAGCCGCAACGCAAAATGCGAATACAGCAAAGATGCTCAAAATGCGATTTTTGAGTTTCATATTTCAATCCCTTCTGTTTGTGAAAATTTCAATGCATGCTTGCACAGTCCCTTCCCTCCAGCATGAATTAGGCCCAAACGCCCAAAAATCGGCATAACACCATTGCCGACATTCCAAAGGGACTCGCTTACATTTAGCATAATTTAAACATACATTATATATCTCACGCCGTCACAAAACCGATTGTTAAAAAAAATTTTCAGGAACAGAATTCCACTTACAGGGCCCATATAAAAAGACCCCGGAACTCTTCGACGATGCTCAGAGCACCGCAAGTCCGGGGTGACGACGGATGGATTTCGTCATTCTGAGGAGTCGCGTAACTGGATGGGGCTACGCCCCATGACGTTTACACGGTTTACTTCTTCACTTTCTTGCCGTAGTATGCGCCGCGGGCCTTGTTGGCCTTGTTGCCTACATTGCGACCCTTTACGTCGAACGTACGGTTCTGCTGCGGAATCATCTTTATTTCGCCAGTACGCGTGTTGAAGTGGCCGATGACCGTCGTCTGTCCTTCATCATCGCGACCGTTGTCAATGACAATACTCATGATTTCAGGCAGTTCCTCTTGGACAACAGAAGGACGTTTGACGTATGCGCCGTTTGCACGGGCCAACGCAGCCATTACAGTCGTCTTGACAAGGTAGGCACGCATCGGACGAATCCAGGCGCCTGCGCCGGCCCTCACGAAATCGCCAACATTGATTTTATTGTCGTCGGAGCCAGCGGTTGCTGCAGAAAAACCGTAAGCATAGCCGGTTTCCGGATCAACCCCAGAAGCACCCCATTCCTTGTATTGCCAAGTGCCACGGAACGTCCAGCCACTGCCATCTGCATCTTCTTTGGCAGCTGTAGTTTCTTTGAGTGTTATTGGATAAGCTTCAGACTTAATCGCGAAGGTCTCATCGTTCATCAACAACATGTACGGAGTATTTGCGAGCATGTCTGTATGCTGATAATACACAGGCTGATTATTTTTGTCCTTAATCACACCGTCTGCAGCCCACAAGACTTTCATGCGGATGGTACTCTTATTGTTTTCCGTTTTGATGCCGTTATAATAGAGCACCGCCTTGAGGCCTTCAACATTCTGCGTATTCACGCTAAACGGCAACACTATTGTCGAATATACTCCCTTCGGGAAAATACGGGACATAACAACACGACTTACCTCTATATCATCAGGAATAGCGACAGCATCGCGCTCATCTGTTTTTTCTTTAGCACCATAATTTCCATAGATGACGGCTTCCTTATGGTTGTTCCCATAATCATTAATAGTTACAGCTCCATACCGAGTCACAGTAAGATAATCCACCCAATGCGGATAAAGAGTCACATTTTCGTTGGCATTATAAATTACACCAAGTTCATAAACCTTTTCACCATTATCAGTTGTAGACCAACCATCAAGAGCGAAACCAGCAAGCTCAAAATTGGCTACAGAGGATTTAAAAGTGTAAGTGCTATCAAAATATTTCTTGTCTACTACATCTTTCAATTTACTATTCACAGCCTTCAATCTTGCACCAGGCTTATATGTAATCTTATTATACCACTTGGCATAAACGGTTAAATCAGCATCGATATTCTGAATATCGCGTATTACGGTCTTAAATGTAGACTCCTTATACCAGTTATCCATAAAGAATCTTTTCGGATTGTGAGTATCATTAGCATTTGCCAATGTAATTGCAGCAGGACCAGTGTATTCTGAAGGATTGGTACTATAATTTTCCGCTCCAGGCACGTCAAACATTTCATAAGTAATTGTAAAGGTTCCGCAATTCCAATGGGGGAACAGAATCACATCCTTATCTTCTTCATAAGAACCGTTAACAGCAAAGTCAAAATTATATCCATCCTTGCCATAACTTACCTTAGACCAACCATCCTGTGTACAACCTCCATGAGCAAAAGTAGCACCCTTCAACTCTTTTGCCACGCCATGTAGTTTGACATCACTTATCGTTGTCAAAGACAAGGTATTATCTGCAAGGTACGTGATTGTATAGGAAACAGGAACCCAGGAGCCACGGAATGTTTTATCACCTGTAGAACGAGAAAGAATCGTTGTTGCTTCGTTTCCATCTTCATCATACCAGCCATCAAACACATACCCGGCACTATCCGGTTTTACAAGTGTTATCGGATCACTTTCAACATTATATTTTGCCTGGTTACCAGTCTCTGTATTGGGTACGCCATCAATAATATAGAAGATATCGTATTCAGAGACACTCCAATCTGCATACAAAACATAATTACGTTTAATTTCCGTATTAAAATCAAATTTTGTATCGTCATCGCACGGAATTTCTTCGCACCATCTGCCTGTGAATACATAACCTTCATTTGCATCCGGATCAGGTGGTTGCACAGTTTTTTCATTTTTCCCCACCTTCACAAACGCAACCTTTGTTTGTCCATGTTGATTGGCATTAAATGTCACCGTATAGGTTTCGGATTCAATCCAAACCGCATACAGCGTTACATCATCGCTAAACTCAAATGTGGGCAAATCCACAATCGTTCCTTCAGGAATAGTTTCTTTTTCACCATACGGAGCATGAGATACCGTTGACCAGCCATTGAAATATGCGTATTTATCGCAATTACCATTTGTTTCCTGAGAACAGAATCTTACGGGAAGAGCTGGCAAACCTTCAACCGTAACAACATCTCCTTCGGCAACATTCTTGGATTCCTCACTTGAGCCACCAACAAACGTACCCGGAATCGTTTTAAACGTGATCGTGTGTATCGGTTTCCAAACTGCATAGACAGTCTTTGCCTTGTCAGCTTTACCCAAATTCTGGACATCACCGCCCTGAGTTAGAGACCACCCAGCGAACTTATAACCGGTATATGTCGGATTTGCGATTTCATTTGCGGTAATCGTAGCACCTTTAGCAAAGAACTTAGAAGTCTTGGAACCTTCGGAGAAAGAACCTCCGTTCGCATCAAATGTCACCTTAAAACCATCAGAACCATTTATGGAAAGGTTGCTCTGTCCTTCAGACCAAGCCCCATCAGCAGACGCATTCGAACAAGTTCCTTCATTCGTATTCCAGGAGCCACCATTCAATTCACAAATAACATTAGCAGACGCCTCCGAGCAGGTTTGATCATCCGTATTCCAAGTGCCGCCATTCAATTCACAAATAACATCTTCTGTGTTTAAATCCTCTACTGGTTTGGAATCAAACGGTCTATTTCCTAAACCAGTACCCACAGCAGGATAATCCGAAGTATAATACAGATCATTCGAAGTTATATCCTCTTTTTTCTCATATTGCCCAGCAACAGCCCCAGCTGACCCGTTGTTGCTAAACAAAGTCTCACCCGCATACACACAAGAATTAAGAGTCACCTCTCCAGTTTTATCTCTTACAACTCCGACAATACCTCCGACATGCGTATTATCTCCAGTCGCATATATATTGACTTCACTTATGCAGTTCGATATCGTTGCAGCCCAAACATTTCCAGCAATACCACCGACTCTGTTTGTAGCCCCACTCGTTTCAATCTTGCCAGATGCGGCACAACCACTAATTGTACCTGCTTCCACAAACCCGGCAATAGCACCCACAGAAATCGGATTATCTTTTCCGGATGTTCCCACATCACCCGCAGAAGATGCCGCATAAATTTCAACGTTTGTCAACGTAACATTTTTTACGGTTCCACCTTTTAAGACTGCAAACAAGCCAATATTCTGCGCATACACATCCTTGCCACCATTTTCTGTTTTCACGATTTCAGAACCCTTGATGAAAAGGTTCTTGATGGTATATCCCTGTCCATCAAACGTTCCTCCATATGAAGGGGTGCCCTTTCCTGCAGAAATAGGAATAAACAATTTGCCTTGCAAATCAATGGATTGCGTTAATTTTGCATTCAATGCTACTGAAGCCGTACCGGTCTTCGTTATCTCACAAGCGAACCACGCCAATTTCTCAGGAGAATCAATTTCATAAACCCCATCGACATTCTGAGTTGCGATTACTGTCTTAAATCCACCCCATGTTGTATTTGCGGCGCATTTTGGAGCAGCCGCAAACGCCGTGCCCATCCCCAGCACTAGCCATACAAGAAGTGTAAGTATTTTAAAAATCGGAAATTTTTTCTCCATATTAAGCCTCTTATTTTTTAGTAAGTATAATTAAATTAACAACCCACAAAAAGAGTCTGTAATATTTTTGTAATATATTATAGCGTTTTTGTGACAGATAATACATGAAAAAGCGCTTTTACAACACTCAACCCCCGAGGAAACGCGCTTTTTTTTTACATTTTGCAAAAAAAATTACACTATCATACCGCACTTGCGATGCACTGAGTTTATCGAAGTGTTGCGGCATCGGTTGTTCCGTATAAGCAGCAGACCCCGGCACAGTGGCCGGGGTGACAATGTTAAAGCCGGAGTGGCATAATAAAAGTGACCGTTTTAATTGCGGATGCTATGGTTCAACAGAAATACCCCAATTTTTACAACTACCATTATTAACTTGTTCAGAAATGCATTCGAGAACACTGCCTTGGGTACGGAGTTCCAAAACCTCCATCTTCGGTTTCTGGTAGTCCTTCATGGCCTCGTTATTAGCCAAGTTCACCTTCAGTATCTTCAGTTTCATCACCATCCTTATCAAAAAGACGTTCACTATCTTCTAGGAGAACCTGCTTTTCGTAAGCAAGCTTGAGCGTTTACATCTGAGGAACGGCGTATTCTTTTTTCTTTCTAATATTCATGTTCATAATCTTAGAATGTTAAAGTTGATAGAGAAATAATAGGAAAATATAACAACTGACTCCGGCATCCCGGAATAAATCCGGGACAGGCTCAGGCCGAAGTGACAGTGAGCGTTTACTTCTTCAGAACCTTCTTCCCGTAGTATGCGCCGCGGGCCTTGTTGGCCTTGTTGCCTACATTGCGACCCTTTACGTCGAACGTACGGTTCTGCTGCGGAATCATCTTTATTTCGCCAGTACGCGTGTTGAAGTGGCCGATAACAGTCGTCTGTTCGTCATTATCGCTTCCGTTGTCGATGACGATACTCATGATTTCAGGAAGTTCCTCTTGGACAACAGTAGGACGCTTGACGTATGCGCCGTTTGCACGGGCCAACGCAGCCATTTCAGTCGTCTTGACAAGGTAGGCACGCATCGGACGAATCCAGGCGCCTTCGCCGGCCCTCACGAAATCGCCAACATTGATTTTATTGTCGTCGGAGCCAGCGGTTGCTGCAGAAAAACCGTAAGCATAGCCGGTTTCCGGGTCATAAGCCTTTTCCGGATGATTTTCATCCTTTTTCGGGCCCCATTCCTTGTATTGCCAAGTGCCACGGAACGTCCAGCCACTGCCATGTGCATCTTCTTCGGCAGCTGTAGTTTCTTTGAGTGTTATTGGATAAGCTTCAGACTTAATCGCGAAGGTCTCATCGTTCATCAACAACATGTACGGAGTATTTGCGAGCATGTCTGTATGCTGATAATACACAGGCTGATTATTTTTGTCCTTAATCACACCGTCTGCAGCCCACAAGACTTTCATGCGGATGGTACTCTTATTGTTTTCCGTTTTGATGCCGTTATAATAGAGCACCGCCTTGAGGCCTTCAACATTCTGCGTATTCACGCTAAACGGCAACACTATTGTCGAATATACTCCCTTCGGGAAAATACGGGACATAACAACACGACTTACCTCTATATCATCAGGAATAGCGACAGCATCGCGCTCATCTGTTTTTTCTTTAGCACCATAATTTCCATAGATGACGGCTTCCTTATGGTTGTTCCCATAATCATTAATAGTTACAGCTCCATACCGAGTCACAGTAAGATAATCCACCCAATGCGGATAAAGAGTCAAGGGTGCGTTTTCACTATATATAGCCCCCAATTCATAGACTTTTTCACCATTCGCCGATATAGCCCAACCATCCTGAGTGTAACCCTGACGAGTGTATGTATTTCCTCTTATAGTGTAATTAACACCATGCGTTTTATATTCAGGATCAACAAATTCTGAACCATATTCACCCGCTCTATAGGTTATTTCATATACAATCGTTTCCCATTCAGCATAAATAGTGAGTTCACCTGTTGTTCCTGTAGAAATGCTTTCGACCTTGTTCTTAAAAGTCGCATCAGTATACCATCCTAAGAATCGATGTGCATCATTCCAGGTCGGATTAGAAAGATTCAAACCATCAACTGTATATTGACCAACATTGGGATTTTCACATTCATCAGAGCAATTCATCACATAAGTAATATTGTACGAATTTTGGTTCCACTTCGCATAAAGATTGTAATCATGGTTTATCTTTTGATCAAAATCAAATGATTCTCCATCAAAGTTTTCGTTCTCATACCATCCAGCAAAGGTATAGCCTGTACGCTCCGCAGTCCATGCAGTAGCTTTTTCGTTATTATAAACAGAACTGACATACGATGCCACAGACTCATCATTTGCAAAGAAACTAACTGTCCAAACATCTGCTGTAGTCCACACAGCAACCAAAGTCATGTTGCCTGTTGCGACAGGAAGGTTATCAAGTCCATTTTCCACATAAGCATTTTGAGGATCGTTAGGATCATAATTTTCAATATGATCTGGATCGGGGTTCTCTGCATTAGCCCAGCCCACGAAATTATACTTAATTCCGTTTTGTGTAAACGATGTCGGCCTGTCAAAGCCCTGCACCGAGATTTGCTTTCCCTGTTCAACTTTCACTGTTTGAGACGTAGAATGCTGCTCATCCGGGAAATATCCATTTAGAGTTCCGTTAACAGCAGAAAAAGTAATTGTGTAGACAGGATTCCAGATAGCCTTAATAGTTACAACCGCATTTGCCGGATTCATATAGGCTTCATTATCTTCTGGACTATTTTTGCTGGACCAACCGGCAAATGCATGGTCCTCATCCCAAGAAGGATTTTCGACACCTTCGTTATTAATAATGTAATCCGCCTTCACATATTTGACAAAAGTCGTAGAGCTATTGGAAAAAGAACCTCCATTCGCATCAAATGTAATCTTATAACCATCCTCTCCATAGCCATTCAGAGAAAGAGATGTTTCTCCCATTTCCCATGGTTCAGTCTTGCAAGTCTCACCATCAGCTTCCGTTCCATTCAAAGCGCAAATAATGTTTTCTGCATTCAGTTCACCTACAGAAGTAGTTTGCTCGCCCAAGTATACAAGAGTTGGACTACTTTGTCCGTTTACATCACCACCATTTGTAGCTCCAAAACCGTTAATCGGTTCGCCATCAACACTAAGATCACTATCATATACCACATCAGAAATAGTAACATTTCCCTTATACTGGTAACCGACAATAGCACCTACAGCGCCGCTTCCTGTACTGGAAAGACTATTTCCTGCATAAACACACGAAGAAATTACGTCTGATCCGTTTTCATATTTTTTTGTATACCCAACAATACCACCAACGTACGCCTTGCCATTTGCATCAATAGAAGTATAACTCACGCAATTCTTAATTGTTCCACCACCAATATTTCCAACAACACCACCAACAGCTTGACCGTCACCACTAGTAATAATCTTGCCTGTTACATAGCAGCCTTCAACTAAACTGTTATTACCACTCTGCCAACCAACAACCGTACCTATAGAAAGTGGCTTTGCCTCCGTATCAACATTAGCGGCCGATAAAAAGCCGCTTCCATATCCATAAACAGATATGTTTTCAATAATGAGATTTTTTACAGTTCCAGTAAGACAACCGATAAAACCCAAATTTTGAGCATTCTTTTTATAATTATCGTCGTTACTATTGACAAATTCTTCTGCATTGATATAAAGATTTGATATTCTATGGTGGTTGCCATCAAAAACTTTTCCATACTTTCTTGTACCACCACCATCACCAGCCGCAATCGGAACCCAAAGTTTACCACCCATATCCAAGTCGCTCAATAGAATGGCATTATTTCCATAATTTTTTGACAACCATGCCAATTCTTTTTCAGTCGTTATTTTTTTGTACGTGACACCATTAATTGTAGTGTCTTTAGGCTGGGATACACAATCTTTCCAAATGGTTGCCGTTTCAAGGCAATCAGCACCAAAAGCCGAGCCAGCCCCCAGCATGAGCAATGTAAGGAGTACTAACTTTCTGATAAATTGGATTTTTTTCTCCATATTTAGCCTCTTATTTTTTTGTAAGTATAATAAGATTAGCACCCTACAAAAAGAGTCTGTAATATTTTTGTAATATATTATTGAGTGTTTGTGACAGTTTTCACAGTAAATTCACTGTTGGGAGGCTCCTTGGGACCAGATTCATCGCACATTTGCGCCCTGAACAGCGTGTCAAAAAGTTTTTTGCTACATTTTTTACATTAACAAATGGCGATTTTCCCGTTAAAGGAGATTCCGGCACAGGGCCGGAATGACAGCTATGGGGTCGAAATGACTGCTGTAGAAGGGACGCCTTGACAACTAAAGAGGATAAAAATGCCGAAACTTCGTTCGCTCAAGACTATGGAAGGCCGTGAAATGGCCGGTGCACGCGCCCTTTGGCACGCAACAGGAACCAAGGTGGAAGACTTTGGCAAGCCGGTGATTTGCGTGGTGAACAGCTACACCCAGTTTGTTCCGGGACACGTCCACCTGAAGGACTTGGGCCAGGTTGTCGCCCGCGCGATCGAAGCCGCAGGCGGTGTCGCCAAGGAAATGAACACCATCGCCGTGGACGACGGTATCGCCATGGGCCACGACGGCATGCTTTACAGCCTCCCGAGCCGCGACCTCATCGCCGACTCAACCGAATACATGGCCAACGCCCACCGCGCCGACGCCCTCGTATGCATTTCCAACTGCGACAAGGTGACTCCGGGTATGCTCATGGCCGCCATGCGCCTCAACATCCCCGCCATCTTCGTCAGCGGCGGTCCGATGGAAGCGGGCCACGTGACCACGAAGGACGGCAAGGACCGCGCCCTCGACCTGATTGACGCCATGATTGATTCCGCCGACAGTTCCGTGAGCGACGAAGACGTGGCCGCCATCGAAGCCAACTCCTGCCCCACTTGCGGTTCCTGCTCCGGCATGTTCACCGCAAACTCCATGAACTCCCTTACCGAAGCTCTCGGCCTTAGCCTCCCGGGTAACGGCACCATCGTCGCCACCCACGCCGAACGCAAGAAGCTCTTCGAAGCCGCCGGTAAGCGCATCGTGGAACTCTGCCACCAGTATTACGACAATAACGACGAAAGCATCCTCCCGCGCAGCATCGCCACGAAGGACGCCTTCGAAAACGCCATGCGCCTCGACATCGCCATGGGCGGTTCCTCCAACACCGTGCTCCATCTGCTCGCCGTGGCCCAGGAAGCTGGCGTCGACTTCACCATGAAGGACATCGACCGCCTCTCCCGCAACACGCCGTGCATCTGCAAGGTTGCCCCGACCGTCCACAACATCCACATCGAAAACGTGAACCGCGCCGGTGGCATCATGGGCATCCTCGGTGAACTCGACCGCATGGGCCTGCTCCACAAGGACGCCAAGACCGTTCACGCCAAGACAATGGGTGAAGCCCTGGAACTCAACGACCTCAAGCGCAACCCGACCGAAGAAGCCAAGCAGCGCTACCTCGCCGGTCCGGGCCGCAAGTACAACCTGGTCGCCTTCTCGCAGAACTTCATGTACCCGGATCACGACCTCGACCGCGCTAACGGCGCTATCCGCGACGGCGAACACGCCTACACCAAGGACGGCGGCCTCGCCGTTCTGTACGGTAACCTCGCCGTGGACGGCTGCATCGTGAAAACTGCCGGCGTCGATGAATCCATCTTCAAGTTCACCGGCCCCGCTGTGGTGTTCGAAAGCCAGGAAGATGCCGTGAAGGGCATTCTCGACCCGAACGTGGTGAAGGCTGGCGACGTGGTCGTCATCCGCTACGAAGGCCCGAAGGGTGGCCCCGGCATGCAGGAAATGCTCTACCCGACCTCTTACCTCAAGAGCCGTCACCTCGGCAAGTCTTGCGCGCTGCTCACCGACGGTCGTTTCTCCGGCGGTACGAGCGGTCTTTCCATCGGCCACGCTTCTCCGGAAGCCGCCAACAAGGGTAACATCGGTCTCGTGCACACGGGCGACGTCATCGAAATCGACATCCCGAACCGCAGCATCAACGTGCAGCTCACCGACGAAGAACTCGCCGAACGCCGCAAGGAAATGGAATCCCGTGGCGCCAAGGCATGGAAGCCGGAAAACCGCGACCGCGTCGTGTCCAAGGCTCTGCAGGCATACGCCGCGATGGCTTCTAGCGCAGATAAAGGAGCTGTTAGAGACTTGTCTCTGATTGGAGTGAAATAAACCCGTGAGCCGTAGGCGACTCGTATTAACGAGTCGTCGAAGGCGAGAGCGAGGCGAGGTCGTAGGTTCTTATTTGCGATAGAGCCGAGCGGTCATCATAGGGCGCCGTTCGCGACCTCAGCCTTATCGGCGTGAAGTAAAAAAAAGAAGATCCCCGCCTTCGCGGGGATGACGTTCTTTCGCGGGGATGACTTTCAGAACTGACATCCTATCGCCCTTACAGGACTCTAGGATGTCAGTTCCGTTGTTTGGGATTACATAGAAACTTTGCGACCAGCTTCTACGGCTTCGGCAACGCTCATGCCCACGTAATCCTGAGCACTGAACCAGCGACCGCTCAACTTATCATCGAGAAGCACACTTACAAGAGCACCGGGAACAACGCTTTCCGGTGCATTTGGTGCATTAGGGCCGCCCAAATCCGTGCGGAGCCACCCAGGATCCATCACGTTCATCATCACGTCCGTGCCATTCAATTTACAAGCAAAATCTTTTACAAATTTTGTGAGAGCAACCTTGGCACAAGCATAACCAGCCAATTCCGGTTCGTTCGCAATGCCGCTTGTCGTAAGCTGCATACGCCCGAATCCGCGCTTAATCATCCCTGGCAAGAAATGGTACGCAATTTTCATCGGCGCAAAGAAATTCACCGCCATCGCTTGACGAAAATCTTCCATCGTATTTGTCGTGTAGTCAACAAAGTAATGACTCATGAGGCCAGCATTGTTGAATACAAAATCCACGGTAACACCCATAGCGTCAATTTCGGCAAGGGCTGCATCAATTTCCAATTCATTTTCGAGGTTGCAGCCCACCGCCTTCACTTGTACACCATACGGAGCAAGTTCCGCAATAACCTTTTCTGCATGGCTCTTGTCACGCCCCTGCAAAATAAGGTTAGCCCCGAGTTTCGCCATTTCAATAGCAATTAGACGCCCGACACCACGGCATCCACCTGTCACAAGGCACCATTTTCCTTTTACATCAATCATAGAAGCTCCCTTAAAGCAATGAAACAATCTTTGTTATAAAAATAATCAACAAAAGTTCCTTAAAAACAACTTATCAAAACAATTCCGTTTACAACAGTAAATGCTTTTGTATATAAAAATTTTATGTCAAATTATGTCATGAATTTTAATAAAATCAAAAGATTTCGTTAGAATAACAAAGAATTAACATTTTTTGCAAACAGTTGCATGCACGAGATTTACACAAATTTTCTTAAAATTTCATTACAATGAATTACGAGACACTCTTATTACACGAAGCCATAAGGCAACTCCTCATTTCAATCCGGCAGCAGCGCCAATACACACAACGTTCGCTATCCATTGAATCTGGAATTTCGAGACAGTTCATATCGCAAATGGAATGCGGAAAGAGAATTCCTTCCATCGATACACTATCTCAGCTCGCAATAACACTCAAAACCAGTATCGGTTCACTCATGTCGGAGCTAGACCGAATTTACCAACACCTTCTTTGGCAAAGACATGCAAAACAAGGTTTAAGCATTACGGATTTATCCACCGGATGCACCGCCGAAAATAATAGCCCTAGTATGGAATACATCCGCAAAGCAAGGGATAGACATAAACCTTAGCCCTTAACAAGAAGCTTAAAATTTTCTATCTTTACAGGATATGGAATGGCAGCGCAACATAAAAACTTTGACAACCGACGAGCTCAAAGCTTGGCTTCGGGATGTAGATGAAAAACCTTATCGCGCCGACCAGATTCAAAAATGGCTTTTTTGCCAGCAGGTGCGCTCTTACGAGGAGATGGTGAACATCCCTCCTGCACTCCGCGAAAAATTAGCAAAACAGTTTTCGCTTTGTGGTCTTAAAGAAAATCAACGCTCCGTATCCGTCGATGGAACCGTCAAGTGGCTTTTTGAGACCGAAGACGGCCACCATATCGAAACAGTGATGATTCCCGCCAACGGCCGCTATTCCGTATGCGTTTCGACGCAAGTCGGCTGTGCCATGAACTGCGCTTTTTGCCGCACTGCAAAGATGGGGTTCACACGTAACCTCGAAGCGGGCGAAATTCTCGAAGAAATCATCAACGTCAACTGGTACTTGAAGGACAACGGTTTCCAGAACGAAGAAGGCAATACCGCCCAAGTAACCAACATCATTTTCATGGGCATGGGCGAACCGCTCAACAACCTTGAAAACGTCCACCGCGTCTGCTGCACGCTGCATAACCAAAAACTCTTTAACATGGGCGCAAAGCGCATGACCGTGAGCACTTCGGGAGTCGTCCCGAAAATCAAGGAACTCGTCGATCGCAATACGCCCTGCTGCCTCGCGGTAAGCCTCAACAGCACAAACAACGAATACCGTTCGTCCGTGATGCCGGTGAACAAGACCTGGCCCATCGAAAAGCTTTTGGAAGCCATTGACGAATACATCCGTAGAACCGATAATTATGTGACATTCGAGTTCGTGCTCATCCAGAACATCACCTGCACGCCCAAGGCTGCCAAGGAACTCATCCGCATCTGCGCCCCGCGCCGCGTGAAGGTGAACGCCATCGTTCTTAACGACGGGGATGACCCGACGCTCCACGCCCCCACCCCCGAAGAGGTGGAAGATTTTCTCGCCATCGTGCGAGCCGCCGAAATTCAAATAACGATCCGTAATCCACGCGGTAGGGACATCCTTGCTGCGTGTGGACAATTAGCGTACAAAAAGGAAGGTAAGAAATGTTAACGCAAAACCTCCCGGAATTCTGGGACAATCTTTATGCCGAAGGCAAGGACTACTGGAATTTCAAGAAGGCGACCCCAGCCCTGCTTGAGTTCTTCAAGCACCCCTCATGCCCCGCAACCGGTTCCGTACTGATTCCCGGAGCAGGGTTCGGTTATGACGCCGAGGCTTGGGCTTTGCGTGGACATGACGTTCTCGCCGTTGATTTTGCCCCGACCGCAGTCGATGAACTGGACCATTTGAGCCGCAAGCACAAGAACTTGCGTTCGCTCGATCTCGACTTGTTCACGCTTTCGCCGAAGGATGCCAAGCGTGGCGGCCAGCAGTTCGACATCATTTACGACTACGGCACATTCTCGGCAATCCATCCGGGCCGCCGCGACGAGTTCTTTGAAGTCTGCTACAAGATGATGAAAGATGACGCCATATTCATCAGCCTCATGTACCCGCTCATGAACGGCAAGACTATGCAAGGTCCTCCGCACTGCATGAGCGAAGGCGAACTCATGGCACGCCTCGGCGGCGTATTCGACATCGTCGAGCGCATCAAGCCCACGAACAGCATTCCGGGCCGCGAAGGCAAGGAAGAATTCTGGCTCTTGAAGAAATGCCTGTAATCTAGGCGAAAGGCGAATAGCCGCGCCCAAGCTTGCTTGGGCATGATTGAGCCTAGCCTTTGGGACTTGTCCAAAGGCGAACGTTAGGATACAAGCAAAACCTTAGTGGATTCTATCGGGGTTTCACCCCTCCAGAATGACAAACGTATATCGGATTTTCGTCTTCGATTAATCGTCATTCCCGCCTCCGAGCGGGAATCTTTTTTTATGGGCCCAAAAAGACGTTTTTCAGCCATTCCATAACTGGATTCACAATCGTTTTACATACTAAAATCCATTTTCCACTCATTTAGTATGTAATCAAAGATTTTGCTTTTTCGGCATTACATACTAAATCGGTTTTTAAGGCAATATAGTATGTAATTTTTCGCAAAAAAGAGCTATTATGGGGATGTTTTTATGAGTAAAACGGTTATAAGGCCCCAAAAATCAACTCTAAAGCACGTTTTCTGGCCTTATTTTACATACTAAAATTCAAAAATCGACATTTTAGTATGTAACACAAAAAAAATCCACCCATCCCAACACCATATCGCTCGACCACAGACGAGAGATTGCTCTCGTCTTTTTATGACCCACGGGCTTGTAAAAAAAGCGCGACGGGCTCCACAGGCGCCCCATTTTTTTGTATTTTTGCACCAGTTTTAAATAAGGATTTTAACTATGGCAAACGATTTATGCCCCTGCGGTTCTGGCAAAGCTTACTGCGACTGCTGCGAACCGATTATTAAGAAGATGACTCTCGCTCCGACTCCGGAAGCATTGATGCGTTCCCGCTACACGGCTTATGCCAAGCACGAAATTGCATGGCTCAAGGATTCCCTCGAAGCCACCCAGCGTGACGACTTTGACGAACCGAGCGTAGAAGCATGGAGCCGCGAATCCGAATGGCTCGGCATCGAAATCAAGCAGACCAAGACCGAAGACGAAAAGAACATCGGCTGGGTCGAATTCGTCGCCCGTTTCAAGCAGGGCAACATCACCCGCAACCACCACGAACTTGGCGAATTCCACAAGGTCGGCGGTGCATGGTACTTCTACGACGGTCGTGCTGTGAAGCAGGAAACCGTCCGCCATCAAGGACCGGATGTTGGCCGAAACGACCCGTGCCCGTGCGGTTCCGGCAAGAAGTACAAGAAGTGCTGCGGCGCGAATAAGTAAGAAGTAGGCAGTAGGAAGTAGACGGTAGGAAGTTGTCAGCGGAAGGGGAAAGCCTTCCCCTGGCTCGCACTCCGAAAACTCCGTCGCTCGACCCCCCTTCGCCTAGGGGCTCTGCCCCTAAAACCCCGATAAGCACACCTAAAACCTACAACCTAAAACCTAATACCTAAAAATGTTCAAGATATTCGTAGATGGCGAAGCAGGGACCACTGGCCTGCAAATTTTCGAGAGACTTGCCAAGCGCAACGATCTGGAAATCCTCAAAATCAATCCAGAACTCCGCAAGGACGTGAACGAACGCCAGAAGATGATCAACGCTTCGGACGTCACATTCCTTTGCCTCCCGGATGCAGCGTCTATCGAAAGCGCTTCCCTCTGCACAAACCCGAACACGCGCATCATCGACGCCTCGACGGCTCACCGCGTAAACCCGGCTTGGACATACGGCATGCCGGAACTTTCGGCAGCCCAGCGTGAAGCGATTTCCAAGAGCAAGCGCATTGCGAACCCCGGTTGCCATGCTTCCGGCTTTATCCTCGGTGTGTATCCGCTCGTTGCGGCAGGCATTCTCCCGAAGAGCGCAAACCTCGCCGCCTACAGCATCACCGGTTACTCCGGCGGTGGCAAGAAGCTCATTGCTGAATACGAAGCCGAAGAAAACTTGAGCCACAAGGCTGGTGAATCGAAAGCCATCATGGCTCCGGCCCCGTACGCTCTCGCTCTCGCCCACAAGCACCTCCCCGAAATGAAGAAGGTCTGCGGCCTTGACTACGCCCCGTTCTTCAACCCGGTGCTTGGCCCCTACTACAAGGGCATGGCCGTGACGGTTGCCATCTTCCCGAACATGCTTTCGAAGAAGGTCGGCCCGCAAGACCTCACCGAAATTCTCGCCAAGCATTACGAAGGCAGCAATTTCGTGAAGGTCCAGCCGTACGAAGCTGCTCCGGTGCTGTTCAACGGTCGCCTTGACCCGACCGTCGAGAACGATACGAACAACGCCCGCATCCAGGTTTTCGGCAACGAGAACATCATGCAGGTGACGACGATTATCGACAACCTCGGCAAGGGCGCCAGTGGTGCCGCGATTCAGAACATGAACATCGCGCTTGGCCTCGACGAAACGCTCGGCCTTGTTTAGTAGGAAGTTCGAAGTAGATTCCTCGCAAAAATTTCAGAAGCTACCGAGCAAACCTCGGTAGCTTTTTTTATGCCGAAAATTTCAACTTTTCCGCCAAAAGTCATCATTTTATCGAGTTTTGACGAAATTCACGCACAATTTTCGCCAAAAGTCGAAATTTCAGCCACATTTGGTAACGAGTTCAACAAAAAGCGCTAACAAATCTCACTTTTTTAGGCACTTTTGGTAAAAGCAAAAATCCCTAGCTATTGTTTTTCTCATCCAGTCTTATTATATTTACTTTTGAGTAAATAACTCTTTAGTAAATAACTTTGGAGTAAATATAATGTTTATTGGACGAAAAAAAGAACTTCAGTTCCTAGAAAATCTTTGTGCTTCTAAAAAATTCGAAATGCTCATTATGCACGGTCGCAGGCGTGTCGGGAAGAGTTTTCTTTTGGCACATTTTGCTTCGCGCCACAACCAAGATACCGTATTCTTCACCGCTGACAAAGGCAGCGAAAAAGACAATGTCCAAAGATTCTGCATGGAGCTAAAGCGCGTTTTAAATGCGGGTGATTTCCTAGATTCACTCGAAACATGGCAAAGCGTCTATTCGTTCATCGAGAGTACTGAAATTACAAAACGAATAACCATCATTATCGATGAATTCACCTATCTATACAATTCAAATCCTGCATACGATTCAGGACTACAGAACGCAATCGACCGAATTCTAAAGAACAAAAACATATTCTTGATTTTGTGCGGTTCGGAAGTTTCTGTCATCGAAGAATTATTTGACAATTCCACTAAGCCGCTATATGGTCGCAAAACAGCGGATCTTAAGCTAAAGCCATTCACCTACAAAGAAGCTAAAGCATTTTTCCCGAAATACAATAACGAAGAAATCCTTACTGCCTATTCCATCCTCGGTGGCATGCCTCTTTATCTTTCTCTTTTTGACGATTCCCTTTCCATCCGCGAAAACATTATCAAGAATTGTCTATCTACCACCGGATACTTGTTCAACGAAATAGACACATTGCTCCGCATGGAACTCAAGGAGACGTTCTTTTATAAGAACATCATGCTCGCCATCAATTCAGGAGCATCAACACTCAACGACATCAAAACAAAAATTGGGGAAGATAGCGCAAAAATCGCCAAATACATAAACGTGCTTGTAAATTTGGGCTTTATCAAGGCAGAAACTCCCGTAGGCGAAAAAGTCAAGGCACGGAACACGCTCTATGCCATCGATGATAACTACTTCGCTTTTTATTTTAGGTTTATCTACAAACACCTGAATATGCTAAACGGGCTAATCTCCCCTGCAATCTATTACAACAAGGAATTCACGACAGACAATTTAAACACATACATCGGTCATCGTTTTGAACAAATATGCACACAGTTCCTAAAAGAAAAGGCCTACAACGGAGAGCTTCCATTTTTCGCAGAAGAAGTTGGGCGATGGTGGGGCAACAATCCCATCGAAAAACGACAAGAAGAAATAGACATCGTTGCCCAGGACTCCGAAAATGCGATTCTTTGCGAATGCAAATACACAGAAAAGCCCTTCGATGAAAAAGAACTTTCAGACTTACAGGCTTCTGCTCCCTGCATAAAACGCAACAACAAATTCTTCTGGATTTTTTCAAAAAAAGGCATTTCGCCCGGAGTCAAGAAAATAATCCAAAACCAAAGCAACTATAAGGTCATAACGGTAAAGGATCTGTTTGCGTAAGAGAAACGCCTGCCCAATTTTGGGGCTGGCAGAATTTTTAAGGTTTAAAGTTGGAGCTAGTCTTTAAGGCAACGGACTGAGCTGCCGTTGCGCTTGGAGTCGCTGTGGTTGAGGTACGCACGCTCGTATTCGTATTTCAACTCTATACGGTAGGCGCGATAGCTATTTTCCTCAGTGGCACTCCAGAAGTAGGCGCCAGAGCCGACATAGAAACCATCAGAAGTTCGACCGCCTGCAGGCAAAGCCGCAAAACCGAAGGCATCTAAACCATTACCAATTTTATTCTCATACTCTTTCCAGTCAAATGAAGCCGCCTTGAGCATCATGCCAGCAGTAGAGTCACCTCCAACAGCAGTAAATAGAATATTCCACTCATCATTGCTTGGTATATGCCAGCCTTCTGGGCAAATACCACGCACCGAGGTGGTTATGGAACATTCGTTGCCATATCCGCATCCTTTTGCGACTGTTGAAAAATCGCCAGAAGAATCTATAGCAGCAGCCCAAGTATATATGCGACCATATTCTTCGCAATTATCTAAGCCATTACCATCATGACACCAAGACCTCCCTTTTAATCCTGGCGCAGTCATAAAATCAGCGTAATTCAAATTTTGCGCCATCCAGATTTGTGAACCAATCTTTACTGTTTTATAAACTTGACTATCGCGAGCATCCGTTATGGTAGAATACACAAAACCGTTATTTTCTAAATACCTCTCATCTTTAAGACAACGAACAGATAAGCCTAAACCAATATCACACATACGCACTTTCGCCGCCCTCTCCCCATTGCTACCATCATACAATTCAATACAGCGTTCTTTTTCAGAACTCCAAAAATTAGCATCGTAGCCATTGCCATCAAAATCGCCATGTGTTTTTCTAATGCCTGCAGGCAAAGCTGCAAAACCAAAGGCATCCGAGCCATTGTCACTTCCATTATAGCCATTCCAACCTGATGTTGCTTTGAGCTTGGTGCCAGCAGTATTAGATGGAGTGTATTTTGAAATTACCCCATCTACATAAATTATTAGAGCCTTCCATTCCGTTTCTGTAGGTATATGCCAGCCTTCAGGGCAAATACCTCGATAACGTATTTTATTGTGGGAAACTGCATCTGTGGAAAAATTACCAGCGGAGTCCATAGCAGCAGCCCAAGTGTATAAACGACCATATTTTTCACAACTATCTTGTTTATTACCAAAGCACCAAGATCGATCTTTTAATCCTACCGCAGTGATAGAATCAGCATAATTTAAATTCTCAGCCATCCAGGTCTGTGAACCAATTTGCACAGTCTTGTAAATCTTTCCGTCGCGGGAATCTTTTAGAGTATTTGACAGGCTTGAATATTCAGCCCGGGAACTGGAGGAACTAGACGAGAGTATTTCCTCAGTCACATTTTTTTCGTCCTTAAGGCAACGAACAGATAAGGCTAGACCAGCTACATTAGCATTATTTGCTAAGAACGTTCCTTCACAACTATCGCTCAAGCACACTAGATGGCAATATTGTTTACAGGACGGTTCCCGCACTTGGAAAAAAGCTATTTCATCTAGATTACGATAATAGCCGAGTCCACGGTCAACATCTTCTTTGGACTTTCGTATCCCTGCCGGAACGACAGAAAAGCCAAAGGCATCGAAAGCCTGCGGCCAATTCTTGAATCCTGTAGCCCAAAGCGAATAGGTTGCACTATCCGGATAAGTTTTGTTCGCCAAATCAAACAAAGTCCACCATTCATCTTTGCTTGGCAAATGCCAACCCGCAGGGCAGCTTTTTTCAGCAGCATCGTATTCATACAATCTTCCGTACTTGGTACAATTTGCGGGTTTATCATCATAGCAGTAGCTACCTTCACTTTGATAGTTCAGATTTTCCGCCATCCAAGTTTGAGAACCAATAGTCACGATTCGGTATTTCTTGCCATCGCGGGAATCGGCAAAAGACCCTTTAGCTACAGAAGGCTTTACTATGGATGCACTGGTAGAAGACGGATAGACTTTTACGGCATCGTCATCTTCCACCCACTTTCCATTTTGGCAAACATAGCCCTGCTCCTGATCTTTAACGTAAGCGGTTTTCCCTTCACGTTTTTCAGCACATGAAGGCAATCCATCATAAGTAGAAACTTCCATATCAGCAGAAGTGCTTTTCGCGGGACCTGATGTCGATTCAGAATCTCCACCGCAAGCAGACAATAAAAATAGGGCTGAGGCACCAAGCAAAACTAGACTTTTCATACATTCCCCAACTTTGCAACCCATTCCTGAACCAAAACACTCGTCTTCTTCCTGCTAGCCCCCGAAGTACTCGGTAACGACAGAAAACTGAAAGTCCGGTCATTCAGTTCGGCTTGCAATTTAAACCTTATCTTTTCTGAAAAAGCTTTTGAAGCCTTTACGCCGTTAAAAACAATCGTATGGATACCGGAATTTTCTTTCAGCAATTGGACCAATTCACTAAAATTGTTGGCCTGCCCGGCCCTGATATTACAGTCTAACGCTCCTGCACGAACCGCCTTTTTATAGACATCCCAAAGGGCAATACCCGCAGCCCCTAAGAGTTCCTTTCTTTTCTCGTAGTCAGACGGCAGAAGATAATTGCCCCCCAGCAAGGCAACAACAACCTTCCAAAATCGATTCGACGGACAGCAATAGTACTTGGGTTCAGATTTTTCTTTATTATCCCCATTATTGCATTTTTTATTTTCCTCAATCGTTTTGTCTCCGGGAAGCGACCCCAAAACCAGAATTTTAGGATTACCGACAACCAGCGGATCCAAGCCTTTTTTTAATTCTTCATTCGACATAAAAACAACTTTTTTCGTTTTAAACATGAATTGTTTTTTTTCTCACGCCTCAAATATATGTTTTTTTTTGCAAAGATATTCTCCCCCCGTCCTTATTGACGAAGTTCAATACGCCCCGGAACTTTTCCCATTCATCAAGATACTTGTAGATAACCGCAAACAAAACGGAGATTTTTGGTTGACCGATTCGCAGATGTTCAGGACCATGAAAAATGTTTCGGAATCATTGACCGGTCGTGCAGGCATAATCCCCATACAGGGACTTGGCAACAGCGAAATAAACGGATTTCATCCCGAAGAGTTTTCAACAGACCCGACAGTGCGACTCCCTCGCCTGCAACACTCCAAAGCGATGGGTGTTTCGGAAATTTTTGAACGGATTTTCCGCGGTTCCATGCCTCGTCTTTATGAAAACAGCCGGGTCAAAACAAGCACCTATTTCGAGTCCTATCTCGACACATACATCAGTAGAGACATTCGAGACCTCGCCCAAGTCGGTGACGAAGCAGCATTTCTGAAATTCGTGAAAGTCGTTGCAGCACGCACGGCCACAAACTTGAACTACGACGCACTCGCAGTAGAAACAGGAATTTCTGGGCCAACCGCCAAAACATGGCTTTCGCTGCTAGTTTCAAGCGGACTCGTTACGCTTATCGAGCCTTTCTACAACAACGCTCTCAAGCGGGTTATCAAAGCACCACGAATGTATTTCTCGGACACAGGACTCTGCGCCCACCTAATGGGCTGGGGCAGCCCGCAGGTTCTCGAGAACAGCGCAATGAGTGGCGAATTCTTCGAAACATGGGTCGTCATGGAGATTTACAAAAGCTTCCTGAATGCAGGCGAACGCCCACCTCTCTATTTTTATAGGGATTCCAACCGCAAAGAAATCGACCTTATTATTTATCGCGATGGAACCGCCTACCCTATCGAAATCAAGAAAGGCACAGCACCAAAAGATGCAATAAAGAATTTCTCCGTACTGAATCCAATCCAAGAAGCAGAAATAAAAACCGAAATCGGGCCGGGAGCGGTCGTGTGTCTTGCGAGCGACATCATTCCTATCGACAAGAAAAATTCCTATGTTCCCGCATGGGTGATATAATATTCACGCTCTGTAATTTTTCTACATTTGGCGCATGTTCTTAGACGAAAAATCCATTGAAGTACGCTCAGGCAGAGGCGGTGACGGCATCTGCAGTTTCCACCGTGAAAAGTTCGTGCCCCTCGGCGGTCCCGATGGCGGTGACGGCGGTCGCGGCGGCCATGTCATTTTGCAGGTGAACGAACAGTACACCACGCTCCTCGATATGGGCCATACCCGCATTTACAAGGCGAAGAACGGCCAGCCGGGCGGCGCGAAGCGCTGCTCCGGAGCATCCGCAGACGACCTTATCATCAGCGTTCCTCGCGGGACGATTGTCAAGGACGAACAGGGCCATATCCTCACGGACTTGACGGAACCAGGCCAGAAGTGGATTGCAGCTCGTGGCGGCAAGGGCGGCATGGGCAACCAGCATTTCGCAACGCCGAAGGTGCAGGCTCCGCGCAAGTGCACGCCGGGCGAAAAGGGAGAAGTGCGTGAGTTGTTCCTCGAACTTAAGCTTATGGCAGACGTGGGTCTCGTGGGCTTCCCGAACGCGGGCAAGTCGAGCCTCGTGAACAAGATTTCTAGCGGTCGCCCGAAGGTTGGCGATTATCCGTTTACGACGCTTGAACCGGTACTCGGCATTGTGCAAGTGAACGGCCACAGCTTTGTGGTCGCCGATATTCCAGGTCTTTTGGAAGGCGCTAGCGAAGGCAAAGGCCTTGGCCACCAGTTCCTCAAGCATATCGAACGTACGCATACGTTGCTCTTTGTAATCGACGGTTTTGCCGAAAACGCATACGAGCAATTCAAGGTGCTTAAAGAAGAACTCAAGGCTTTCCACCCGAAGCTTGCCGAAAAGAACTTTGTCGTCGCCCTCAACAAGAGCGACCTCGGCATCGAAAATGCCATCAAGGAATTCAAGAAACATCGCCAGAAAGTGGTCATCACATCGGCCGTCACTGGCGAAGGTTGCCCTGAATTGCAGCAGGCTTTGGACGAAGCAGTGCCCCATGGGCACAAAAAAAGCATCGGTTGGGTCAAAAAAGCCTAACTTTTGCTAAAAAATATTGTAAATTCATTAATATGAAGGCGACTCAGTCCAACATAACTAAGAAGGAACTCGTTGATGAAATCGCTTCCCAGACTGGTTTTACGCAAGTAAAAACCAAAGTCATCGTGGAAGGTCTCATCGACGCTGTTACTAATTCCGTTATCGAAGGTAGCAACATCGAGTTGCGTGGATTCGGTCGCTTCAAGAACAAACAGCGCAAGGAACGCCGCACCCGGAACCCCAAGACTGGCGAGCTGGTCAATATTCCCGCCAAGGTGCGTCCGGTTTTCGAACCCAGCAAGGAATTAATCGAAAAAATCAATAAGGTTCCTTTCGACTTAGAAAAAGAGGCTTTTGTCCCAAAAGATGACCAAGAAAGAATCTAGTACGCCCGTAATCCAGAACAGAAAGGCAAGTCACCTTTACTTTGTGGACGAAACTTTTGAAGTGGGTATCATGCTCATCGGATCCGAAGTCAAGTCCATCCGCGATGGCAAATGCACATTGGGCGAAGCATGGATTGATATCGACGAAAACAAGGATGAACTTTGGCTTGTCGGTGCACACATCGACGAATATCTTTTCGCGAACCGATTCAACCACATTCCGGCACGCCGCCGCAAGCTCCTCGCCCACAAGCACGAAATCCAGAAGATGCGCAAGGCGAAGGATTTGAAGGGTTACACGCTCATCCCGCTAAAATTGTACTTTAAAAACCGTATAGCAAAACTCGAAGTAGGTATATGTCGAGGCAAAGATCAACACGACAAGCGACAGGACATCTTAGTCCGCGACGCCAAGATGGAAATGGCTCGCGCAGCCAAGGCCCATCGCTAATTTTCGCTTTGCTACTGTTCGCATGTAGCTTAGCCCTCGCCGCTACGGCAAGGGTCGATGTGGAGTCTATCGCCCGCGAAGTCAAGGGAGCATTCCACTGGTATCCGGTGCAAAAAACTTTTTCGATTGTCGCCCCCAAAGACACAATCAAGTTTGCCATCGGCATTCCGTACATGTCCCGCAACAGCCGCACCACGCCACTGTCGCAGGCCCCGGAACTAGATAACGGCCACATTTGGCTAGCAGAAAACGACGCTAGAAAAATTTCTTCTAACGTCAAAGCGGTAATTGTGGAGACCCCGGCAGCGCCTAAAGCCACAACGCTTACAAAACCCGCAGAGCCAAATACGGCAGCGAACCAAGCCGATGCAAAACCTGCGGTAGAATCTAAACCGGCAACGCCGGTTGTCGTGAAACCGAAGCCACCCAAGCAAGAAATTGCTGGCAGCCGCGAAGTGCGCACCATCGTGATTGACCCCGGACACGGCGGCAAGGACCCTGGTGCACAAGGCAAGAAAGCCAACGAAAAAGACATCGTTCTAGCGGTCGCAAAACTTTTGAGGAAAAACCTCGCCGACGAAGGATTCAACGTTAAACTCACCCGCAGCAAGGACGTATTCATTGAACTTGGGCAACGTGCCAATCTCGCGAACCAATGGGACGGCGACTTGTTCATCAGCTTGCACTGCAACGCCATTGACGCAAGCGAAGAACGCAAGCGGATTATCCAAGGCTACCAGTTCTACGTGCTGCGCGCACCGGAAAGCGAAGAAGACAAAGCGATTGCCCGTCGTGAAAACGCAGTCGCGACACTCTACGGCGAAAAGAACGCGAAAGACGAACTGTCACCGCTGGAATGGTTCAAGCTCGAAGCCCGCCTCGAACAGTACAAACAAACTAGCTACCTCTTTACAGAGAAACTGCTCGACAGCTTTGAAGACGGAAAAATCAAGCGGATGGGAACAGGAGTCGGCGGTGCTGGATTCATGGTTCTCGTAGGAGCGATGATGCCAGCCGTGCTCATTGAACTTGGATTCATCAGCAACGAAGAAGACGAAAATTACATGATTACCAAAGTAGGCCAGCAAGATTTAGCAGACCGCATTGCAGAAGCAGTGAGCAAGTACAAAGACGCCGTCCACAGCTATCGCGAAACGCTAGGACGGAACTAGACGAGAGAAGGTTTCTAGTTACAGGTTTCAGGGAACAGGAATAAAATCACGAGCTTCGCTCGTCATAAAAAAGTGGCATGGTTCAACAAGCTCAGCACAGGCTTAAGCTCAGCGACCTTACCACGATTATTTAAACCTAATACCTAAAGCCTAATACTTATTCGACAGTCTTTAAATTTTTCTCGATAAGATCAAGGCATTCACTATAAATCGCGGCGTATTTTTGCTGATAAAGTTCCGTCTTTACAGGCGTTTCGTCAGTGCAATTTTTGGTCTTCGCAATGTAACCGTTAAACCACTGTTTGCTTTCCCTCAA
>JAEEGK010003686.1_pt1 | contig 37934 bp, 28 predicted proteins | sample 8958771 | NCBI WGS metagenome assembly JAEEGK01 (sample SAMN16246547, study PRJNA631951) | gut metagenome | biome: gut microbiome; feature: rumen; material: SC-attached | host: Bos | place: Iran: Karaj | collected 2018-10
TCCGGCTCGTTTGCGTTCAATTTTGCCGGGTTTACGGACCTCGATTCTTTCGTTCTTAAGCAGCTTTTGCGTGAAGCCGCCGGCTCAATGTTCATCTGCAGGGTTTATCCAGGCATGAAAGCGGAGTATGTCGCGTCGCTTATAGACGAGGGTGTTTCTAATTTCATTCTGGAGCTTTACGGAACAGGAACTGGCAGTATGCGTGGCAGCGATTATTCGCTTTCGCCGCTTTTAAGCCGCGGTCGCAAAAAAGGCTGTCACTTTTATTGCACGTCGCAGCAGGATTGTTGCATAAACTTTTCGGAATACTCTACGAGCCGCCGCGTGTGGCGCGAAGGTGCCGTGCCAATGGGCAGGCTTACGACGGAGTCGGTCGCGGCTTTGTTTTTTGCGGCCGCCCTCACGTCCGACTCGCCGGAGGAGCTGGAGCAGTTCATGGAGCACTACGCGGACTTGTACCGATAACAGCGCTGTTTGTCCTACTTATAGTAAAGCTTGATTTCTTCTTCCGGAGAACGTTGCCTGTATTTCAGCAACAGCGACTCCGTATCGTTTTCGAAAACGTATCCCGAAGAATTGTATGACTCAAAGCGCGGATCAGTTCTATACGCAATGCCGTAAATATCGATTGCGCTGAACTTCTTTATGCCGCGAATAATCATGTGGTGAATCTCGCTCTGCGGGAAAGCCGCCTTTATGATAATTGAGTTGTCAGCCGTTTTTTCGAGCGACATCTTTGTTGAGACTGTCCAAGCCCACACAATTCCGTCGCTTGTGTCCGAAAGCAGCGCAATATGCGGATAGAACTGGTTTTCCGGTACGAACATCGGGTACAAAGTTGCGACAGTCTCAATACTAAGCTGCTCTGCGGACTGAACCGTACTGTTGATAAGGAGTCGTCCTGCTGCCTGCGTCGTCTCGTTCTTCGTGTAGGAACCAATCTCCATAAGGGCAAAACCTGTCTGAATCCTGTCCATGAACTCCATCGGCTTCGTTCCGTTCAGCACGACAAGGTTGTTGTTCTCATCAAGACTGCTGAATGATTCAATAATGCCAACGAGCGTTTCCAAAATCGGCTCAAGAATCTGAGCTTCTTTCACGTCGTATTTTTTGAGCCTGTTGTAAACAGCCAAAAGCGAAGCCGCATTCTTGGACGTTACGGTGTCTGCCTGGTTTTCGATTATGCTTTTTGCCGCCGTCAAAAGACTGCTAAGAGTATCGCGCTGTACAATCACGCATTTTTCAAGGAAATTGTCGTTCGAGAAAATTGCGAGCGACCGTTTGCTCTGCGCGTTTTTAATATCACTGTTGAGCGTGTCCAGGTTGAAAGTCAGCGTTTTGTTTGACGCGGCGAGTGTGTTGAAATAAGGCGTAGAAAGGTACGTGCGTCCGGAGCTCTTTGCGTATGAAGCAAGCGAGCTAATTGCCTGTGAATATTTGCTTTGGAAAGCTTTTTCTGCTATCCATGCGATAACGGCATTTTCTGATAAAGTTGCTTCTTCAGGTTTTGCCGGGAACTGTTCCACAATCGATTTTTGGATTATGTTCTTTGAGGTGTTGTAAGACGCAATTTGCGCCAGCTCGTATTCAGCAATCGCATCGAACTTGAACTGAGTTTCTTCAATATACTCGGCAATCGAGAAAGAAGGAACGCTTTTTGAAAGCGCGAATGTGTTGTCATCAATTTGTGCCGCGTTAATTTTGAAAAGCTGTTCTCTTCCTGTAAGGATAAGCGAAGATTCATCGACAGCTTGAATTTCTGCTGTAGTTTCAAGTTTGTATGGAATAATTACCTTATCCGCAGATGACGGGAGTGATGCGTGAATTACTAAAGGTACTGCGGCATTTTCGGGAGCCTCGAATTCAACGTATACATCGTTATCAAAATAGAATACAAAATCAGTGTCCGATTTTTTTTGCCAAGAGTTTAATGTAAGATTCTTTTCATTATCTCCGATAATGATTTTAGCCGTAGAGAGAGAATCTGCATAAAAGGTCAATTCTCCTGCCATTATCTGAAATTCATTTTTTAACACAGAATTATTGTCTTCATTCCTTGTTTCAGATAATATTATGTGGAACGGACCGAATGCTTCGTTTATTATAGTTTCATTTTTAAACTGAATCACTATAATAACAAAAAAAATCAAGATATAAAGGACAAAAAGTCCTGCTAGCTTTCTTAACGGGCGTTTATTCATTTGCAGTAATTTTAGCCAATGAGACTGACAAAATCAACTGCTTTAGAGATTAACTTGAAAAACAGTTATGGAGATGGGATGAAAGCAATAAAAAAATATTATTTGTTTGTTGTGGGCGTTGTAAGCCTTGTTTTGTTTTTTTCGTGTGAAACGACAGGTAGTAATGAGCCGGTTCCAAGTGGAAGTAATGAGGCGGGAACAGTTCAAGTTCCAGAAGTAGAGCCAGTGACTCCAGAGGGTGTGACGCAGCCTGAATCCGAAGTGAAGACAAGTTCAGAGCCGGAGCCTGCTGTTGAGCCGAAAACAGAGCCGGGCGAGACAATTTTTGTGACAGAGCCTGAGCCAGAGCAGTTTACGGTAACATCTTTTGTTGAAGATTTGCATGAAGTCCTTGCGACTGGCTCCTTGGAAGATTCTCTTAAATTTTTTGAGAACGTTCCTGAAGAATACGCGGACAACTTTTCTATCAACTATTTGCAGGCGGCTCTGAATGTTTCTTCTGGAAACTACGCCGAGGCTGCGGAAATTACGGCAAAACTCGCGGAAGCTCAGCCGGAGAATACAGATATTCTTATGTTGCAAGCAGTTATAGAAAAAGCAAACGGCAACACAAAGAAAAAGCAGGAAATCCTTAAGAAAGTAATTGAGATTGAGCCGTTCAACACGGATGCTAACACCGAGCTTGGTGACGAGCAGATGCTCAAAAAGCGTTATAAGGATGCGAGTGCATATTATCTGAAGGCTCTTTCCGGAGATGCGAATAATATAGATGCACTTGCGGGATACGGACAGAGTTCGTATTACCTGAACAAGATTAAAGAAGCCGAAAAAACATTCAAAAAGATGCTTGAGCTTGACCCGGAAAACGCTTTTGCGTGGTCGTATCTTTCAAAACTCAAGCTTGAGGATATGGATTATAAGCAGGCCCTCGCCTATATCGAGAAAGCCGTGCAGTATTCTCCGGGATATTACGATTACTGGGTTGATTACGGAACTTGTTTGAAGAATCTGGGCAAAACAGAAGAAGCAGAGGCAGCCTGGACAAAAGCGATCGAGCTTAAGCCGAATTATTTCCTTTCTTACGTTTACAGAGGCGGACTTTACGACGAGGAAGAGCGTCTTGAAGATGCCGTAGCCGATTATCTTATGGCGGCAAAGGTGAACCCAAATTACTACTATGCGTTTGAAGCTCTTGGAATTTTGTATTGGGGTCTTGGTAAATGGAGCGACTCACGCTACTGGTTCCAGAAAATAGCTGATATTTTTCCTTCCAATACTTCGTATCAGATGATTGTTGCGGTTACTTACTTTTTGGAAGGCCAGACAAAAGAAGGAAAGAACTATGTTTCAAAGACTTGCCTGAAAAATCTGGACAAGTCTTCTGTGGAATATACGCTGATGCGCCTTTTCTACGACAACGTTGCGCCGGGAACTGCCGCAAACAAGGTTCAGGCAGAGACGAACATGAACAAGCGCGGAAAACTGCTCTTCTATCTTGCCGCTTATTATCAGAGCCGTGGTAATGACAGTATCGCTCAAAAGTATTATATTTCTATAACGGAATTGGAAAATCCTTCCTTTTTTGAATACAGACTTGCTGAGTGGGCAGTTGCAAAATATCAGGATATGTAAATGACGGATGCAGAAAAACAATTGACTTCAGATGACAAAGAGATAACCCCTAAAGGAATGACGCGGACTGAAAAGCGTTTGAATTTTGGTGATAGAGAGATAATTCTTATAGGAACGGCTCATGTTTCCAAGGAAAGTGTTGATGAGGTCGTTGAGGCAATAAAAAGCGAGACACCAGATTGTGTCGCAATAGAGCTTGATGAACAGCGTTATGAGGCGATGAAAAATCCGGAATCATGGCGCGAACTTGATATTGTAAAAGTTCTTAAAGAAGGCCGAGGTTTCCTTCTTATGGCGAACCTTGTGCTTTCATCTTATCAAAAGAGAATGGGAGCCGATGTTGGCATAAAACCAGGTGACGAGATGCGTGCCGCCATCAAGGCTGCGGATGAACTGAAGATTCCTGCCGTAATGGTAGACCGTCCTATTCAGGTTACGCTTCGCCGTGCATGGGCAAAAAACTCTTTGTGGGGAAAATGCAAGCTTCTTGCGACTTTGTTCTCAAGTGCGTTCGAAAAAGAGGAAATTACCCCTGAGCAGATAGAGAACCTTAAAAGCTCCAACGAAATGGACTCCATGATGGACGAGCTTTCAAACTATCTGCCTACAGTAAAAGAAGTTCTTATTGATGAGCGTGATATGTACCTTGCGTCTTCAATTTGGAACGCGAAGGGCAAGAAAATTGTCGCAGTTCTTGGAGCGGGACACCTTCCCGGAGTGGTGAAGCACCTTAACGCTTTTGCCGCCGGTGAAGAGAAAAACGATGTTTCCACTATTTCTGATGTTCCGCCAAAAGGAGTCGGCTCAAAAATTGCCGGCTGGATTCTTCCTGCGCTTATCGTGGCGCTTATTGCCGCAGGTTTCTTTATGCGTGGAGCAGATGCATCTCTTCAGCTTCTTATCCGCTGGCTTTTGTGGAACGGTTCTCTTTCTGCGCTTGGTACGTTGCTTGCCGCAGGACATCCGCTTGCAATAATCGTGGGATTCCTTGGTGCGCCGGTTGCGACGCTCAATCCGGTTGTTGGTGTAGGTCTTTTTACGGGGCTTGTTCAGGCTTGGGTTCACAAACCGAAAGTCGAGGATATGGAAACACTTACGGATGATGTCGCGTCACTTAAGACTATCTACAAAAATAGGATTTTGCGCGTTTTGCTCGTGTTCTTCCTTTCGTCACTCGGCGGCGCAATTGGAAACTTCATTGCTGTTCCTGCGATGATTACGAACCTTGTGAAGTAGCCCGTGCAAAGCCCGACGGCGGAACTCCGCCGGCCCCGCCATCGCTTAATTTTGTGATTTTTTTTGAGCGTTTAAGATTATTTTAAGCGATATCTAATAAAAGTGGTACTGTGAAAAAAAATGTTATATACGCTCTAATTTTTATATTTCTCTTTTCGGCTTGGACAAATGTGTGTGCGGAAAACTTTTCGTACGCGCAGCTTCTGAAAAGCTACAGCGAGTCTGACTTGCAGCTGGAAGAGCTTTCTGTTTCGCTTTCGCAGGCGGAACTTAACCTTCACAAAGAACTTCTTGAATCTGACATGTCGTGGTCTGTTTCTAGCGGAAATTCTTCGCTCGGAATAGACGATACCGGCATCGATTTTTCCACAAGCCCGTCGTTGAACTTGAAATTTCCGTCTGTTTCGAACACAACAGTCAAAGTTACGTCTCCGATGTCTGTTTCATCAGTATTCGGCACCGATACAACGAACTTTTCGCTTACCGGCGCTGGTGTAAGTGTCTCATCAGATTTTATCAGTTCAAAGGATGAAACGACTGCGCTTTCAATAGAAAAGAAAGAACGCTCCGTTTTGGAAGCAGAGCGGAAAATCTCTTCCCGAGAGATAAGCGTTGAGAAAGCGTTCCTGAATGAGCTTAAGACAATTTACAACAACAAGCTTTCTGTTTACGAAGCGGAGCAGAGTATGCTTTCCGCTCAGACGAGCTTGGACACGTTGGTTGCTCAGGGATACGATAAAACTTCGCTCAAATATCGCAAAGCAGAAATGTCGTTTAAGTCAGCGGAACATAAATACGAACAGGCCGTGAACTCTTATAACACGCAGCTTTCTGTCTTTTGTGCCAAAGCGGGTATCTCTGTGACTGATGATTTTTCGGTCGATATACCGGATGTAAAACTAGCCAATATATCAGATTATCCCAAAGAAAAGTATATGGAAATTGAGTCTGCGGACTGGAGCAGCTATATAAATACAAAAGACAGAGGAATCAGTTCCGATTTTACGCTTTCGTCAAACGAGGGTGTCTCCGTCTCTGCTGCTTCTGGCGGAAGCGGGGGAAGTGGATCCAGCTCAAGAAGCGGAAATAATTTCTCGGCAACAATAAGTGCGGGAATAACGGCAAAAAAAGATGATTTTTCATTCTCTGCCGGTTTGGATATCCCGATAAACTCGTCAACAAAAAAGCCTTCGCTTTCTTTTTCGATTTCATGGACACCTTCGAACAAAGAACTTTCGGCTATTGATGATATGACGATTACGAACGATCTGATGAAAGAAGCGTTCGCGAAGCAAAATGCGGAATCTTCATACGACAATGCGGTTTCTCAGTACAACGCCAAGCGTGACAATCTTACGTGGGAATATAACATGAATGTCGAGGAACTCAAGATGTACGAAGAGTACCTTGATGACATAGAGAAATGGTATAAACAGGGATTGGTGAACCGCTCGGAGTATCAGCAGGCAAAAAATTCATACGAGGATTCATATTACGCCGTTGTAGTTTCAAAAATCGATAAACTTATATATAACCTAGATTTAAAATCACTCTTTGTAAACTATTGAGTAGGTTTGATAGGAGATGAGAAATGGCAGTTCGTTCAAATAAAAAGAAAAGCAAAGTAGTAAAGATTGTTATAATTTCCGTGGCTGTTGTAGTACTAGGAACAGTCGGCGTTTTTGTCGCGCGAAATGCTGTTTCCGGCGGCAAAACAGAAACTGCAACATACAAAGTCCGTCAGGAAACATACGAGAATATCATCGAAATTTCAGGCAATATAGCCGCCGCCAGCTCGCAGACACTGCAGGCTGCTGGTAGCGGAACTGTGCAGGCTGTTTACGTAAAAGAAGGCGACCGCGTAAAGAAAGGTCAGCTTATTCTGGAACTTGACGCTACCGAGCAGCAGTACAATTTGGCAAGCCTTGATTACGATATCGCCCAAAAAAAGATTTCTGGCTCAAAGCGCGAGCTGGAATTGCTTCAGACAAAGCGCGACATGCTTGTTTCTAAGCTTGATGAACGCAAAGTCGTCGCGTATTTTGACGGCATTGTAGCAAAGCTTTCCGTCGCACCCGGCGACTATCTTAATGCTAAAGACACTGTCGGTACATTGATTGACCGCACGTATATGACTGCGAGCGTTGAGATTGTAGAGACGGACGTTGCAAAGCTTAAGACAGGACAGACTGTTCATTTTACATTCCCGGCATATACTAAAGGCACTGTAGACGGATATGTCGTCTCTTACCCTGCTGTAGGCACTGTGACGAACCGAGGCGCGACTGTTGTTAATGCGGAAGTTAGAATCGACAATCCGCCTGAGGAAATCCTTCCTAACTATTCGTTCACTGGCAAAATAGAGATAGAAGCTCCAACGACTGTCACGCTTGTTGAGCGTCAGGCTATTGGTTACATGAACGGCAATGCGTATGTTGAAGTTGTTGGAAGCGACGGCTCGACAACGCAGAAAAACGTCACTGTTGAACCTTATGGCACGGCATATGTAAGCATCCTTTCCGGCGTAAGACCCGGCGAAACTCTGAAGTCACTTGGTAGTTCGTCTGGCAGTGTCAGAATTACGTCCGGCAGTGGAAGTGGCGGTGGTGGCAACAGATCTTCCGGCAGCGGAATGGGCGGCTTTGGTATGGGCGGATTCGGTCGTTAAGGAAAGATTCATGAGCCGCAACGTTATCGAACTTAGGGACGTTCACAAAGTATACACAGTCGGAGAGGAAGAAGTTCACGCTCTCCGCGGAGTTTCGTTCGAAGTGAAGGACGGGGAGTTTGTCTCTATAATGGGACCTTCCGGTTCTGGAAAATCCACGTGCATGAACATGATAGGCTGCCTTGACCGCCCATCTAGCGGAGAGGTGATTATCGGCGGACGCTCTATAAAAGAAATGTCGGAGCGCGAGCTTGCCATCCTTAGAAACAAGACTGTCGGCTTCGTTTTCCAGCAGTATCATCTTTTGGCAAACCTGAACGTTCTTGAAAATGTAATGCTTCCACTTAGGTATCAGGGAATCCCGCGCGGACAGCGGAAAGAGCTTGCAGAAATCGCTTTGGAACAGGTTAGCCTTTCAAACAGACTTAAGCACCTTCCGAACGAGCTTTCCGGTGGACAAAAACAACGTGTTGCAATTGCCAGAGCTATGGTTACTCAGCCGAGCATAATCCTTGCTGATGAGCCAACTGGTGCTCTTGATTCGTCAACAGGAAAAACCGTCCTTGAGCTTTTCCGTAAAATCAACGAGCAGAAAGGCACTACAATCGTAATCGTTACGCACGATCCTGGAATAGGCGCTTCTGTTCCGCGTTGCATCCGCATACTCGACGGCAGGATAGAGGGCGACACCCGCGCCGAAGTAAAGCGTCCTGTCGCAAGAATCTGCTACAACATCCCGGGAGGCCCTTGTGTTTGAAGATTTAATCTACGCTCTGCAAAATTTCAAGCATAACAAGATAAGAACGATGCTTTCTCTTTTGGGTGTAATTATCGGTGTCGCCTCGGTTATCATAATCGCCACGCTCGGTGAAAGTGCAAAAGAAAACGTAAGCGGTTCGTTCGGCTCGGCAGGACTCGATATGGTGACAATCAGTTCAGGTTTTGGAGCAAGAAGAAACTCTGTATCGATTCAGTTCAACGAAACATTCCGGGAAGAGCTTTGGAACAGAATCCCGGATTTGAAGACAATTAAATATGTAAATTCGCTGAATGCGACAATCGCTTATGGAGATTATTCCGTTTCATCGAATATCTCGTCGGTGGAGTACGGCCATTTGGAGATGTACAACTACGAGTTGGAGTACGGAAACTATTTCACCGTCTCTGATGATGTGAACGGAATGCAAAAAATCATACTTGGAAGTGGCGTTGCGGAAGCTCTTTTTCCCGAAGGAAATGCGGTTGGGCGTTCTGTTTTCGTCATTGTTTCTGATGTTAGGTTCGGATTTGAAGTTGTTGGTGTTTTGAAGGCACAATCAGTTGGTATGGGGTCTTCGTCATCGGCTGTTTATATTCCGCGAGGATTCTATTCAAAGAAGATTTCGCCAGATGCGTCGGCATCGCAGGTCGTTGTTCAAGTTATAGATCAAGACAACTCTTCGACTGTCGCGGATAATATTACCGCATTCTTGACGGAGAAGACAGGAAATTCCGGTTCGTATAATGTGTCATCGATGCAAAGCATGATAGAGCAGTACAATGAAGTAATCGGTACGATTACGATGCTTCTTTCCGGTATTGCCGCAATTTCGTTGCTCGTCGGTGGCGTTGGAATTATGAACATCATGATTGTCACCGTTATTGAGCGGCGCAAGGAAATTGGTATTCGAAAAGCTTTGGGAGCGGCTCCCGGTGCGATAATGAGCCAGTTCCTCGTGGAGTCGGCGACTATTACGCTTTGTGGCGGTCTGCTCGGTATACTAGTTGGAATTGGAATAAGTGCGGTCGCTGTTTACATAATGGACTGGCAGTTCGCGGTAAAGTGGTCGGCTTGTTTGTTGTCGTTCTTCTTCTCGGCGTTTGTAGGCGTGTTTTTCGGGTTTAGCCCTGCAGCCCGCGCGGCGAAACTTGATCCAGTGGAAGTCCTCGCGTCGGACTAGGCTGCGCGTCACTCCCCATCCGCCAACCCTATATTTCAGCTGAAAATCTTTTTTACCAAGTCCTGCACGTCAGTTACGCGGATAATGCCCGGCTCATTTCCCGGCGCGATAAAATGCTTAAACCCAAGTGACGCCGCCGTCTTTATGCGCTGCTTAAGCCCGCGCACAGGACGTATTTCTCCCGCAAGACTTATCTCGCCTGCAATGACCGTCTGCTCTTTCAGCGCAAGGTCTGTCCGTGCCGAATAGAGCGCTGCCGCCAGAGCCGCGTCAACGCTGCTTTCCGTTATGCGAACGCCGCCAGCGACATTCACGTAAATGTCGCACTCGCTGAACTTAAGTTTCATCTTCTTTTCAAGGACTGCGGCTACGCGGCTTACACGCGCCGAATCGATATTATCAGAATATACTCTGTTCACAGACGCTTTTGCTGGCACAGTAAGCGCCTGAATCTCCACCATAAAAACCTGTGTTCCTTCCATAACCGGAACGATGGCAATTCCAGCCGGAATTGCCCCCTCGCGCCGAATCATGAACATTCCCGACGGGTCTTCAACAGGTTTCAGCCCCGTCGCGCTCATCTCAAAAATACCAAGTTCGTCAACCGAACCAAAACGGTTCTTCTGGGCGCGAAGGAAGCGCACATCTTCCTCGTTGCGGTCAAAAGAAAGCACAGTATCAACAAGATGCTCCAGTGATTTCGGTCCTGCGATATTTCCGTCTTTCGTTATGTGAGCCACCAAAAACATAACTGAGTCACGCTCTTTAACCCAGCTTACAAGCTCGTTCGCGCAGTACCTAAGTTGACTCACCGAACCAGGGATAACGCCGGCTTCGGGGCTGCATACAGTTTGAATAGAATCTATTATCACGCATACAGGCGAAATTGCGTTGAGTGCGCTTTCTATGCTTTCAAGGCTTGCCGTGCATAAAAGCTCAATGTTCGATGTATCAAGTCCAAGCCTGTCTGCGCGGTTTTTTATCTGCGAGGCCGACTCTTCGCCCGAAACATATAGCACCTTGCCGGCTGCTGCGTTTTTTCCAGCGATTGCGGCGGCTGTCTGCAAAAGCAATGTCGATTTTCCGATTCCCGGTTCGCCACCCACTAGAATTGCAGACCGCTTCATTATTCCGCCGCCAAGCACACGGTCAAACTCTTTTATACCGCTGAAAAATCGGGAGTTCTCAAGCGCGGAAACGTTCGAAAGCGGAATTGGTTTGACGCTTGTTGTGGCAAAAGGCGCAGGAACGGCTGTCGCTGAGTTTTGCACAGTCTGCTCTTGAAACGAGTTCCATTCGCCGCATTCCGGGCAACGTCCAAGCCATTTGGGCATTGTGTAGCCGCACGATGAGCACTTAAAAACTGTCGATGTTCCTTTCTTTTTCGCCATTTAAACGTCCTTGTGATGAGGTTGCGGGGCGGGACTGAATCCCGACGGTCAGCAAACTGACTTGATTAGTTTACGGCAGGAAATAAGATAAGACAAGAGGATAAAAATATTATGGCGGTACCCGACGTTCAAACAACAATCCGCTGTGCACAGGACGTGCACAAAAACTCACGGGTTTTACAATTGCAAAACCCGGTTAGGTCGTACAACATGGACGTTGTTCGACCGTCGGTCGCTACGTTCCGGGTTCGCTAACGCTCATTCCTTCGCGGATAGATCAGCAAAGCTGACCGTTCCGCTTCGGAACGGCTTCGCCGCCCTGCACATCGCTTACCGAGGTCGTCATTTCTCAGTTTTTGTTTCGGCTGTATATATGTTCTGTGTTTATTGTTAAATCCTCATAACCCTGTGCTGTTAATTCTTCCAGAAGTCCTGGTAAATCTTCAAGAGTTGTTATATGTTTTTTACCAGTTTCCATAGAACATACATAATCATAAAGTAGTTTATAACGAATATCGATAACATGATAATCGTTAAGATACTCATCCATTTTAAGCTTGTATAGTTCATATACGGAATTCTTATAATCTTCTTCAGATTTGAAGAAAGAATTCGGACTTCTTCCATATTCCAAAAGTGTAATTAGTATTTCAAAATCAAATGGAGCTTGTTCGTAGGGAACAGGTTTTGTATTCTTAAATTTTTGTAATATATATTCACAAGTGTCATCTGTATTTCCTATGATTATATGTACAAATTCGGCAAACCGTACTCTTCTACCAAAATTTTTGTTATTAGAATACAATTCTATCAGAGTATCAACCTGTTCCTTCCCCGAGAGGTTAGAAAAATCTGCTATCCTTTCCTCTAAGCTTTTTGAAAACAGGTTTGAAAGCTGTACGGTAAGTAATACCGCTAAGGCAAAAAGTTTAATTTTTCTTGTCATTGGATGGTCTGCGAAAACTGCCATGCCTATAGTCTACGGCAGAAACTGTACGGACGCAAGTATACATCCCGGTTAGCGATGTGAAGGGCGGGATGTTCGCTGCGCATTGCAGCGAATGGAGGTGGTGCGAAGCACCTACCGGAACCCGGAACGTAGCGACCGCCCGCGCAGAGGGCGGTAACCGCCATAAAAAAAATCCGCTCCTGTTTTGTCAGCAGGAACGGATTCATTTGTACTCTCGCGCATCGTGGTGACGCACGTTGGTGTGCTGTTTTCGGGTTTAGCCGATTATCGCTTTTACGTAAACGTCTTTTGCGCCGCTGTCAGCTTTTACGACAAGACCGGTCGCTTTGCCGCCCTTGACTTCAAGCTTTACGTCGCCTGTGTTTTTCTTGTTTTCCACCGTGATGTGATACGTTGCGCCACGGAACTTTCTTGTAAGCTCCGCGTTTTTGATGTGGCTCGGAAGCCTTGGCTCAATTTCAAGACCTTCGTGGCTTGGACGCAGACCGCAGATATACTGGCTGAGCGCGACAAAGTTCCATGCGGCTGTTCCTGTAAGCCATGAGTTTTTAGCCTCACCAAAGCGGCGGGCTTCTTTTCCTGCAACCATCTGGCTGTAAACATACGGCTCTGTGCGGTGAACGTCGCTAAATTCTTCGACCCAAGACGGGGCAATCTTTTTGTAGTGATCGAACGCGTCATCCGGGCGGCCGTTAACAACCTCGCCGATGATTACCCACGGATTGTTATGGCAGAAAATACCGCCGTTCTCTTTGTATCCTGGCGGATATGAAGAAACTTCGCCAAGCTCAACGTGGTAGTTCTGATATGCCGGCCACAGGATTGAGATTCCGTATTTAGAGTCGAGATATTTCTTTACGCTGTCAAGAGATTTTTCTGGATAGCCTTTGTCTTTTCCGATTTTAGCCATTGTGCCGAAGCCCTGACTTTCAATAAAGATTTTTCCGTCCTCGCATTCGTGTGAGCCGATTTTGTTTCCAAAATCGTCGTAGGCACGGACATACCATTCGCCGTCCCATCCAGCCTTGCAGATAGCTTCTTCCATCCTTTTGGAAAGCTCTTCGGCGCGGCGGGCTTCTTCTTCGTCGCACATAAGGCGGCACATTGCTGCGTAGTCTGGTGTGACAAAGACGAACATTTGCGCAATCATTACAGATTCGGCATTCTTTCCGTCTTTGTTCGTTGATGTTTGGAAAGAGTCGTTCGGGTCTGTAGAGAAACAGTTAAGGTTGAGGCAGTCGTTCCAGTCGGCGCGACCGATGAGCGGCAGTCCGTGCGGACCCATGTGGTTCGGGATATAGTTGTATGAGCGGCGCAGATGCTCGAACATCGTTGCCTTGTTTGTCTCGCTGTTGTCGAACGGAACATCAACTTTAAGGAAATCAACATCGCCTGTCTCGCGGATGTAGTTGCCTACGCCCAGAACGAGCCAAAGCGGGTCATCGTTGAAGTTGGAGCCGATGTCGGCATTTCCGCGTTTGGTAAGCGGCTGGAACTGATGATATGCAGAGCCGTCTTCGAACTGCGTAGCAGCGACATCGTAAAGACGCTCGCGAATGCGGGAAGCAGGCATCTGGTGTGCTGCGCCGAGCATGTCCTGGCTTGTGTCACGGAAGCCCAGGCCGCGTCCGATTCCGCTTTCAAAGTAGCTTGCGGAACGTGCGAAGTTGTATGTAACGACGCACTGATACTGGTTCCAAATTGCCATGCGGTCAAGCTTTTCGTCGCCGGTCTTCATCTCGAAGTGGGAGAGTGTCTCGTCCCAGAAAGCGTGAAGCTTGTCGTATGCGTCCAAAACTTTTTCTTTTGTGTCGAACTTTTTCTGGAGCGCGTATGCTTTTTCTTTGTTGATTACGCCGCTTGCTGTGTTTGTGCGAAGAAGACCGGCTTTAAGAGCCGCTTCTTTCTGGGCTTCCGGTAGGAACTTTTTGTCGTTTTCCATTTCGATATAGCCAAGAATGAAGATAATCGTTTTTTCTTCGCCTGAGTTAAGGGCAAGCTCCAGTCTGTGCGACGCGATCGGGCTCCAGCCGTCAGCCACGGAGTTTCCGCTTTTTCCAGCAACGACAGTCGCCGGTGCTGATATCGGGTTGTAAAGCCCAAGGAAAGTTTCCCTGTCCGTGTCGAAACCGTCTATTTTCTGGTTGCAGGAATAGAACGTGTAGTGATTGCGGCGCTCACGGTACTCTGTCTTGTGGTAGATTGTGCTGCCTTCAATTTCAACTTCGCCTGTGGAAAAGTTTCTCTGGAAGTTCTGGCAGTCGTCGCTTGCGTTGTAAAGACACCACTCAACAAATGAAACAAGGCTTATCTTTTTCGCCGCAGAGCCCTCGTTTTTAAGAGTAATCATCTCTATCTCGCAGTTTTCTCCGTTCGGAACAAAATAAAGAGCCTCTGCTTTTATGTCGTTCTTTTTGGCGATAAACTTTGAGTAGCCAAATCCGTGGCGGCACTCGTAAGAATCAAGCTTTGTCTGTGTTGGCTGCCAGCCCGGGTTCCAAATTGTGTCGCCGTCTTTTATAAAGAAATAATGGCCGTTGTTGTCGAGCGGCATATCATTGTAGCGGTAACGTGTAAGGCGGCGAAGCCTTGCGTCTGTATAGAAAGAGTAACCACCGGTTGTATTCGAGATAAGTGAGAAGTATTTTTCATTGCCAAGATAGTTAATCCAAGGATACGGAGTCTGCGGGGTTGTTATTACATATTCTCGTGCAGAATCGTCAAAGTGACCGAATTTCATAAGCTCATCCTCTTTATTTTATAGATTTTATAGTAACAACCATACAGAAACATGTGTATCGGGTAGTTCGCCCATGTTGCTGGTTGGTTGATTGCCAAAATCAATTAACTGAATATAGCATATTTTGACATTCACTGTCAAATTCCATTTTTTGGGGCTTTTAGAAGAAATTTAGCGCAAAATACACAAAATTATGGCTGGGAGTTTTTGCGGACGTAGCGAAATTGGGGCTGTGGACAGTGTTGCGGAGTGCGAGCCGGCGTGCTTATAGTGCGCTGGCGAGTCAAATACCTTGTTATCCGCACTCTCTGTCCAGCAGACCAAATGTAGCGAGAGTCCGCAAAAACTCAAAAACTTATTTTGTCAATTTTTTTCTTGCGCTGAATTTATTTGTTGTGTTAGTATACGCACATGAGCAAAAAAATTTGTCTTCATAACGGAACGATTCTAAGCGGTATTTCCACAATGGAAAAATGCGCCGTTCTTATAAATGACGGCATTATAGCCGACGTTTTCAGCGAAGAGCGGCTTGGACAGAAAAATCTTGGTTCAGATACCGAGATTATAGACGTTGACGGGGCGTACATTTCTCCCGGATTCATAGACACACATATCCACGGTTTTAGAGGGTGCGGCACTGATAATCCTTCTGCGGACGCAATGCTGCAGATGTCAGAGTCGCTTGCGCAGTTCGGCGTTTCTGCTTTTAACCCGACGTTCTATCCGTCGTCGGAAGAGAGCATGATTCATGGCATAAAAGAAGTTCTTAAAGCTATGGGCCATGAGAAAGGCGCGAAAATAATGGGTATCCACCTTGAAGGACCTTTTATTTCGCCAGATAAGCTTGGTGTGCAGCGTCCTGAGACTGTGAAAAAAGTTGATTTAGCCCTTATGGACAGGCTTTGGAAAGCATCGGAAGGTCATATTGTGAACATGACGGTCGCGCCGGAGCTTAAAGGAATGCGCGACCTTGCGCTTGACTGTCTTAAAAAGGGAATTGTGCTGCAGGCAGGTCATACGAACGCCGAGTACAAGCACATGACAGAGGGAATGCAGGCGGGAATTCTTCATTCAACGCACCTTTTTAACGCTATGAGCCAGATGCATCACCGTAACCCGGGCGCCGTCGGCTCCGTGCTTATTCATCCGGAAATTTCATGCGAGATAATAGCTGATGGAGTTCATGTCCATCCTGATTTGATAAAGCTTCTTGTCCGCGACAAGCCGCTCGATAAGATTGTGCTTGTTACAGACGCGCTCACGCCTACGGAGCAGACGGAAGGGCCGCTGCTTGCGAATGGTGAGGAAGTTGTGTTCAAAGGCGGATGCTTCCATAGAAAGTCCGATGATGTTATCGCAGGATCCGCGCTTACGATGATGCAGGGTGTGAAGAATCTTGTTTCTTACGGATTGGAGCCGGGAAAAGCTGTTAAGTGTGCGTCGGCGAACCCTGCGCAGATAATGCATTATTATCACAAGGGAATGATTATTCCTGATATGGATGCTGATGTAATTGTTTTTGATAAGCAGTTCAAGCTGCTTGTTTCTATAATCGGTGGAGAGATTAAAAAGAACGTCTTTGATTGATGACGATTCATTTGCGTTAAAGTGTTTTTATAAAAGGAGATTATAATATGAGAGTAATTGTTAGACCTGATTATGACAAATGTTCAGTTTGGGCAGCGAACCACATCGCCCGCCGCATCAATGATTTCGCGCCAACAGCAGACAAGCCGTTCGTGCTCGGACTCCCGACCGGCAGCACTCCGCTCGGAACATACAAAGAGCTTATAAAGCTCAACAAAGCTGGAAAAGTTTCGTTCAAAAATGTTGTCACTTTCAACATGGATGAATACGTTGGGCTTACAGAAGACCATCCGCAGAGCTACCACTACTTTATGTGGAGCAACTTTTTCAGCCACATCGATATAAAAAAAGAAAACGTTCATATTCTTAACGGTATGGCAAAAGATCTTGACGCGGAGTGCGCCGCTTACGAAGACGCTATTACAGCGGCGGGCGGCATAAAGCTTTTCTTGGGCGGAGTCGGCGTTGACGGACATATCGCTTTCAATGAGCCTGGTTCATCGCTCGCGTCACGCACGCGCGTAAAAACGCTTACGAATGACACTATAATCGTTAATTCACGCTTCTTTGACAACGATGTTTCCAAAGTTCCCACGACAGCACTTACAGTAGGTGTTGGTACAATTAACGACGCGGAAGAAGTTGTTATTTTGATTACCGGTCACAATAAGGCAACCGCGCTGAAACACGCAGTTGAAGAAAGCGTTTCCCAGATGTGGACGGTCAGCAGTTTGCAGATGCACAAAAAGGCAGTCATTGTTGCAGACGATGCGGCAACAGACGAGCTTAAGGTCGGCACACTGAAGTATTTCCTTGATATAGAAAAGAATAACTTCAACAACGAACTGTAAAATCAATAATGAGGGGGATTTTTATTCCCCCTCGAAAAAAAACTCTTGTCAAATTAAAAAATCACTGCTATGCTAGTTGAAAGATGAAATCAATTAACTCGCTTTCAGATATAAATGTTTCTCGTATATTGCGTCTTATATGGCAAAAAAAAGGCATAAGCCGCATTGAAATAGCAAATACGCTTGGAATAGACAAGTCTACCGTCACAAAAATCGTAGCATCTTTACATGACATAGGCATAATAAGCGAGATGGCAGAAGGCGTTACAGGCCCGCAGGGCGGACGCAAGCCGATTTACCTTGAAATAGCACCGATGTTCGCCTGCGTTGGCGGAATAGAGATAAACCCTGAGCGGTTCGTATGCTGCTTGCTTGATTTGCACGGCTCCGTACTGTTCCAGCATCAGGAAGTTATACGTCCGGACGTGTTCCATGAGCTTCGTATAGAAGGTATTTTTTCAAAAGCATACAAAATGATTGCTTACGAAGCCATAAAACTTGGCGTTAAAATGATCGGTATAGGCGTCGGACTTCCTGCCCTTGTTAATTCAGACAAAGGTTCAATAGAATGTTCCGTACCTCTTATGATAGAAGGTCCTTATCCATTTATAGAAAATGTATCGAGATACACAGATATTCCAATTTCTGTTGAAAACGATGCGCGTTGCTGCTGCTACGGAGAAATGATGATTTCCGGCGATCCTCTCGTAAAGAACATGCTGTTCTTGCTTACGGAGTACCGCATTTTGCAGCCGATGAAAAACTCTAAGAAAAACCTTTCTATCGGTCTTGGCCTTGTTATGAACGGTCGGCTTGTAAAAGGCCCTGAATGTTCCGCAGGCGAGTTCCGCAGTATGCTCTGGGAAGAAGGCAACAAAGGTCAGTTCTTCTCTGGCGAGGACAGCCTTGCTTCCGTCATAACAGACAACGATGAGATGAATTCTATCTTTTATGAGCTTGCACAGCATATAGCGTTCCTTGTGAACACACTGAATTTGCAGCTTGTTTACATTGGCGGTATAGAGCCACAGCACGCTCGGCAGATAGAAAACTATATAAAAGAAAGAGTTCACATACAGTGGCCTTATGAAAAAAAGTCGATTTTCGAAGTTCGCATGGCATCTTTTGGCAGTCTGTCCGTATCGTATGGTGCGGCGGCTATGTTTATAGAACAGCTTTTCGCGCTTCCAAGCCTTTCTACACCATCGGAAAAAGGTCCTTCCATACTGGAGTATCTTGCTACGATGTCTGTAAAAAAACAGGTTAGTGAAGAAAAATCAAAAAACTTGAAAAATTTTTGAAAAAAAAGCTTTACAGATTCTAAAAGTGATGATATGCTGTCGTTAGTTGATGAAAACAATCAACTAACTAATCGGGCTTTTCCCTGATGCGCTAAGCTGCGCGAAGGTTGAAGTATATTAGTTTAAGAAACTCTTTAGGAGGAGCAAAATTATGAAACTTTCAAAGAAAGTGGTGATGGTTTGCATGTTCGCAATCCTCGCATTCGGACTTGTTTTTGCAGGCGGAAAGAAAGAAACAGCTGCTGCAAACAAAAAAGTTACACTCAACATCATGGGTTACGGTGAAAATGCTGGTGCAGAAGGCCAGACATTCAAGAGAATTTGTGATGAGTTCCAGGCTGAGAACCCAGACATTATCCTAAACTATGAAATGCTTTATGATGAAGCATATCATCAGAAGGCAGTTTCTCGCCTTGCTGCTGGCGATGTACCTGATATCGCTTACATGGGTGCTGATGCTCGCTGGGGTGCTGAATGGCAGGAAGCTGGTCAGCAGATCAATAACGTTCCTTTCTATCCTTCAAACATCGATGCTAGCCTCGTTCCAGATTTCTTCGGAACAGGCGAGAAGCCTTACCTCCCACTTGGTGGATCAAACTACTGTACAGTTGTTGGTGTTAACATGAGAATCCTCGAAGAGATTGGTGGAAAGCTCCCAACAACATACGAAGAGTTCAAGGCTCTTGCTAAGCTCTGCAAAGACAACGGTTATGTATGTCTTTCAACACACGGTGCTGATGCTTGGGTTTGGGGTTCATGCGTTATGTCAGGTATCATTCCTCGCACAACAGGAAACCCAACTTGGATCGAAGATGCTTGCAAAGGCAAAGTTAAGTTCACAGACCCAGACTTCGTAGCAGCTCTTGACGTTCTTGCACAGTGGGTAAAAGATGGTATCCTTACTCCTGATTCAGCTCTTACAGACGATGGTACAGGTAAATCAAACTTCGCTAACGGCAAGTACCTTATGTACATTGACGGACAGTGGGGCTTCGGTGAAGCTAACTATGCTGAGCTTTCAAAAGACATAAAGCTTATCCCAATTCCAGCAGTTCCTGGTGAAAAAGCATATGCTGGCTCAATCGCTGGTGCATGGCAGGTTGGTTATGGTATCACAAAGAAGGGAGCTTCTGACCCAGCTGTTCTTGACGCTGCTAAGAGATGGCTCGCTTACTTCTTCAGCACAGAAGAGACAATCCAGCGTCTTGCTGACGGTGGTATCTCTTGCCCAATCATCAAAGATTTCGTAACACCAGAGGGAATGGATCCGCTTATCGCTGAGAAAGCATCACTCGGTGCATATCCTTCATGCTACGTTATCGACTCTTACCTCACAGGTGCTGCTAACGACGCACTCAACGCAGGTATGCAGGATATCGTAATGGGCAACCAGACAGCTGCTGGTCTTGCTGCAGTTGTTCAGAAGGCTTTCGACGCTCAGTAATTAATATGTAGAAACTTATGAAGCTCCGCTCCTTATGGGCGGGCTTCGTAGATTATGCAGGAAAGGGGGAGTGAATCTCCCCTTTTTTTAACAGTACAAAAGGAAATGCCGTGAAAAAAACAGATAGAAGAGAGCTTTTGACTTTTATCGGGTTCATCGCTCCCGGTCTTTTGCTTTATCTCTTTATAATTGCCTACCCGATTTGCTATTCAGTTTTCCTAAGCTTCACAAATTATAATCCGACAATGACCGAATCCCCTTCTTTTGTGGGTTTCGCTAACTATATAAAAGTTCTTACGATGAATAAGGGTATTGTCGATGCTACGACAGAAATCCCAGAATTCTGGTATGCGTTCAAGAACAACATGATAGTTGTAGCCGTATCAGTTTTCGGACAGATACCGATTGGATTCGCACTTGCTTTCATCCTTTACAGAAAACAGGTAAAGGGTGCTACTTTCTTCCAGTCGATGGTATTCCTTCCACAGTTCCTTTCAACAATCGTTATCGGTATTATGTGGCGTATGCTGTTCATGATTGACGGACCAGTATCCCGCATGATTCAGTATTTTAACAATGATCCTAGTGCACAGTTCAGTATGATGATGAATCCTAAGCAGGCAATGTTCCCTATCGGCGTTGCTCTTATCTGGATGTACACAGGTTTCTATATGATTATCTTCTTGGCTAACCTTCAGAAAATCAACGAAAGTATGTTCGAAGCTGCCAAGATTGACGGTGCTTCAGAGTTCCAGATTTTCTACAAGATAACAATTCCGCTGCTTGCCGGTGCAATTCTTACATCTTGTATTCTTGCTATAGCAGGTTCATTGAAGGGCTTCTCGCTTATATTCGCTTTGGCTTCCGAAGGAAAACAGCGAATCAACACAGAAGTTCTTCCTATATATATGTACCGCACGTCGTTCAACAACGCAAAGGACCCGCTCCGGTTCGCGTATGGTGCTACGATTTCTAACATAGTTGTATTGATAAGTATACTGCTCATTACGTTCAGTAACTGGGTAGGTAAGAAACTTGGTACGGACGAGGAGTATTAATATGGCAAAACAGATTCAGGGCGATGCTCCTAAAACAGGTTTTTTCGGTAAATACATGGCGAAACCGATTTCGTACTTTGTTTTCGTTTTGTGGACAGTTATTACGCTTATTCCTCTTGTATGGATGCTTTATTCTTCATTCAAGACGAATGAGGAGCTCACAAAAAACATCTATTCACTGCCGCACGATTTGTTGAATGTTAGTGAAAACTTCTATGATGTCGTTAAGCCGCAGACGAATATTGTTTATACACCCGGACTTCTTGATTCGTTGGGAATAAAGTCAACGAAACAAATCGATGAAATAAACGAAAAGCTTATTATTCTTGAATCACCGACAATCGGTGGTCATAAAAGAATACTTGTTCACTTTGTTAAACGTGAGGATATTCCAGAAGGCTCGCTTACGTTCGACGGAAAAGATCTTAAGACAATTCAGCCGGGAACGGGTGTTCAGATTAAATGTTCTGATCTGCCTAAATCGATTCAGATTAGAATCGGCTGGAATACGCTGTGGTGGAACTTTAGATCTGCATGGGTACGCGGAGAACTTGGTAAAGGCTTTATAAACAGTATTATCTATACTGTTGCGTCAACGTTCCTTGTTGTTCTTCTTGGTCTTATGCTTGGTTATGGAACGACGAAGTTTAAGTTCAAGAAAATTGCGGCAATTGTATCTGCGGCTATAGCGCTCGGTTACTTGCTCGATATTAACCAGCTTATAGTTCCGCTCTTCCTTATGCTTACAAAACTTGGACTTACCGACACCCATATCGGTATAATCATGGTTTATACAGCGTTCGGTCTGCCAATGGCTGTAATGCTTTCATCAACGTACATAAAGGGATTGCCGGACAGTTTGGTTGAATCGGCTTATATCGATGGTGCATCACCGTTCCGCACGTTCATAAGTATTATTGTTCCTATGACTATTCCTGTTATTGTAACGATAAGTATTATGACAGCGCTTGGTATTTGGAACGAGTTCCTGCTTGTTCTTGTTATGGCATCGAAAGAATCCACCAAGTCACTCCCTGTTGGAGTTTACTCGTTCTCAAGCCGTACCGGTATTCAGCTCGGTTGGCAGATAGCAGCTCTGGTTATTGCAACAATTCCTGTTCTGGTTGTTTACTTTATTTTCCAGAAAAAACTTGCAGAAGGTGTTGCAGGCGGAGCAATAAAAGAGTAGAATTAAAGTGGCACAAACGGCTGGCGGTTGTTAAACGAGACCGCCAAGCTGCCCAAAAATTTTTCGTTTTTCTCCCTTGTTGGATGTCTGGACGTTGTTCAGGCATCCTTTTTTTTGCTCATGGTGTGCCATTGGAGCGCGATTATGGTTGCAAGCGCCTGTTCGGGTGCTGTATGGCTCGTTTTTGTTTTGTTGGGCAGGGGTACTGTGTCATAATGACGCGGAATAATTTGTAAAAATGACACGAAACGGACTTTTTGTAACCTGTGGCGCAGTTTTTTTCATGAGAAAGATTGATTTTTATGAGTTTTCGCCGAGGTCGGGAAGATTCCAAAAAATATTTATAAAAAAGAAAAACTTTTTATATCTTTGTAATATAGAAAAATATGATTTTTCGCGCAAAATAATCATAAAAAAATTAAAAATTGGCACGCTGTTTGCATAATAGTAAGTGTAACGGAAAAAAAGTTCCGGACGCACCGCTTGAGCGGTTGTAAGTTCCGAAGCTTCGTTACAAGAAGAGTAAACGAAGTGGACTTCTGAAAGTTCAGGAGATTCACTAAAGATACTAATGGAGGTTTTATATGAACGCATTATCATTTTTCAATCCGAGATTTACATCTGATCTTTTTGATGTAATCGATCGCAATTTTTCAGATTACAGCTACGGTGAGAACGGAAAATCTGCAATGCCGCGCGTAGATGTCTGCGAAAAAAAGGATTCATATGTTCTTGAGATGGAACTTCCTGGCTACACAGAGAACGATGTAGAGCTCGATCTTAAGGACAGAGTTCTTACAATAGCTTCTAAGATGAAAGATGCGAAGAAAGCGGAGAAAGAAGAGAAGAAAGAAGCTGCAGAAGCTGTTTATCTTGTCAAAGAAAGAAGAAATTCAACCTTTACACGCAGCTTTACAATGCCTGAAGATATTGACCAGGAGAAAGTAACGGCTGAGTTCAAGAACGGACTTCTTACAGTTGTAATCCCGCGCAAGGCAGAAACCCAGAGCAAACGGATTATGATTTCTGTAGCTTAATTGCGTAAAAGCGTAAGCAAACGCCTGACGGACAACCGCCAGGCGTTTTTTTTTGATTTAATAAATATCCCGGAGCGACGTGACCGTGAGCTTTTTTTGGAACGCTTTTTCCGTCAGGCGTTTGTTGGCTTTGGCCGCGCGGAACGTTATAACTTCTGCTTGGCCTGGAACGAGCGTCAAAAAGTTCTTGCTGAAAACACCGGGAATATCGCCTGCATCGAGTGAGACAAAAAATGCGGGCTTTTCTGCTTTTAACGTAATCTTGTATGAGCCGTCTTTGCTCTGTCGCACTGAAAACTTGATGTTCGGCTCTTTAAGCCCGCATTTTTTTGGCTGCGTACAGAAAAGCGTTTCCGTGGTGCTTGTGTTGCTGTATGTAAGTTCCGCGCGGACAAAGAAAGCGTCTGCTGGTATGCCGATTGAGTCTGTAGCCGCATTGAAAAAGCGTGTGCTGCTATTGGCGGGCGCTTTTACGTTTGCAAACTCTTCTTTACGCAAAGTTATTCCGTCAAAGTCTATGAAAGAAATAGTCAGTGATGCTGCAACATCGAGCGATGTGTCGTTTATTACGAAGCACTGAACAGCATCGTCTTTTTTGTAGAGCGAAATGCCTATGGGCGCGAAAAACTGTTTTGAAGCATAATGCAAAAGTTTCCATTTGCCCGAATATTCGATTGATGACCAAGAAGCTAGCGGCCACAAATCATTGAGCTGCCAAATAATTGCGCCCATACAAATTGGTCTTAGCGACCGCCAATAATCTACTGCAGTTTTTATAGCAAGTGCTTGCTGCGCCTGGCTTAAATAAAGCATATCGCGGAAAGTTGACGGAACTCGGAAATAGCGCGCGAAGTTTTCAAAAATAATGGAATTTCCGCCCGGCGACCGCTGATGAAACTCGAATACAGGGCTAGTGATGTTAAAATCAGTTTTTTCGTCGGCGAACGACTTTGTTTCTGAAAGCGATGGCAAAGACTGGTAGCCGAATTCAGAGACGAAGCGCGGCGTAATGTCGTAATAAGCTTCGAACGGCTTTTTTTCGTGCCAAACGCTCCAGTAGTGCATGTCGCCGCGTCCGTCGGAATGCCAGTTGTCGGCAAAGTCGTCGTCGCCGGAGCATGGGGAGCTTGACCACCAGCGACGTGAAGGGTCGTTTTTGCGCACTTCGTCGCCGACGGTGCCCTCGTTGAGGCGGTCGTAGTCCACAACGTAAAGGTCGCGGTTTTTGCGCGATTCTTCGTACCAAGTGATTGCGCCAAGGTTTTCGTTGTTGCCGCACCAAAGCGCAATTGAAGGATGATGGCTCAGGCGGCGGACTTGATGGCGTACTTCAAGACGTACGTTGTCAAGGAACTCAGCGTCAGCAGGGTAGGTTGAGCATGCGAACATAAAGTCGTGCCAAATAAGAATGCCTTTGCGGTCACAAAGGTCGTAGAAAACGTCTTTTTCGTACCGTCCGCCGCCCCAAACGCGGATGCAGTTTTGGTTCGCCGCAACGAGGGAAGAAAGCAAGTTTTCGTATTTTTCTGGAGTTTGCCGCTCCGGGAGCGCGTCGCATGGAATCCAGTTTGAGCCTTTTGCGTAGACAGGTTTTCCGTTCACTTTGAAGTAAAGTGAACGGCCATGCTCGTCTTTTTCGGACACGGCTTCGAGCGTTCTGAACGCCAGATTCTGCTTGATAACTGAACCAGCCGCGGTTGCTGTGAGCGTATAAAGCGTATTGTTGCGGAAAAGCGGTTCGCCAGTTTTGACGAGGTTCTTTTCGTCCGCCGGGCTGCACCCCGCAGGCCACCAAAGTTCTGGGTTTTTAACAGTGAGTGTGGTTTCTATGATGTTTTCGCCGGGCACAAGCTGAACGTCAACGGATGTTTCTGACAAAACGGAGCTGCCGGACGCGACACTTGTCTGTGAAGATGTCGCCCCACCGGAAACAGCGAACGAAAAACGCGTTTTTGTTGTTCTTAAACTTGTGTATATCGCCTTTATGTTGACTTGCCAATCTTTGCCTTTTGGCGAAGGAACTGTCGTCGTCTGTACGTAGTCAAGGAAGCCTGTCGCAGTCTGAACGAGTTTTATTGGTTTGTAGACACCGCACACCATAAGGCAGATGCCCCAGTCCCAACCGGCATTGCACTGCGTTTTTCGTACAAGATTCCGGTGGGGCGAAAAAACGTCGTACACGGAGCATGGCGCTGGGTGAGAAAGCGTTTCTGCTTTTTGGCAGGCATGACGCTCCGCTGATTCAAAGACAAGGCGTAACGTGTTCGTGCCTTCTTGAAGTAAATCTGTTATTTCAAAACGCCATTTGCGGAAAAAGTTTTCGCAAAGTCCGGCTTCTTTTTTGTTTATGAACACGCGGACGAATGTGTCAGCATCTTCAAGCTCTATAAACTGCCTGCCTTTAAGGAAGTTTGCGCCTACAGAAAAAGAAGTTTCTGCCTGCCAGTCGGTTTGCCCCACCCATTGAACTTCAAGTTCGTTCTTGCGGTAGTACGGATCTGGAATACACTTGTTCCGTAAAAGCGTTGAGTGAATGTCGCCGGGGAATTTCATCGTCATTTTTTTAGGAAGTGAAATTCCGCCCGGAATGTCTGATTTATTGCATGGAGAAAGGGAGAAAGTCCCGTTAAGTGTCATTGTTTTCATGTCGGTATTTTATCGTATTTCGGGATGTTATGATATAGGGAGACCTTTCGCATGGAAACAAAAAGAGGAGCGAGTGTCGCTCTGCATGGATCAAAAACGTGCGATATCGCACTATGCGCTGTTTGTGGCAATGGAATAAAAGCGTTCTATATTACACAGCAAGCGCGTATGCGCGGGTGGGGTAGCGAAAAAGACCGGAACGAGCCGGACTTTTGTACGGCGAATGAGGACTTTGGAGCTAGGGGCGGGGCTCCGCCCCTTCTGAAACCTTAGAATCCGAATGACAGATACATTTCAAGCGTTGTGTTGAATGTTCCGCCTTTTATAGGAATGTACTGGTTTACATCGAATGCAAGCTTGGATTTCTGTGTGAAAGGAACATCGATGTTGAAATCCCACTGAATGCCTTTGAATATGATGTCTCTTGTTGTATCTGCAAGAGTAAGGAATGCGAATACGTCTGTAGAGATCTTTACGCCGTTTGCGCCGGTATTGTCGATGAAAAATCCCATTTTAATAAGATTTTCGTAAAGCATTGTACCTGCTATATCAGCGTGGATTATAGAAAGCTGTTTGAAGTTCGCGAAATTCTGTGTGTTTCCGGATGCGTGAAGAACCTTTCCGCCGAAATGTGTAGAGTTAACGGTGTATTCCATCGATGCGAACGAAAGGTTAGCCATGTGTCCGAACGTTCTGTTTTCGTTCGTCCATACCATAGCCGTGCAAAGTGTATATGGAATAAAGTACAGGAATTTGCCGTCTATGCGAGCCATTGCGTACAGTTTTGTCGCTTCCGGAGAGGCAGAGTTAAATGCACCCAAAAGCTCTATGCCGATTGATTTGTCCTCGTAGACGTCGGGCATGTATGTGTAAAGGTCTGCTGTGATGAATGTCGGCGCCAGCGGATAAATGCCAGAAGGAACTGTCGTGACCGGAAGCATTGGGTTATGGCGTGCGTTCAGCAAACCTGTGTAACCGCCGTAAAGGTGGCCTTTGAAAGAAGGCGCGTCAACTAAGAAGCGAACACCGTCAAGATTCTGTTTAAGGATAAGGCCCGTACAGTCTTCTACGGCAAAGCGTCCCATCTCGAATGAACCGTAAGAGTCTTCTCCCAGCGGAATTGCCATTTTAAGAGTAAGTTCCGTACAGTCTGCTGTAAGAATCGCGTCGGCTTGGTTAATCTGCCATGCTGCGGAAAAATCACCTGATATCTTAAGATTCGTATTTTTGTTGAAATCGAGCGGAAGTGTTAATCCTAAGCTTGCATATGTCAGTTCGTGTATATTAATTGTCTTGATACTTGCTGTTTTACCGGCAGTGGATGAAGATACAGAACCTTCAATTTCAAACGCCGAAAGGGCAGGAAGAAGAAAAACTGTCAGTAAAAGCAAAGCAATCGCTTTTTTCATTAAAAAAACTCCTGATATATTATCGGCTACTTTATATGATAACACAAATAAATATAGAAAAAAAGTACGAAAAGATTCAGATTCCGTGCTATAATGATATTATGGAATCGTTATCATCAAAAAAGCAGTTTAAAGTTCACCGTGATATTATTATTTCGGGCATTGTAATTCTTTTAGTTCTGTTGCTGACTGTTGTTGGCATTATAGAACCTTTTGAGCTTAAGGTTTACGACCTTATGATGAGGCTTAAGCCGGCTACGACAGAGCGTGATGATGTCGTCATTGTGGCAATAGACGATGCTTCTATTGCGGAAATTGGTACTTTCCCGTGGTCGCGTGATGTCGTTGCTGACGGTATTATCCGAATGAGGGAGTTGGGAGCTTCTTCCGCTACATTCGATATTGAGTATATCTCCCCGTCTGCGCTTGGTGTTAACCCTGATGCAGAAAGCAAACTTACACAGAAATTCGATATGGCAAGCGCGAATGTAACTTCCTACATGCAGGATTTGTACGATGCGATTGCTTCTGGTTATTATTCTAACGAAGAAATTCTTGAACTTGTCGGTGAGATTATCAATTACGGAATAGAACCGGAGTTTACCGATCTTTATGATTCTGTTTCGGCAGAGATTACGCGCGATAATGACGAGTACTTTGCTAATTCGCTGGCATTTTTTGGTAATTCATGGCTTACACTCAACGTTGGAGACATGGATATAAAGAGCTCCGACGAGCATTTGCAATACGTCAAAGACAATTGTCTTCTTGATAATGTTACTGATAAAAGTGGCTATATTAAACCTGAGTGCGATGCGTATCTGGCGGATTTGGGACTTAAGCGCGGTCTTACGCCGGCACTTCTTAGCATGCTTCAAAAGTCAGCTGGTGCAGGTTTTACGAACATCGTTCTTGACAGCGACGGCACGCGCCGCCGCGTAAAGCTTTTATTTGACGAAGACGACAAATACGCCGCGCAGCTTGTTACAGCCCCGCTTCTTGACATGCTTAAGCCGTCAAGCATAGAGCGCACAAGGAACAAGCTTATTCTGCACGACGCAAAGCGACCGGGCTCCGATAAGACAGAGAATATAATTATTCCGCTTGATTCCAACGGAAACATGCTCGTTAACTGGATTAAGGAAACCTTTTTCGACAGCTTCAAGTACGAGTCTTTCTTGTTCCTTAAGCAGATTGACGAATACGAAAAGCAGATTATCAACATACTTAGAAGCTTCGCGGCGCAGGATCAGTTTATAGATGCGAATGGAGATCATTTGCCTTTCTACGACGCGGCAGTGTATCTTCTTGCGAAATATAATGATACAGTGGCGGTAAAAGAAGAGCTTCTTAAAACAGCGGCGGCGCGTTCCCGTGACGACACTCGTTTTGACGAGTATTTCGAGGCACGTCGCGTTTTCTTTGAGGAATGCGAGGAGCTAAATGATCCGTATTATCTGGAAAATGTGAACGACTTTATTACTAAATATGCGGCAGAGGATGCTCAGGAGCAGTTCAAAACGTTCTTTTCGTTCCTTTTTGACAACTACAAGCTTTATCTTAAGTATTACAACGAAGAGTTTGTAAAGCTCCACGCAAGTTACAATAATGCTTTCTGTATAATCGGTCACACAGCTACGGCTTCTACTGATTTGGGAACCACGCCGTTTGAAAATCACTATGCGAACGTTGGTACTCATGCTAACGTCTACAACACGATTATGACAGGCGAGTTCATAACTCCTGTTCCGTGGTGGGTAAGTTTCCTCGTCGCTTCTGCGGCTCTGCTCGTTATGACGTTCGTTTCGCACCTTAGCCGTGCTTTTATCCAGAACTTCTTGGGTATATTTGGAATAGTAGTTATTGTCCTTGCTTGTGTTCTGCCTATGATCCTGTTCAGGGTCTACATAGAGGTTGTGCCCCCGGTTCTTATCATGATTTTGGGTTACATCAGCTGTACGGTCTACCGCTTTATTTACGCCGAGCGCGACAAGAAGTTCCTTCGCAGCACTCTTTCTACATACGTTTCTGCTGACGTTGTAAACGAAATTGTTAACGACCCTGCAAAGCTTAAGCTTGGTGGTGAAGAGAAGAACATAACGGCTATCTTTACTGATATCAGAAGTTTCTCCACAATTTCAGAGAAAGTAACGCCTACCGAGCTCGTAAGCTTCTTGAACCAGTATCTTTCGCTCCTTAGCGACATCATTCTTGAAAACGGCGGTACAATCGACAAGTACGAAGGTGACGCGATTATTGCGTTCGTCGGCGCGCCGGTTTCTTACGAAGATCATGCGTGGCGCGCGTGTATTTCTGCTGTTAGAATGAAGCAGGCAGAAGCCAAGTTCAACGAAGAAATGCTTGCGAACGGCACAATTCCTAACAAGATTTGTATGCCGATTTGTACACGTATCGGTATAAACACCGGCGATATGGTTGTTGGTAACATGGGTACCGAAAACAAGATGAACTACACGATGATGGGTAATGCCGTTAACCTTGCGGCGCGTCTGGAGGGTGTAAACAAAGTTTACCATTCATGGGTTCTTGTTTCTGAGACAACCTGGAACGCTGCTGATTCCGGTGAGCATAAGGGCGTTCTGCTTGCCCGCCGGCTCGATAAAGTCCGCGTCGTCGGTATAAATACGCCTGTTCAGCTTTACAACATACTTGGTATAAAAGCCGAGCTTGATGAAAATCTTATTGAGTCAGTTAAACTTTTCCATCAGGGTCTGGATTTGTACTTGCAGAAAGATTTTGAGAACGCACGGAAGATATTCGACTCCGCGACGCGGAAATACCCGGATGATCAGACAGCAGCCGTGTTCTCGGCACGGTGTATGTCTTTCTTGGAGAAAGGCGTCCCGGCAGATTGGGACGGCGTTGTAAATATGACGTCGAAGTAAGACGTAGCTGTTGTGTGGGCGCATTTGCCCGCCGCCGGCGGGCAAACCGGGTGTTGCGGGGTTACGCGCTACCGCGCTCCATTCGCCGCTCGTTTTGCTCGCGACGAACGTTCCGCCCCTACACCCCCTTGCGCTCAAAACTGTGCGGGACTTTCGAACTTCATGCGCGCGCCTGTCACCGGATGAGTGAACTCCAGCATCCGAGCATGCAACAACAGCCTTTGCGCTGGCTGGGTGCCGCCCGCGCCGGCCTTTTCGGCACTCGTGCCGTACAGCGTGTCGCCGACAATCGGAACGCCAAGCCCGTGCGCGTCCGCTGAATGAAGCCGCAGCTGATGTGTCCTTCCTGTGAGGGGTGTGAAAAGCAGCCTGACGCGCCCGCCCTTTTCATAGCGCAAAAACTTCCATTCTGTTATTCCGATTTTACCGTAAACTTCATCGTATATTTGGCGCGGACGATTCTCAACATCAAGGCGGAACGGAAGTTCCAGCCTGCCGTCCGTAACGCCGTCTTTTATGCACTGCGGAATGCCGTCAAGAACAGCTTCGTACTGTTTTTTTACGGCACTGTCCTCAAACTGGCGGTTTAAGTTACGGTGCGCATCATCTGTTAATGCAAGAACAAGAATGCCGGAAGTTTCCATATCGAGCCGGTGGACGGCAGGCTGCTCTATACAACGCGGGAAGCTATTATTGCGGGCGCGCGAATCTGGCAAGTCTGCTTCACTTCCGCGGTTGTCTTTACTTGCGTCGCACCAGCCGATGTCGCCGCCAAAAAGAAACTTCACGCGGTTAACGATACAATCCTGTTTCTCCGCCCCGCGCCCCGGAACGGAAAGCAGCTCTGACGGTTTTTCAACGACAACAATGGCTTCGTCCTGATAAAGCACTTTTAAGCCAAGCATCGCGGGTAAAAGCGGGCCACACTTTTCGTCGCATGGCTCATAAAACTGCTTGTGCAGTTTTTCCCCCGACAAGGGGCTTTCGCCATAATAAAACTCAGCAAGGCTTATTGGACGAAGTCCCAAACTATATGCCTGCGCAATAAGCTTTGGTGCGCAACATTCGCCTGCTCCGGTTGGTGGCATTTTGCCGTGCGAGCAATTGTTTTCGTTGCCGCAGTCATTGGCGCTGTTTTGTGTATGTGCGCTGTTTCCATAAAACTCGAAAATGCTTTTGTATTCGAGCGCGGGGCGGAGCCTGTACCGCGGGTACGATTTTCCGTTTTTTGGGTTTGTCCAAGTATAAGTTTCTGCAGTTTCGAGCGCGGCAAGAACTGGGATTTTGTAAAGCGCGAAAATCTCTTCCATTGAGCTTTTCGAGGCAGCGCGGCGTTTTTCTTTAAGCGCACATAGTTTTTCGCGTAGTTCCGGCGTGTTGTCTTGTCCCGGTACGGCGCCGCAAGACTCTAATTCTTCTATTTGCGCCGTAAGCTCGTGAATCGTTTCGTCACTTTTTTCGGTAAGGCGGGCAAACTCGCTTTCGGAAAGAAGCGGCGGTGCCCAGCCTGGTATGTTCCACACTGACCGGAACTGCCCGGAAAAAGCTTTTAGAACGACTTCGTTTCCGTTGCTGTCCGTACAAACAAGAATGCCGAACATTTGTCCGTCCGGGCGTTCCGGCTTTTTTGCGTACACGGACGTGTGCGGTGCGCTTTTTAATGATGCGCACTGTCTTATGTCGTCCGGCACGGAAGCACCGCGGTCTTTAAAAATTTCGCCGTCTTCAGAAACTTCGCTATCCCCCGCGCCACCGTAAACTACGGCTTCTACGCCGTATTTGTCAAAATCGGCTTGCAGTTTGAGGCAGTATTCTTTTGCTTTTGAAGTGTTAAGCGGCGAAAACAAAAAACGCGTCCTTTTCTTTAAGTTTTGAAATTTTAACGTTTTATGAAAATAATTGAAAGGTCAATAATGAATTTTTTTGGAAGGCTTTTTTTTAGTTAAGTAGCTGCTCTCGCCGGATTTTGCTCCGGGAAACGGCTTCCGCACTTCGTTTGTGCAGATGTTTCCCGTATCAAACTCCGGCTACGCAGCTATTTGCTGGAAAAATTATTATTCAAAACTCAACATATCGAATAAGAAAAAAACCGCCCGACAAAGTGCCGGACGGTTTTTGTTAGTAAAAAAATCAGATTAAAATCCGTATGAGCCGTAAAGGTCTGCGTATGCGCCCATCAAAGCTGAGTAGTCATCAGTTGTTGCAGGTGTTGATGACATTGAGCCTGAAAGCTTTGTTGCAGCCGCAGTGTAGCGGTTTGTAAGCTGAGAATATCTTGTAACGTCGTTTACTGTCCATTTTGAAGTGTCGAGCTTTGAATAGTCTTCAACGAACTTATTGTAAGATTTAAGGAAGTCTGCATATCCGGCGTAATTGCCTTTTTCTGCTGCCTTCTCAACTTCTACAACGAATTTCTCGTATGAGTCGAGGAATTCTTTTGCAGACATTTTTTTTGCAGAATCTGCAAAAGCACATACCATACAAAGTGCCAAAAGCACGCAAACGATAACACTGATTCTTGTTTTCATCTATAAATAATCCTCCGCGTTTTGTGTCCGCCGACTTTTTATGGTTTTAGTTTATTCAATCTGAAAATTTTTGCAAGTGGGGTAACTCTAGTAAATACCAAGAGTTAACACATATAAAAATTGTGAGTTACAAATAGAAAAACAATGAGTGAACTCACGAAAAGACGATGTGTTAACTCACGAAAAGACGATGTGTTAACTCACGGTTTTTGCGTAGAGGAATATAGAGAAAAAATCCGCGATTTTTATCCTTGCGGTATAGCGATTATTTTACTATAAGAAGTTTTCAATTCCTTGCATAAGCGCAAAAAGCAATCAACATAGGTATATATTTGCCGGAATCTTTTGAATGGCTTCTTTTAAAATCGGATATATTAAAAAGAATGGGATTAGTGTACAATGCTCATTTAACAAAACTGCTCGACACAGTGCCGAGCAGTTTTGTTCGTGGTTAAAAGTTTCCTGTATATCCAGATGATTTAATCTTGGATTTTACTTTAAGAGGGAGGGCAGAACAAAGCTCAAAAGTTCTTGAATCTTCCCAGTAGATTTCTGTACCATCTGGGATATTTACTTCTGTAAGGGCTTTGTCGTTGCTGAAAAGAAGTCCTGTTACTATTGTCAGTGTTGAAGGGAATGTAACGCTTTTAAGATTGATGCATGATGCGCACAAGACATCACCTTCCATAATTCCTATTTGTGTGATGCCTTCTTCAAATACGATTTCTTCTATTTTTGAAGAAGCGAATACACTATGACCAAGCTTACAATCTTTTGTGATTACAACTTTTCCAGAAAGATCTGAGTTATTAAACGCAGTGTCTCCAATATATGTAAGATTACTGAAGTCTACATTAATTGTTCCTTTACAGCCGGCGAAAGCATCTTTTTCTATAATTTTTACGGTTTTAGGTACAGTTATTGTAAATGATTTTTTACTATAGCCAACAAATCTTGTTCCTCCGCCCCAATCTTCTGCACGTCCAATTTGTACTACCGGAAAACCTTCAATTTCTTCTGGTATATCTATAACAGAAGATGTACCAAGATAAGAAATAATCATTACGCCTGTTTCATCTGGGGTAAGGTCAACTTCAAAATCACTTTCCGGGTTTGCCGCGAAACAAGAAAAAATAACTATAAGCATAATGCTAGCTGCTAATAAAATTTTTTTCATAAAATAATCCTCCACGTTTAACGTCCGCCGACTTTTTATGGTTTTAGTTTATTCAATCTGAAAATTTTTACAAGTGGGGTAACTCTATTAAATATTAAGAGTTAACGCATTTAAAAATTGTGAGTTCCAAATAGAAAAACCATGAGTGAACTCACGAAAAATAGATGAGATTAATCTAATTACATATTTTTATATGTATGCTAAAATGTGCACGAAATGAAATACCTGATTTTAATCGACGATCACAAAATGCTGCGTAAAGGAATTTGCGCATTTTTCACGGAAAACTCTGACTGGCACATTCTTGCAGAGGCCGAAAGTCTGGAAGAAATTCCAGCGATTATGTCCAAGGTGAAAGAAGAGGCTTCGAATGCGGAAGATGTTGTTGTCGCGGTTGTGGACATTCAGCTTAAGGAAAGTTCAGACAGCGGCCTTTTGAACGGATTTCACGCTGTAAAACTCTTGCGTGGCCACGATATTCCAAGCGTCATTTTTTCAAGCCACGATACAGGAGCATGCATTGAACGTGCCATGAGCAAGGAAATAGGAGCAAAAGGCTTTGTCTCCAAGCTTAGCGACGAAAAAATGCTTTTGGATGCCGTAAACACGGTAGCTTCTGGCAAAACTTATGTACAGCCCGATTTGGTGACTTCTTTCATGGAAAACCGCTCCTTGTTTTCTATGCTTACAAAGCGTGAGCATCAGGTTGTGAATCTTATTGCGGATAATTTTACAAATGAGCAGATTGCCGAAAAAATGGAAATAAAGCTTGCCACGCTCGAAAACTATCTTAGCGTTATCTATGATAAATTTGGCTGCAGCGATAAAAATTCTCTGCTTGAAAAACTACGCTGAATAGTGGAAAATATATGGCGTGGATACAGTTGCAAACGAGGCTGGTTTAGCCGTTTTTCAGTTTATAGAGCTTCTTTCTATAATTTCTTTTTTGAGCATAGCTTTTATAATCCTTCTCCTGCTCTTTATAAACAGCACGGAAAAAAAGAAGCGGCTTGAAGAGCAGAGCAAAGAAGAACGCCTTTTGTTCGAGACTATTACCCAAGTGCAGGAAAGCGAGCGCAACAGAATAAGCCATGATTTGCACGATACAGTTACGCAGGATATAAGAACTGCTCTTCTTTTTGTTCATAAAATCCAGAATTCAAAAGATTTTGCGCTGCTGACCGAGGAACAAAAAGCTCTTCTGGACAAAGTTCATCAAATAGAAGACCAAAACCTTAAAAACATCAGGAGCATTATAAGAAATCTTACCCCGCCGGAAATAGAAAGCGCGACTATTGTTCAGCTTATATCAGAGTTTTGTACCAATGTGTCCGATTCAGCCGATATTCCCTGTAAGTTTTACGCAGAAAAAAGCGATCTTTACCAAAAACTAACGGAAGAAGAAAAACTGCATATTTTCCGGATTGTGCAGGAAAGCGTGAATAATGCCGTAAAGCATTCTGGCGCGAGCGAAATAAGCGTGATTGTACGCGAAGATTCAGAAAACTCAGGAAACGAGGGCGAAAAGAGCAAGAACGCAAAAAAAAGTCTTGTGTTTTTGATAAGCGATGACGGTTCAGGCTTTGCAGAGAATTCGGTCGGAAATCTTATGGGCGACGGACATAAGGCACAAGAAGATTCTGCAGCACATTCAGAGCAAAATCTGGAGCGTGGCGGCAGTGAGCAACTTTTGGCTGCATCAGGAACGCATCTGGGGCTTCGTGGTATGAAAAGCCGCGCAACCTTGCTTGGTGCAGAGCTGCATATAAAAAGCGACGCGGAAAGCGGTACTCAGATAAAACTTGTTATAGGCCTTTAGCACTTTAAAAGTTTTTTTATGCCTTTGCTGCAAAAATAACCCAGGGTAACGCAGATTCCTTTATCCAGAATGTTTACAGGCACTCGAGGAAGCAAAGCCGAAATAAAGGTAGAAAGATTGTTTTTGCTCAGGAACGCAAACATAAAACGGACTTGTGAATCTTCGGCATAGTTGACCGCAAAGTTAAGTATTGTAAAGATTAATGCTCCTTCAATACTGATTGCGAGCGCGATGATAAATACAAGAAGCACAATGTCCAGAACTTCGGTTTTTTTACGTAATCTGATATAAAGCCTGATTATAAGTACAACGGAAAGACTGCAAATTGCCCATGCGTAATTATAAAGCGGGTAGCCGAAGAAGAAAACCGTGATGGTATGGAAAAGCAAGGCACAGATGCATCCGCTGACAGGTCCAAAAAAGGAAGCTGCCGTGGTAAAAAGAGTGTCCATGTAAAGCGGGATTGGGTTGAATAAATTCTGATACACGTAGTACAGACCAAATTCAAGAGCAGAACAGATTATTCCAATAAGGATTTGCTTTACTAGGCTTGTCTTTGAAAAGTGGTTCTCTTTCATAGAAGCAGTTTAGCATAATTTTTGTACTTAGTCGAGATTTTAGACTTTTTGGCGGATTTTTTCTTTTTTAGTGATATTTTTTCGGGGTTTTGGGGCTCAATCCTTCGAGCATTGCTCTCCGGTAGACTCGCTACCAACAGTCCACTGGACTGTTGGTCCCCTGCGCATTGAAACACTTCGTTGGCAATGCGCAGGGTCGCTCCCTACCTTTTGACACTATTCCGCCATAATGCTATAAATAAACAGTATTCTTAGCGCAACGCTACAGCCTTTCGGCTTTTTGGAGTTAACCATGTCAGAAACGACTATTCCCAAGAGTTATAAGAACTTGCTTTCAGTTAAGGAAACTGAGCATGCAATCGTGATGATCAAGGATTTTTTCCAGCTTGAGCTTTCAACGGCTCTGAACCTTACAAGGGTTACAGCACCTCTTTTTGTTGAGAGCGGAACAGGTCTTAACGATGACCTTAACGGTGTTGAGCGTGCCGTTTCTTTTGCGGTTAAAGATATGAATGACAAGAAGATGGAGATAGTTCATTCGCTCGCGAAATGGAAGCGAGTCAAAATTACTGATATGGAGCTTGCCCCTGATTTCGGAATCTACACGGATATGAACGCAATCCGTGCGGACGAGGATCTTGATAATATCCATTCGCTTTACGTCGATCAGTGGGACTGGGAAAAAGTCATCCATGATACGGACAGAACGGTTTCTTATCTTAAGGAGACTGTGAAAAAAATCTACAGCTGTCTTAAGCACACCGAGTTTTATATTTACGACAGATATCCGGCGATTACACCGATTTTGCCGGAAGAGATTACGTTTGTTTTTGCAGACGAGCTTCAGCGTCGTTTCCCGAACAACACGCCGAAAGAGCGCGAGAATATCGTTGCAAAGCAGTACGGCGCGGTTTTCATCATCGGAATTGGCGGAAAAATGGATGACGGCACTGTTCACGACGGGCGCGCTCCTGACTATGACGACTGGATTACGGAAACAGGCGATGGTCACAAAGGTCTTAACGGTGACTTGCTTGTTTGGGATCCTGTTCTTGAGAGCGCACTTGAGCTTTCTTCTATGGGTGTCCGCGTATCTCCGGAGTCGCTTAAGGCTCAGCTTGAGGAACGTGGTTGCCCGGAGCGCGCCAAGCTCTATTTCCATAAGCGGCTTCTTGAAGGAAAGCTTGCGCCGTCTATCGGTGGTGGAATAGGGCAGTCGCGTCTTTGCATGTACTTCCTTAGAAAAGCTCACATCGGCGAGATTCAGGTAAGTACTTGGCCTGAGAAAATGATCGATGAGTGCAGCAAGAACGGAATTCATCTGCTGTAGTGGCGCGTTTTTCAATTGGGTGCGCCGTTTTATTTTTGGGCGCGCTTAGCGCGAGGTTTGATTAGTGGAAACAACGCGTGTGCCAGCTTCTGCGACGGCAACGAAACAGAAACTTCTTGAATATTTAAAGCGAGTCTCTGCGGAAAACTCCGAGGATACCTTGTATGAGTTCGAGGTGCCGTCGGCTTTAATAGACAAAGAAACGGTGTCGGCTTTTTCTGCGCTTTATTGTTCGCTCGACGTGGCTGTTACAGATGAGCTTTGTTCTGGCGACGATGCCGGCAAAAACAAGGCTT